>ERZ795056.3002-NODE-3002-length-18293-cov-5.266038_pt1 | contig 18293 bp, 8 predicted proteins | sample MGYA00375140_ERZ795056 | MGnify/ENA primary metagenome ERZ795056 (study PRJEB30185, sample SAMN05720227) | activated sludge metagenome | isolation source: Anaerobic digester | place: USA | collected 2015-03-09 ... | reverse complement strand
TCTTCTCGAAAAAGGTCGAGAGTCCGTGCATGGCGAATGTCCTGGCGCTGGAGGCGCGCGAGGCGGGCCGGCCGGCCGGGCAGGCGATCCTGATATCGGTGGACGTCGTGTCGATCCCGGTCGAGGTGCAGCGCGATCTGCGGACGCGTCTGGGCGCACGTCTGGCGGGGTTCGACACCAACATGCTGTTTCTGGCGGCCACGCACACGCATACCGGGCCGACTCTCAATCAGGGGCGTTTCAACGATTATGGCGAAGCCATGCAGCCCAACGAGTATGTGCCGTTCATGCTGGACCGCATGGCCGATGCGGCGGCCAAGGCGTGGGAGGGCCGCAAGCCGGGTGCCGCGGCGTGGGGATTGGGGCATGCGGTGGTCGGCCACAACCGGCGCGTGGTGTATGCCGACGGCACGGCGGTGATGTACGGCAAGATCGATACGCCGACCTTCCGCGGGCTGGAGGGCTGGGAGGATCATGCCGTGGATGTGTTGTGCTTCACGGATTCCGAAAAGCGGCTGCTGGCGACAGCCGTGGCGGTGCCTTGTCCGTCCCAGACGGTGGAACATCTGTATGAGGTGAGCGCGGACTATTGGCACCACGTGCGTGAGAGTCTGAAGGCAAAAAACGGTGCGGGGGTGGTGGTGCTGGGCTTTTGCGGGCCGGCGGGCGACCAGGTGCCGCGGGTCATGCTGCGCGGCGCGGCTGAGTCGCGCATGGAGCGCCTGCGCAAGCTGTCACGCAAACAGGAGCTGGCTCGCCGGATCGTGGCTGCGTTTGATGAGACTTGGGAGGTGATCCGCGCCGATCTGCGAACGGATGTGCCGTTCGCCCACCGTGTGGAGCGGTTCCAGGTGCCTGGCCGTAAGCTGACGGACCAAGAGTACGAAGAGGCCAAGAAAGGATACGCCGACTACGCCAAACGCGACGAGAAAGATTCGGGCGTCTTCAGCCGCAAGCGGTGGTACAAGTCCACGCTGGACCGATATGAGGCCCAGCAGAAGCACGATCCGGTCAACACGATTGAGATTCATGTCCTACGCATGGGCGACCTGGTGCTGGCGACCAATCCTTTTGAGTTGTTCGTGGATTACGCGATGCGCATTCACGGACGCAGCCCGGCCGGCCAGACGATGCTGGTCCAACTGGCCAGCCCGGCCGATGATCGGCATTCCTATCTGCCTTCCGAACGGGCCGTCAAGGGCGGTGGGTACAGCGCCGTGCCGCAGTCCACGCCGGTGGGTCCTGAAGGCGGACAGATCCTGGTTGAAAAGACGCTTGAGACGATCAAAGCGCTGTTCCCCGGCAAAAAGTAAGCGCACTGTGTCTATTGCCGACTCGCAATCCGCAGCCGATTTTGCTATCACTATTGGCCAAGAGGGTGTGGGTAACCGGTTGCGGGAGCGAAGGGGGCTGCATGGACAAAATGGTGATGCGGGGGATGGCGGCTGGTGTGCTGGCAGTGTTCGCGGCGCTGTCAAGCCGAGCGCAACGGACGGTATATGTGGACGCGCAGCGCGGCAGCGACAGCCATGATGGGTCGGCAGGCAAGCCGTTTGTATCGCTGGCGCGTGCGCGCGACGCCGTGCGCGCGCTGAAAAAAGCGGGCGCTTTTCCGGACAAGGGTGTGGTCATCGAGGCGTCCGGCAACTTTTCGCTGGCGTCCGGCAACTTGGTGCTGGACGCCCAGGATAGCGGATCCGGAGCAGCCGCGCCTCTCGTGATCCGTGCCGGTGCGGGCGGGGCCGTGGTCACGGGCGGTTATGCGTTGTCCCCGGAGGGGTTCCGCAAGGTGACTGACGCCGCGACGCGGTCACGCCTGCCTGAAGCCGCGCGCGATCACGTTGTCGCGTTTGACCTTGCGGACGTGGGCCTCGAGGCTTTAACGCCTTTGCCCGACAAATTCAGCGGCTGGCGCGAGATGGAGATCTTCAGCGGCGGCAAGGCCATGCGCCTGGCCCGCTGGCCGAATGCCGGCTGGACCGAGATCGTCACGGTCATTGACCGCGGCGTCAAGCCGGTCGATAAGGCGACCGGCGAATGGGAACACGGCTACAAGGGCGGCACGTTCGAATATGCGGGCGATGCGCCGTCACGCTGGCGTGTCGACAAAGGGATCTGGATGAACGGCTTCTGGTGTCACGACTGGGCCAACGAGACGCTCAAGATCGGTGCGATCGATACGGCCAAACGCCAGATCACCTCGGCCGGCATCCATTCTTACGGCATCGGCAACTCATCCAAATGGCACACCGCCAAGCGCCGGTATTACGTTTTCAATCTGCTCGAGGAACTCGATGCGCCCGGAGAATGGTATGTGGACCGGGAAAACCGGGTGCTCTATTTCTATCCGTCGGACGGGGCGGTCAACGATGTTGTTTTGTCTGTGCAGAAGCAGCCGTTGATCCAGATGGTCAAAACGGTCCATGTCAGGCTGGAGGGGCTTCAGTTCGCACACAGCACTGGGCGTGCGGTTTCGGTCGAAGGGTGCGAGAACGTGCTGCTGAAAGGTCTGCGCGTGGCGCAGGTCACGACCGACGGCATCAGCGTCAGCGGGGGACGCAACTGCGGCCTGGACGGGTGTGAGGTCTACGGCACGGGCGGCACGTGTGTGACGGTCAGCGGCGGCGACAGGAAGTCGTTGGCCGGCTGCGGCCATTTCGTCACGAACTGCCACCTGCACCACAGCGGACGGCTGCAGCGCACGCAGGGAAAGTGTTTGGCCTTTCACGGGGTCGGCGTACGCGTCGCGCACAATCTGATCCATGATTCACCCTACATCGCGGTCATGTACGGCGGCAATGATCATGTGTTCGAATACAACGAGGTGCATTCGGCGATGATGGAGAGCGGCGACGGCGGCGGCCTCTATACGGGTCGCGACTGGGGGTCGCAGGGGACGGTCATCCGCTACAATTATTTCCATCACTTCGGACAGCCGGGGGTGGCGTGGCAGAAAGCGCAGGGGTTGTCGCCGGACTATGAGCCGCTCAAGGAAAATGTGATGGTCATGGGCGTCTATCTGGATGACTGCGACAGCGGCGACACGGTCAGCGACAATCTTTTTTTCCGCACCGGCTGGTCGGCGTTCGTCGGCGGCGGCCGCTACAACACGATCCGCAACAATCTTTTTATCGAGTGCACCGCCGCCCTGCATCTGGATGATCGTGGCCTGAAGCGGGCGCGGCCGGGCGAGGGGACCAAGGACGGCTGGGACCTTCTGGCCAAATTGCAGGCGGTCGACTGGCAGGCGGCACCTTGGAAAGACCGTTATCCGCATCTGGTGAACGTCATGGACGACGAGCCCAAGTTGCCGCTCCACAATGTGTTTGAAAAGAATGTGGCGATCCAGTGCCCGCGTTTTTTGCAGATGCACGGCACGGTCAAGCAGACGGCGGTGCCTCGCCTGGCGTTCCGCGACAATCTCGTGTTCGGCGCGGTGCATGCGAAGGATGCCGAGACCTTTCCTCAGGACGAGGCGGGCCGGCGGCGTGTGACCTTCATGACCGAGGCGATGCCGAATAGTGCCGAACCCGACCGAAACGGTTTCGAACTTCAGGATAGCGAGACGTTCCGGAGGCTGGCACCTTGGTTTACGCGCATCCCTCTGGAGCGTATCGGGCCCAACCGCTGAGAGTTGCCTTTCGCCTTATCTTTGGAACTGCCACATCATTGTTGCTTTGCTAAGATACCACGCATGACATCTATCACCCTTCATCCTAATCGGGATTTTTCAGTGTTGAGACGGCACCCTTGGATCTTTTCCGGAGCGGTGTCGCGTGTCGATGGCGTGCCGGAAGCCGGCGAGAGTGTGCAGATCATCTCCTCCGACGGCACACCACTCGGCACGGGCGCGTTTTCGCCGGAGTCGCAGATCCGGGTGCGCATGTGGTCGTTCGATCCTGCAGTCGCGGTGGATGACGCGTTTGTCAGCGACCGCATCGCGCGCGCCGTGGGTGCGAGGGCAGTGTTTCTGGGCGACGGGGCCACAAATGCTTTTCGGCTGGTCAATGCCGAAGCAGACGGCGTCCCGGGGCTGATCGCCGACCGGTACGGCGATTGGATCGTCTGTCAGTTCACGACCGTGGGCGCCGAGCGCTGGAAGGACGTGATCGTTGCTGCGCTTCAGCGGTACTTCCCCTGCCGCGGCATTTACGAGCGCTCGGATGTGGAGGCGCGCGCGCACGAGGGACTGCCGCAAAAAGCCGGCGTGCTGGCCGGCGAGCCGCCGCCTGAGCGGATTGATATCGTGGAGAACGGTTGCCGCTATCAGGTGGACGTGCGGGCCGGACACAAGACCGGTTTCTATTTGGATCAGCGCGACAACCGTGAGCGTATCAAGCGCTACGCCAACGGGTGCGACGTGCTCAACGCTTTTTCCTATACGGGCGGATTCGGGATCGCGGCGGTCGCGGCCGGCGCGGCCTCGGTCACGCACGTCGACCTCTCGGCGGAGGCGCTGGCGCTCGCAAAATCCAACACCGCGCTCAATACGTGCCACGTCGAAGAGTCGTCCTTCATTCAAGGCAATGTGTTCGAGGTGCTGCGTACGTTCCGCGACCAGGGGCGCAGTTTTGACCTGGTGGTGCTGGACCCCCCGAAATTCGCCGAGTCCAAAGGGAGTCTGATGAAAGCGTCGCGCGGCTACAAGGACATAAATTTACTGGGTATCAAGCTGCTGCGTCCCGGCGGCGTTCTGGCGACTTTCTCGTGTTCCGGACTGATGACGCCGGAGCTGTTCCATAAGGTCGTCGCCGACGCGGCAGTGGATGCGAAGCGCGACATCCAGGTGATCACACGGCTGCAGCAGGCCGAAGATCATCCGGAAGGGCTCTGCTTTCCTGAAGGCCTCTACCTCAAGGGGTTCCTCTGCCGCGCAGGGTAAGGGAAGGGGTATGGATGACGTTGACGCTGGTCATACCGGTTTATAAGGAGCACCTCAGGCTTGAGCATTCGATTCGCCAGATCGTCGCGTTCATGTCGGAAGAAGAGGCGCAAGGGGTTGAGGTCGACGTGGTGTTTGTGGACGACGGATCACCCGATGCGAGCGCGATGATCATCAACACGCTGATCGCCGATCGTGAGGATCCCCGCATGCGGCTGCTCCGTTATGCGGTGAATCAAGGCAAAGGTTTTGCGGTCCGCACCGGTGTCCTGTCGGCCGGCGGCGAATGGATATTAATGTCGGATGCGGACCTGTCGACGCCGCTCCAGGATTGGCGCAAACTCAAAGCGGCGCTGGATTCAGGCGCCGACATCGCCTGCGGCTCGCGCGCGGTACGCGGTTCGCGCATCGGCAAACCGCCGCCGATTCACCGGCGCGTGCTGAGCCGCGTCTTCAATCTTCTGGTGCATCTGGCCGGCGTTCATGGCTTCAAAGACACGCAGTGCGGCTTCAAGCTCTTTCGAGCGGAACCGGCTAAGATCCTCTTTGAACGGCTGCGCACGCGGCGCTTCGCGTTCGACGTCGAAATGATCGCGATGGCGCGCGACCTGGGGTACCGTGTAGCAGAAGTGCCGGTGCGCTGGGATTACAGCGGGCACTCGACGGTGAAGGTGTTTTCGAGCGGTGGCCGGATGCTGGTGGACTTGCTGCTCCTGGCTGTCCGGCGCAGCCTGTTCGGTCGGACGAAGCGCTAGTACTCTGTACAGCTTAATTATTCGGCCAGGATTGCAGGATTAAACCTGTAGGGTCGTCGACGCTAAGCGTTGTCATGCGCAAGACGGTGAGACGGTCGAGGCAACACCTTCAAATGTGCCATGCGGTAGTCGCGCATCGAGCAGCCGTATCTGGCTTTGAAGAGGCGTCGCAAGTGGACGTCCGTGCTGTAGCCGCAGCGCGTGCAAACCTCGGTGAGGGGCAAGTCGGTTTCGCGGAGTAAACGCACGACGCGTTCCAGACGGGCATTTTGGATCTCGTCGAGAAGCGAGTGGCCGAGGGCGGCGCGAAACCGCGTTTCCGCGAGTCGACGCGAGACGTTGAGGTGGCGGACGATGTCGGGGACGCCGATGCCTGCGCCGGTGTTGATGCGGATGAATTCGCGGGCACGCTGGACGACGGGGTCGGATGAATGGAGGTCCGGCCGGGTGGACTCGCGGGTGACGATTTCTTTCACGCCATAGAGGAACGTTTCGCGCTTGCGGGTCTCGCGGCGCATCAGACGGTCGAGCATGCCGGCGGCGATGAACCCGCATTGCTCGGTCTCGCGGCGGATGCTGGACAGCGTGGGGGCCAAGCCGTTGCAGACCAGCTCGTCGTTGTCGACTCCGAGCACGGCGATGTCCTGCGGCACGCGGATGCCGCAGGCTTCGCAGATCTCGATCACTTGACAGGCGCGGGTGTCCATGGCCGCCAGCAGAGCGATGGGTTTGGGCAGGCCCAGTAGCCATTCGGCAAGCACATGGCTGTCATCGGCGCCGGCGGCTGGCCTGCGTGAAGCAGGATAGGCGGAGCAGGTATAGCCCGCCTCTGCGAGCCTGCTACTGAAGCTCTCGCCGCGGCGGACCGACCAATTGCGGTTGAGCGCGTCGCCGACGTACGCGAAGCGGGTGAAACCGCGTCCGAGGAAATACTCGGCTGCCGCCTTCCCGACCTGCTCGGAATCGTCCAGCGTACAGGACAGCCTTGCGAACGGGGAATTGGGCTGCAAGGCCTCGTCCAGCGGATCCATCAGGACGGTCGGGCGGCGCGCGCCCCCCAACGCTTTCGCAAGCTCCAGCATCATTTGGCCGACAATGATGCCGTCGTAGCCCCGCAGGTCGTTGACGGTCTTGGGCCGCTGTTCGCCCGAGCGGCCGTGAACGAGGTGAATGTTCCACGGCCCGTAGAGGTGGGCGTAATTGAAAATGCCCTGCAGCTTGTCGCGGCCCGGCTGCACGCTCGTCTCTTGGATGACCATGACACGCGGTATGTGTTTCAGCACCTTCAGCATGAAAACAGCATATCAGAAGGTGCCAAACCTGTAAACGGTCTGCGCCGCCCCGTTTTGGCCATTTCTCGCGTTAGTCTGCCGCACCCCGGCCGCCAGCCGATTACGGGCTGCGCAAAAGGTTCGGTGTTTTTTGCGCAAATGGCTCTGGTATGTTGAGCGGGGAACGCTCATCATCATCATGTTGCGGAACCGTGTGTGTGCCGTTGGGCGTGAGGGGTTGTTTCATGGTCATGAGGCGAAACGAATATGGGGAAATCGACTTTGCCTGTGTTGCTGTTTCTGTCGCTCGTGTCCGCCTGCGCGCTGATCCGGCGAGAGCCCGTAACGGCAACGACGGTGGTACCGGAGATCATCACGGTTGAGCAGGGGGCGATTCAGAACGCCGGGGCCGGCACGGAGATTTGGCAAGGCGGCCCCGGAGACGGCGTGACGAATCTCATCCGTTATGCGGTGCGTGTCAGCGATTACTCCGTCAATTCGATGATCCGTCCGGGCTGGGACGCTTTCGAGACCGAAAAGGGCGTCTATCATTTCGAAAAGATGGACAAGCTTTTCGAATACGGCATCCGGTACGGGCAGAAGGTCAACCTCGCTTGTTTCGTCACCAGTTGCGCGGGGACCAAACAGAAGATCGACGACGCCTTTTGCTGTTATCCGGCGTATGTTCACGAGGCGATGCAGAAGAGCGACCAGAAAGACAAGAAGAACACCTTGTGGTTGAGCAAGGTGACCCATTGGGAGCCGAATTTCGAGAATGATGTCTTCTTCGAGCGGTATGACGCGCTGCTGGAAGCCTTCGCGGCGTATCTGGAGAAGCCGGTCACGTTCGGAGGAAAAACGGTGCCGCGAAAAAAACTGGTCCGCTGCATCGAGCTGCGTCATTTCGGATATTGGGGCGAGGGGGCCTACCACAAGCATCTGCAGCCCTCGAATTCCGCCTGTCTGATCCGCTTCGCCGATGCCTATGCGCGGCATTTTCCCGGTATCCGGCTTGTGGTCCCGACCAACGGGATGGGGTACAACTCTCCCGCTCATAATCCGCTCTTGGACTACCATTTTCATCTGCTGACGATGCGGAATCAGGCCGGGCTCGCGGGCATCTTCCGGGACAATTGGGGCTGCGATGAAACCGAAGGGTTTTACCAACGGCTTTTTCATGCGGCGAATCTGTATGAGAAAGACGGCGTCAAGCTGTTTGAGCTGCTGCGCGACCGTTGGCAATTCGCGCCGCTGGTCGGCGAGCCGGGCCGGTGGGGGCCCAAGAAAAACGGGTTCCAACCGTATTGGGGCTTATACGAGCAGGTCAGTTACCTGCGTCCGTCGATGATCCGCAACTGCAATGTCAGTGAAGGGCGGCACACGACGAACCCGACGGACTATTCGATCCACGATGATCCGAAGGCCTTGGACGCGTTTCACCGCGCGTACGCCGTGATCGGGTTCCGCTACCTGTTCACCGAGGCGAGAGTCAAGCGCGGGGACGGAAGCCTGGAGATCGGGATCGACTGGCTGAACATCGGCTTCACCCCGACCTATGACGCGTGGCGCATCCGGTACTTCATCGAGGACGAGGCGGGGAAGGAGATCTGGGCCGGCGACTCGACGCTCGACCTGCGGGCGGTTCTTCCCGATGTGACCGCGCCCCCCGGCGTTGTGATGGCGGAGAAAGCGAGAACGCATGTGGACCGTTTTGACAAGGTGCCGAAGACAGGCAGGCTTTTCATCCGGATCGTTGATCCCGACGGCATTTCGCCGAACATGGCCTTGAGCATCAAAGGCAGGACGGCGAAAGGGGCCTATCCGCTGGGCGAGGCGGGTTTTTGATGTCGCGGCCGGGGCATTGTTTTCCATCGTTTTTGTAATGTCTTGTTACTTTGGAAGTAAGCCCATCGCCCGGGGACGGGGAACAAAAGAAGAGGGGCACCTTTATCCGCAGATTACTCAGATTACACAGATGGAATCAATATCTGCGGAAACCTGCGCAATCTGCGGACAGAATCTTAAAGTTATGGACGAGTAAGAGAGGAGATCATGAGTCAAAAGAGAATGCAGGTGTTCGTTGCCGGGTTGTGGGTGCTGACTGGCGTTTGTCAAGGGGGTGTGAAGGTTGAAGAAACGACCGTTACGCTGCCGACGTATGCGCCGGGAGGATATGACAAAACGCCGGTTTTCTACACCGGCCGCGTCTACCAGGGTGCGCAGGGGCGGGTGTATCCGTATCCCATGCAGGACGTGCTGCACGACGTGAAGAAGGATGAGACCTACAAATATCTCACCCTCGAGAACGATTGGCTGCAGATGGGTCTCCTGCCTGAGCACGGCGGCCACTTGCTGAACTTCACGGATAAGCAGACCGGCTTCGAGACCTTCTACCGGCAGCATGTCATCAAACCCGCGCTGATCGGCATGCTCGGCGCCTGGATTTCCGGAGGCGTGGAATGGAACTTCCCGCACCACCACCGCGCGACGACCGCAATGCCGATCGACTGGAAGCTCGAGTCCAACAAGGACGGTTCCAAGACGATCTGGATCGGCGAGACCGAGCTCCGCCGCCGCCTCAAATGGACGATCGGGCTCTCGCTGCTGCCGGACCGCGCCGTCCTGCAAGCCGAAAACAAATTCATGAACCGCGGCCCCTACATCGAATCCATGATCTACTGGGCCAATGTTTCCGTCCACTGCGGGGACGACTACCAGGTTCTTTTCCCGCCGTCCTGCCACCTTGGCTTCGACCACCACAAGAACTTCTGGACATCTTACCCGATCGGCCCCAAGTCGGTGGACCATTCGTGGATTCCGTCCCAGCGCTCCAAATACGCCGACGATGCGGACGGACTGATCGACCTCTCCTGGTGGAAGAACTTCACGGCCGAGTCGCGTTCCATCTTTGCGATGGACCCGGAAAACGACTGGATTGCCGGTTACGACTACAAAAAGAACGCCGGTACGGCGCATGTCTCCAACCGCCACATCACGGTGGGGAAGAAGTTCTTTCTCTGGGGGAATTTCCCCGAGGCGCGCGTCTGGGACACCGTGCTCACGGACAACGATGGGCCTTACCTGGAGCTGATGGTGGGGTGCTGGAGTGACAACCAGCCGGACTATAGTTGGATCGACCCCTATGAGACACGCACGGTCAAGCAGTACTGGTTTCCGGTGAAGGGGATCGGCGGCGTGAAGAATGTCACGATCGACGGCGCCGTGAACCTCGAGCGGCGGGAGAAGAAGGACGAGGTCTTGCTCGGCTTCCATTCCACGCGGGTCCTGAAGGGTTGCACCGTGGAATTGTTCGAGAACGGCAAGCCCGTCTTTACGGAAAAGAAAATCGCGATTGATCCGAACACGCCGTGGTGCAAGACGGTCAAGGTGTCCGCGGACGTCAAAGACCAGGCGCTGACCGGCCGTCTGCTGGACAAGGACGGCAAAGTCCTTCTGGCCTACACGCCGGTTCCGGAAGATCCGCACGACCCGTTGCCGCCCAAAGTGGCGAACCCGAAAGTGCCGACGGAATACACGAGCGCCGAGGAACTTTATCTGACCGGTCTGCGTCTTGACCAGTTCCATAATGGCCTCATCGACCCGGTGCCGTATTACGAGCAGGCGCTCAAGTTGGATCCCTCCTATTCGGCGGCGAACGTCGCCTTGGGTATCCGCCTGGCGAAGAACGGCGAATACGCGACGGCCGAAACGTGCCTGCGCACGGCTGTCGCGCGTGTCACCCGGAACTACACCCGCGCCAAAGATGCTGAACCCGAATACATGCTGGCGCTTGTCCTCGAGGAGCAGGCTCGCCTCGCATCTGACCCGGCCGAGACGGCCGCCAAGCTGAAGGAGGCCGAAGACCTGTTCTGGCGCGTCACCTGGCGGGCGACGCAAGCCCGCCCGGCCTACATTGAGCTCGCGCGGCTCGCCTGTTTGAAGGACGATTGGGATGAGGCTCTCGCCCGCGTGGACGATGCGCTTGACCGTGACGCGAAATCGGCCAAGCTCCATGTCCTCAAAGCGTACATTCTCCGTCAACTCGGCCGTCTGCGGCCCGCGTCTAACTCTCTTCGCACGGCGGAGGCCTGCGACGCGCTCGATTCCTGGGGCGTCGCCGAGCAGGCGTTCCTCAAGAACGGCGGCAAGCATGCTGTGCTGAACGCGGGGCGCAACCGCGGCCTCAAGGCGCAGCAACTGCTCGAAACCGTATGCGACTATTGGGGCGTCGGCGCTTGGGACGAAGTGGCCGAACTGTGCAGGCAGGCGGACGCTATCGCCGCCATCGAGAAGCCTTACGCGACGGAGGGCGAGGTTCTGCTGAAGGACACCGTGGCCGCGTGCGCGTCGTGTAAGAGCCCGCTTTTCGCCTACTTCGCCGGTTATGCCGCCGCGATGAGGGGTGACGCGGACGGGGCGAGGAAACTTTACGCGGCCGCGGCCGCGCAGTCCACGGACTATTGCTTCCCTAACCGCCACGAGGAGTACGCGGTGCTGAAGCACGCCGCGGCGCTCAGCCCCGAGCTCGCCAACACGTGGTATTACCTCGGCAACGTGGAGTGGAACTGGGACCTCAAGGAGGCGGCCCTCGCAAGCTGGAGGAAGGCGGTGGCGCTGAACCCGAAGCACGCCCTCGCGCTCCGCAATATCGGGTTCGGACTTGCGCATCCGGGACCCTATTTCACAAACACGGGTGTTCCGTCGGGCGTGCCTTCGCGTGAGGCGTACGACTATTACACGCGCGCTCTCGCCGCGGACCCCGGAAACTTCCGCGCCCTTGAGGAGATGGACAAGCTCGCCGAGAGGCTTGGCGTCGGCACGGCGGAACGGCTCGCCGCAATGGAGACGTATCGCGCCACGGCGGAGAAGTATGACGCTTGCATCCTGCGCATGGCGTACCTCTACAACGAGGCGGGGAATTACGACGAGTCGCTCAAGATCCTGACAACCCGCCGCTTCCACGTGTGGGAGGGTGGCGAAGGCCTCCTCGCGCCGTTCGTGGACGCGCTGTTATTGCGCGGCCTGAACAAGATGGCTGCGAAGGATTTCGGCGCCGCGCAGAAGGATTTTGAGACGGCCCTCACGTATCCGCAAAACCTGCAGGCTGGACGTCCGGGCGATGCCGGCATGGAGCCTAAGGTCCGTTACTATCTGGCGCAAAGTCTCAAGGCACAAGGGGATGAAGCCGGTTATAAGACCCAGCTCGGGAACGCGCTCAAGGGGTGGGTGAAGCCGGGCGAGATGAACTACTATCGGTTCCTCGCGCTCACCGAGATGGGCAAGACAGGCGAGACCGCCGCGCCGCTTGAGGAACTCAAGAAAGGAATCGCCGAGCTGGAGAAGCCGCAACCGCAGGTGATTGACGCTTACGCCAAATTCGGCGGTGCGAATACGCCGGCCGAGCGGGGCGCACACCGCGCGGCCGAGGCGCTCTATCTGCGAGGTCTGGCAGCGTTGGCGGAGGGCAAAACAGACAGCGCCAAGGAGTTGTTTGCCAAGGCGCTTAAGGATCGCCCGTCGCTGATCTGGGCAAAGCACTTCACCAAGTGATAGACGACAAACAGGCGGGGACATAGCGGTTCAAGGGGGAATAGCGATGAAGCGTTTGATGAACATTGAGTTGGGCGGGGTCTGGGCTGCGGTGTGCCTGGGGCTCGTCTCCTGCGTGCCGTTCAAGGGGGGACGGCAGGCGGGGGCGACCCAGTCCAGTGATGGAAGCTGGGTGTTCGAGAACGGAACGCTCCGTGTGACGGTGGACGGCACGAACGCCTCGTGGACCGTGGCCGACAAGCGGTGCGACCGGGTTTGGAGTCAGGCGGCGGGGGTATCGAACGCGGCGGTCAAGGCTGTACGGGCGCTACCGTATCCTCAGCTCGGGGTCGAGGCGGACATCGCCTATCTCCAAGGGACTAACGCGCCGTTGCCGTTGACAGTTCGCCTCAGTCTGGCGCCGGAGGCGTCGGACGTGGCGTGCGAAATTTCGGGCGGCTTTGCGGTGGTGTTTAACGAGTTGTTGTTGCCCTCACCGTTCGTGCTGGACGAACCTGAGGGCGTGCTCGTCATCCCGCAGAACGCTGGGCTTCTGTTCCGCGTCGATGAGCTGGCGTGGGATGGCAAGACGCTGGGCGGGTTTATGTCGATGCCTTGGTTCGGTGCTGCGGACCTGGCCTCGGGTCAGGGCTATGTCTGCATCTTTTCGACACCGGACGATGTGTCCATCCGGGGCCGGAAAGTGAAAGGTGCGGAGCGCGAGGTGCTATCGGTCCAGCCGTGGTTCCAGCCGCAAAAGGGGACGCTCGGGTATCCGCGGCGACTGTTCTATCATTTCGCAGACCGGGGCGGTTATGTGGTCCTTGCTAAACGCTACCGGGCCTACGCGAAGACACAGGGGCTGGTCAAAACACTCGCGGAAAAACGCAAAGAACGTCCTTCTATTGATCAGTTGGTGGGCGCGGTCAACATTTACAGCGACCGTTTCCAGAACGTGGAGGATGTGAAAAAACTCGGTATCGAGCGGGCGATGTTCTCGGGGTTTTCCAAAGGCGACGTTCAAAAAATCAATGAACTGGGTTATCTGTCCTCTCGTTACGACATCTATTCGGATCTTTACGCGCCAGACTCGCCCGTTGGGAAAATAGAACGTTGTCAGGGATTCACTTTCCCGCAGGACGTCATCAAGAAAGCCGACGGTTCGAACCATGTTGGCTGGTGTCCTCACACAGATAAAAAAACGGGGATCACGTATCCCAGTTATGTGATCTGCTGGACGTGTGGTCTGCGGACGTTGCGGGAGAAGATGCCCAAACGTCTGGCGGAGTCCTCGTACACGGCGTATTTTCTGGACTGTGTGACGGCCACCGCTCTATACGAATGCTACGACCCCGCGCATCCGCTCACGCGTACGACAGATCGGGAGACGCGCGTGAAACAGTTCGACTATCTGACGCGCGAACTGGGGCTTGTCGCGGGTTCTGAGCAGGGGCGTGACTGGGCCGTGCCGGTGGCCGATTATTTTGAGGGCGTGATGAGCACGACCTCCTTTTTCGCAAACCCGAAAGAGATCCACGCGATACCTTTTGAGACGCTGTCGCCCGATCCGGCGTTCGCCCGTTACGAAGAGTACGGATTCAATCCTTGGCGCCGGGTGCCGCTGTTCCAACTGGTGTACGGCGACTGTTGCGAGACGACGTGGCGGTGGGGCGACAACAGTCACCGGATGCCGCATCTCTGGTGGAAGAAGGATCTGCTGGCGATGGTTCACGCGGCCATGCCGACGTGGGTTCTCTGGAAACCGCAGCAGGAACTTTTCAACAACCAGATGGCGCGCTTCAAGGCCTGTTATGATAACGTGTGCCGGTGGAGGCGCGCGGTCGGTTACTCAGAGATGGTCAACCACGAGCGCCTCACAAGGGACGGGTTGGTGCAGCGCAGCACCTTCGCGAACGGCGCGTCGATCACAGTCAATTTCTCGGATGAGCAGCGGACTGTGAGGGCAGGCGTCGCGTTGCCTCCCCATTCATATCTGATAGAGGGGGCGGCAGCAAAAAAAGCCGGGCTTGCCGTGGGTGTGCCAGTGTGTGTGGACTAATCAGGGTACGGGGTAAGAAAGAGAGAAACATGAAAAATCGAGTGATGATCTGTATGGCGGGGGTGTTCGGTTTGTTATGCCTGAGTGGCAAGGCGTTGGGTGCGGAAGCGACGGGAGAGTTTCCAGATCTGACGCCGTATATTGTGACGCCGCCGTCCGGGGCGGCGCCGCGTTTTAACGGTGCGAAGGTTTTCGGCGTGCGGCCGGGAAGCCCGATCCAGTACACGGTCGCGGTGTCAGGGCAAAGGCCGATGACTTATTCCGCCGAAGGGTTGCCCGAGGGCGCGGCATTCGACATGGAAAACGGACTGCTCCGGGGTGCGGTGAAAAAGCCGGGGACGTATCTGATCAAACTGCGTGCAACGAATGCAGTTGGCAAGGCCGAGCGGCAACTGAAACTGGTGGTGGGAGACAGGTTCGCTCTGACCCCGCCGATGGGCTGCAACACCTACGGCGGTCTCGGCCCGTTCGTGGATGAAAAGGGCGTGCGGGCATCGGCCCGGGCGATGGCAAATAAACTGCGCGACTTCGGCTACTGCTACGTCAACATCGACGACGGCTGGCAGGGCGAGCGCGGCGGCCCGTTCAACGCGATTCAGCCCAATGAGAAATTCGGCGACATGAAGAAGCTCTGCAACGATCTGCACGCGATGGGGCTCAAAGTCGGCAACTATTCGACGCCGTGGCGCACCAGCTACGAGGGCTTTGTGGGCGGTTCGAGTGACAGTGAGGATGGTGCCTGGGCCAAACTGCCGAGGGGCAAGGGTAAGGGCTGGACGCACGGACCGTACCGCTTCGAGATCAACGACGCGCACCAGGCGGCTGCCTGGGGTATCGACTACTTCAAGTACGACTGGGGCATCGACAGCGTGGCGCTCGCCAAAGCGATGGGCGAAGCCCTGCTTGCGCAGCCGCGCGACATCGTGCTTGAACTGTCCAACACCGCTCCGTTTGAAGACGCCGCAGCGTATACGGCCATCGGCACCATGACGCGGACGGACGGCGATCTCGTGGATGTCTGGAGCAAGACCCAACTCGACGCGAGCAAACAGAAATGGGCGCTGGGCGTGCGCGACCTGTGGGTCTCGCACAAACGTTGGCAGGCCTATAACAGGCCGGGGCACTGGAACATGCCCTGCCCGCTGCGCGTCGGGTTGCTGGGCGGCTGGGACAGAAAGCCGCTGCGCCCAAGCCGGCTGACAGTGGACGAGCAGTTCAGCCACATCTCGCTCTGGTGCCTGTGGTCCGCGCCGATCATCATCGGCGCTCCGCTCGAGACGCTGGATCCCTTCACACTGAGCCTACTGACCAACAGCGAGATGCTCGACGTGAACCAAGATCCGATCGGCCTTCAGGCCGTCAATCTGGACGTGCCGGGCGGCGAAGTGCTGGTGAAACGTTTGGAAGACGGCACGGTGGCTGTCGGCTTGTTCAACATCGGCGAGGAGCCGTCCACGGTGACGGTGACGTGGGAGCAGGCGCAGGTGCGAGGCCCGCAACGGGTTCGCGACCTCTGGCGGCACAAAGATCTCGGCGTCTTCAGTGACCGCTTCAGCGCGGCGGACATCCCGCGTCACGGCGTGGTGGTGGTGCGGCTCTTCCCGGCGGAGTCGGGCACAAAATAGTGCCACGTAATCGGTTTGTGGAGTGCGGGAGCTTGCTCCCGCTTTCCAAAGCGGCGGCAAGCCGCCGCGCTCCAAAATGTGGCCGCGCCCCCAGACTCGTCTGCCCATTTTTCGATCAGGAACGCGCGATCTTCGCACATCCCTGCCGTTAACCGATTGCCCGGATAACCAAAGAAATCCTTGCAGAACGCCACGTCAGCATGCAAAAATGTTTCCCAATCATCATAGGATTGTAAAGCGCAGGCATCGGGGGGAATCATGAAGAAAAGTGTAGTGTGTGGTGTTGTTCTGCTGGCGGGAATCGCCGGTACCGCTGGCATCGTTGAAGAGGAAAAGGCTCTGCCGCTCGTGCAGGATGTGGATGTGGTGGTGATTGGAGGCTCTTCCGGGGCCGTGGCGGCTGCGCTCAAGGCTGCGGAGGCCGGCGCCAAGGTCTTCGTGGCCGCACCGCGGCCTTATCTGGGTGAAGACATGGCGGGTAAACTCAGGCTGCGGCTTGACGGTGACGACGATACCCGTTGCGGGCTCATCACCAAGATGTTTGCGCCGGACAAGCGCCGTCCCGAGTCACTGCCTTTCACGTACAAGGCCGATAAAACGGCGGCCGCTGCGCACAAAGATATCGGCGGCGCCATGCTGGCCGATGGCAAATGGAGCGAAGCGCCCACCCAGAGCGTGCAATTTGAGGAAGATGTCGCGTTCGAATTGGACTTGGGAGCCGTGGTTGAACTGGGCTCATTTGCCGCTGCAGTTTTCCACCGCGAGGGTGATAATGGTTTCGTAACAGCCAAAATCCGCGTGTCCGGCAGCCAGGATAAACAAAGCTGGCAGCCGCTGGGCGATACGGCGGAACGCATGAGCGAACTGGAGCCGGAGTGCGCAACCCTCAAGGTGCCGCTCGCCGGCAAACACCGCTATCTCAAAATTGACGCTGTGCTCGGAGACGGTGTGAAGCGGCAACTGCTCGGCGAGTTCTACGTGTATCCGGCCAAGGACTCGGCCGCCGGCCAGGGTGTCGCCGACCAGACCACGCCGTTGAAAGTCAAGAAAGCGCTGGACGTGGCGCTGCTGAAGGCCGGCGTATCCTTCCTTACCGGCGCGCACGCGACTGAGCCATTGGTCGACGCCTCCGGCAAGCTGTCGGGCGTGGTGATCGCGAACCGCAGCGGGCGACAGGCCGTTAAAGCCAAAGTGGTGATCGACGCCACGGAGCGCGGCCTGCTGGCGCGCGCGGCGGGCGGTCAGGCAACACCTTTCCCGGCCGGCACCTACACCTTCAAGCGCATCGTGGTGGCAGGCGAGGCCCCGCGCGCCGAGGGCGTGCGCGTCAAAGAGTTGTTCGGCCTCTACAACGCGCGCGTCACCGGCATCAAGCCGCCCAAGGGATCGCCTGATATGATTGCGGGCCGCATGTTCGAGTGCGAGATCGACCTGCCGATGAAGGACGGCTCGGTCCGCTCGTTCGCCGAGGCTGAGCAGAAGGCGCGCGATCTGACCTTTGTGCCGAGCCAACTGGAGTCGGCCGACACGCTGTCGCTGGTGCATCCCGACCGCATTCAGGGCCAAGCCGCCTCGCAGGCGCCATGGCCCGGCGCCGACGCGCTCGACCTGAAGGCCTTCCAGCCGGCCGGCACGGAGTATCTGTTTGTGCTGAGCGCCATGGCCGATCTGTCCCGGCAGGCAGCCGCGCAGTTGATGATGCCCGGCAACCTGATGGCCGTCGGCGAACGTTTGGGGGCGGAGGCCGCCAAACTCGCCGCGCGCCGGCCGGCTTTGGGCAACGTGCGTGCGACCGTCCGCGCACCGTCCGCACCGCGCGCCGCCGCGAAGATCGGCGAACATGCCAAAGGGTTGCCGCCGTACCTTTCGAACACCTCCGGTTCGGTCAAGGCGGACGCGCGTGAATTGCCTGTGTTGGCCGAGTGCGACGTGGTGGTGGCCGGCGCGGGCACCGGCGGCGGGCCGGCCGGCATCGCTGCAGCGCGACATGGCGCGCGCACCATTGTGTGCGAGTACATTTATCAGATGGGGGGCGTGCAGACCGACGGTTTGATCGGCATCTACTATTGGGGCAACCGCGTCGGCTTCACCAGCGAGATCGACCAAGGCGTGAAAGAGACCGGTGTTGTCTTTTCGCAGAGCAAGTCCGAGTGGTACCGCAGCCAGAACCGC
>ERZ795056.2999-NODE-2999-length-18315-cov-10.105531_pt1 | contig 18315 bp, 17 predicted proteins | sample MGYA00375140_ERZ795056 | MGnify/ENA primary metagenome ERZ795056 (study PRJEB30185, sample SAMN05720227) | activated sludge metagenome | isolation source: Anaerobic digester | place: USA | collected 2015-03-09 ... | reverse complement strand
CGCCCTGCCCGGTTGGAATCTTCTTGACCAGGCGGCCTTCCTTGCCCGTCACGTCATACACCTCCACCACATCGCCACCGGTCAGGCCCACCAGCGCCGTCTTGTCGTCCGGCGTACCGAACACGTCAGCCGGGAGGCTGCCGGTCTTGACGCGCCACTTGAGCGTCTGGGTTGCCAGGTCAATGGCGACCAGCTCGTCGCTATCCTGCATGCTGACCCACGCGGTGGTACTTTTGGTGTCTATCCACAGGTGGCTGGGTGTTTTGCCGGTGGGAATGCGTTTGACCAATACTGGATCCTTCCCGTCCCAGCGGTAGATGTCCACGTGATTAAGCCGGTTGGCAGCCGTCACAAACCACTTCATATCGGGCGAGAACCGCAGGTGGTAGGGGTCCAGAATACCGCGCAGCACGTGCTGGATCTCGGCTGTTCGGGGGTCAATGAAGGTCAGGGAATCGCCGAGCGCGTTGGCCACGATGATCGACTTTTCATCGGGCGTCATATACAGGTGGTGCGGCTCCTTGCCGGTGGGAATGCGTTTGATCTCGATCCAGGTCACGGGATCAATCACGCTCACATTGCCATCCAGAGAGTTCAGCACAAATACGGGCGTGTGCTGCGACAACGGGGGGTTCGCTTTGGCGGGGGCAACCAAAGCCAGCGCGGACAACGCAAGAAGAGCGGAAAAGCGACAAATAATATTCAAAAAAGCGACTTTCGGGTAACCCTTGAGTGTATCCGGGCAGTCTTGAAGAACGAGTAAATTGGCCTCGGCAGCATGGCCCGGGGCTTGCGCAAGGTCAAAGTTCGGTCCGTTGTGTGACTTTTTCATCTACACGGGTTTACCCTCTAGGTGTAAACCCTATAAAATCGATTTCAGTCGCAAAAAAAACTGAACTGAAGGATTTACTCATGACCACCACCACCGGCTCATCCGCCAACTTTCGCGCCCCCAGCGGTACAAACGAGGCATTGAACAATACATTCCAGGCGTTCGCCCGGGAAGCCACCGAACTCGCAAAAGCGCTGCTGCAGCCGGGCAAGTTCGTTGAAGAAGTGGTGCAGGCGCGTGCGTTGCAGGTCAGGGAACAGTCCGTTAAAAACTGAAGCGACAACAAGGCACCTGCATAGGTGCGTTTAGCGTCAGGCAATTTGCCTTTTCTACGACATCGTCTATCGGTCGAAATAAGTCAACTCGTCGTCGTAGGTGTATTCGACACCCTCATACCGCAGGGTCGTGCGCTGGATTAGTGTCGTGCTGGGCTTGCTTTGCGTCACCACAAACAGGTTGCGCTGAGTAAAACTGACGCCTGGCGCGATGGTGTTGCTGCGGTTGGCAAACTTGGGTTTGTCGGCATGCAGCGTGGCAACATTGCGTCCCGATGGCGCGTCAGTTCCCTGACGCAGCGTTAGCGCCGAGCCATCACCGAAGAAGGCCAGCGTGCTGATGAACTCAACGGGGCTGGCGCCCAAACTCTCGTAGGTGCGCGTGTACAGATCGGCGTTGGTGACGTTGGTGTTGGCCGGTGGATTAAACGGATACGCCGGATCGGGCGTTTTGCCGGTGTAGGTGATGGTGACCCGAAGGAACAGTTTTCCATTCGCGTCCTTCAACTCAATCAACCGGTCCCGCTTCGGGTCAGCCGCCCGGCCAAGGCCGGGCAGGCACAGCGCGATGGAGCCCCAAAGCAGCTGCCTGCGGTTTACCGAGTGATCCAATACCGTGCGATCCATGTATGCACTCCCTGCGTTGCCGGAGGCACAATTTAACCATGTCAGCCCGCCAGCAACGCCGCGTTCCCCCCGGCCGCGGTGGTGTTCACGGTAATCGTTTGCTCCGCACAGAAGCGGTAGAGGTAGTGCGGGCCACCCGCCTTGGGGCCGGTGCCGCTCAGGCCTTCGCCTCCGAACGGCTGCACGCCGACCACCGCGCCAATCTGGTTGCGGTTGATGTAGACGTTGCCCACATGCGCTGCGCGGGCCAGCGCCTGCGCGCGTGAATCGATGCGGGTCTGGATACCGATAGTCAGGCCATAGCCAAGGTCGTTGATCTGGTCGATCACCGCTTGCGGGTCACCACTCCAGCGCACGATGTGCAGCACGGGGCCGAAGATTTCCTGCTGCATGTCAGTAATGGCTTGCACCTCGAAGGCTTGCGGTGAAACCATGTTTGCTATGGTTTGTGTAGCTACTCGCGCAATGTCGAATGGAGTTAACAGTGCTTTTGACTGTAAATTCAGGCGTTGAATGTGTTTCTGGATGCCTTCAAAGGCTTCCGCGTCGATCACCGGGCCGACATCGGTAGCGAAGCTGGATGGATCGCCCGCAACCAGCTCCTGCGCGGCGCCTTTGATCATCTCGATCACATGGTCTGCAATCTGCTCATGCACACACAGCAGGCGCAAGGCGGAGCAGCGCTGGCCCGCGCTTCTGAACGCCGACTGCACCACCGCATCACTCACCTGCTCCGGCAACGCGGTGCTGTCCACCAGCATCGCGTTGATGCCGCCGGTCTCGGCGATCAATGGCACGATGGGGCCGTCTTTGGCAGCGAGTGCGCGGTTAATGATTTTGGCCACCTGTGTCGAGCCGGTAAACACCACGCCCGCCACGCCGGGGGCGGCCACCAGCGCCGCGCCCACGGTTTCGCCGGGGCCGTGCAGCAGTTTCAACGCGCCTTCCGGCACGCCCGCCGCGTGAAAGAGTTTGACGGCTTCCAGCGCGACACCAGGCGTTTGCTCGGCGGGTTTGGCCAGCACGGTGTTGCCGGTGGCCAGCGCGGCGGCGACCTGCCCCGCAAAGATGGCCAGCGGGAAGTTCCACGGGCTGATGCAAACCCACGGACCTCGGGCTATCAGGCGCAAGTCGTTGCTCTCCCCCGTCGGCCCCGGCATGGCAATCGGCGCCATGATGCGCTCGGCCTCGTTGGCGTAATAACGCATGAAATCCACCGCCTCGCGCACTTCGCTGACCGCGTCGCCCCAGGTCTTGAAGGCTTCCTTGACCAACAGCGCGCAGAACCGGGGCAACTCGGCTTCCAGCGCATCGGCAGTGTGGCGCAGGATGGCGGCGCGCTCTGCCACATCCGTTTTGCTCCATTTTTTATAGCTAATCACGCTTATATCCACAAGGCTGGAGGCCAATTTGGCATCAAAAACAGGCACATTTGGCACTTGCACCGTTTTGTAGGCGGCCAACAGCGGCTCGCGCATGGATTCGACCGTCAGGTCCAAGCCTGCGCTGTTTTTACGCGATGAACCAAAGAGTTCCAGTGGCAAAGGCAGCGAGGTTTCCGGGTCCAGCCGCAGCGGCGAAATCAGCAGCTCTTCCATGCCCACCGACTCATCGGCGAGCTGGTGCACGAATGACGAATTCGCGCCGTTCTCCAGCAGGCGGCGCACCAGATAGGCCAGCAAGTCCTTGTGCGCTCCGACCGGGGCGTACACGCGGCAGGCGATCAGCGGGTTCTTCAGCACCTCGCGGTACACGCCCTCGCCCATGCCGTGCAGGCGCTGCAACTCGAACTGTGACCCCCACGCTCCACCGCTTTGCGGGTCGCTGCCCCCCGAGGGGGCCGTGCCTTGCTTGGGGCGGCCCGGCGCGGCGGCGGCGCCTCCAGCTTTCGCTGCCATCTGCAATATCGCCGCGATAGTGGCGGCGTTGTGCGTGGCGAACTGCGGGTAGATCGCGTCGGGCGCGGCCAGCAGCGCGTGGGCGCAGGCCAGATAGCTCACATCCGTGTGGTGCTTGTGCGTGAACACGGGGTAGTGCGGCAGGCCCATCTCCTGCGCGCGCTTGATTTCGGCGTCCCAATACGCGCCCTTGACCAGGCGGCACATCAGGCGGATCTTGTGTTTGCGGGCGATGTGGGTGATGTGCTCGATCAGCTCCAGCGCACGCGTCTGGTAAGCCTGCATCGCCAGGCCAAAGCCGGTCCACTGCGGGAAATGCTGCGCCACTTCGGCAGCGAGGGCTTCAAAAACCTCCAGCGACAATTCGAGGCGGTCCACCTCTTCGGCGTCAATCGTGAGGTTGATGTTGGCCCTGGCTGCCTGCTCGCACAGGCCCCACACGCGGGGCACCAGCTCGGCCATCACGCGGGTGATCTGCGCATCTTCATAACGGGGGTGCAGCGCGCTGAGCTTGATGGAAATGCCATCATTTTGCTCGCAAGCCCCCGTTGGCTTTGCGTGGGTAGCTATGGATTGAATAGCGTTCTGGTAGCTGGCCAGGTATTTCAAGGCATCGGCATCCGTCCTGGCACCTTCACCCAACATGTCGTAGCTGTAGCGCAGATTTTTGATCTTGCGTTTGGCGGAGGCGGCTTCATCCATGGCCCCGCCAATGGTCTGGCCCAACACAAACTGGCGGCCCAGCAATTGCACGGCGCGCAGCGTGGCAGCCACGACTGAGCGGGCGCCGAGCTTGGCAAAGATGCCGGACGGCGCTTCGCTGTCGGGCAAAAACTTCTTGCTCATCGCAATGGCGGTGCTGCTCAAGCGCGCCAGCGTCTTGTCGCCCGCCGCATCAAAATCCGCGCGGCCCAGCTGGTCGGCGGTAAGGGCAATGGCGGTTTCGGCATCGGGCACGCGTAAGAGCGCCTCGGCCAGACGCATCAGCGCCAGCCCCTCGGCGCTGGAGATCGGGTATTCCTTCAGCAGGCTTTCCATGGCCCAGAACGGCGGCGGGTTCTGACGCACGGCGTGCACCCAGGGCGTGGCGGTTTTGGCGGCAGCGGCCCAGTCCAGCGCGCTGGCCAGAGCGCCCAAGCGCTCGGAGATGATCTGGCTTTCTGGTCGGTAGGGATTGGGCAAACGCATGGTGAACTCCAGTTAATCGGGTGAATGCGCAATCATTTCCGATATATGGGTTGATATTTATCCAAAAACATGACGATTTTTGGATAAATAGTTTGCAGAACCCGCTTGAGAACCCGATTGCTACTATTTTAATAGCTACTCACGCATATTCCACGAGGGTTGGAGGCCAATTTGGCACTCATTATTCGCGGATTTGCAGCGTTTTGTTCGCTTTCAGCCAGGCTTTCATCACCGGGTCGGCCACGGCGTAGCGTTTGCCGCCGCCCATCAGGTCGCGCTCGATGTGGCCGTTTTTCTCCAGCGCCTCCAGCGCGCGGGTGATGCTGGAGGGCTGCACATGGGTTTCGCCCAGCGCCTGCGCGGCGCGCTCCAGGCTGGCCTTGCCGGTGGGCTGCTCTTCCTCGGCAATCAGCCGCAGGGCCATGCGCTGCAGGCTGGTCAGACTGAACCAGCCGACCGACCACGGGGTTTGCGCCTTCGGGTCCAGCAGCGCCTGCATGGCCTGTTCCAGCGTCCAGCGCGGGTTGGCCATCACGCTGGCCACCACACTCAAAAACGGCCCGGGCTGATAGCCCACCTGCTCCATCACCCGCATGGCCTCCACCACCGGCAGGTCGCGCGTGGTGGCTTCACGAAATTTGCGCGCCACGTGGCCGCAAAAATCTTCCTTCAGCAGCGGATAGGCCTGCGCCTGCGCAAAGCCATACAACGGCGCCTTGGCCCGCGAGAACGCCTGCAGCAGCAACACCTCGGACGAGCCGCTGAAAATCACCCCCACGCGACCAGACGCCTGCGTGAGCGCGGCGCGCAGCGCGGCCATGGCTGCTTCGGCGTCGGCGGTGCGGGCCGCCTCCTGAAACTCGTCAAAAATCAGCAGCACGGGTTGGTCGGTTTCCTGGAGGATGCGCGACAGCAGCGCGTCCACCTTCAGAAACTTGCTCTGTGGCATGTCGCGGCGCGGCGGCTCCGAAATCTCGACCGAAGCCCCGGCAAACCCCAGCTTGCGCACCGGCGCCTTGAGCGTGCGCGCCGCACCGGCACGCGGCACGGACAGGTCGTCAATGGCTTTTTGCAGCCCGTAGTTGATGCTGCCCAGCGGATCGGTCCTGTCGGCCCAGCACTCGATGTAAATAGCCAGCGCCCCGCGGCTGGTGGCCAGCGGCATCACCTCTTCGCGCAGCAGCGAGGTTTTGCCGGTCTGGCGCGGGCCAAACAGCGCCACCCGCTCATGCGCCAGCACCCGGTCCACCAGAATGGCGGCCAGTTTGGGCCGGTTGAAGTGCCACAGGCGGGTGAGGTCGGTCATGGGTGACGTGCAGCAGAGAAGGCGAAAAGGATAGATTTGCAGTTTATGAGCCTATTGCGCATTTTACGCAATGTTGCATAAAAGCGGAAATCGGCCTGTGCCTGCCGGGCGTAGCCAAGGTGGCGCCCGGACATGAGTCCCATTCCGTCGCCGACTACACCCAAATATCCGGCGCGATCAGCCCACTTGAAGGCTAGCCACCGCCTTAGCAATACGTTTGCAGCCCTCCGCCACGACGTCAATCCCGGTAGCGATGGACATCCTGAAGTAAGGACCAACGCCATAAGCCGAACCGGGAATCATTGCCACTCCAACTGAGTTCAAGAAGTAGAGCACGACGTCAACGTCAGTTTTCAGCAATTGTCCGTCAGGAGTTTTTCGTCCGATGAGCCCGGAACAATTCACGAATAGGTAAAACGCTCCACCAGGTGTTCGGCAGTGCAGTCCTGGTATGGCATTGATCAGTGCCAACGCCTTGTCACGACGGGTGCGGTATGTGGCAACGAATTCAGCCAGGAAGGCGTGATCACCTTGCAACGCAGCCAGCGCCGCAGCCTGACTTACTGAACAGGCATTGCTGGTCGATTGAGACTGCAGGGTTTCCATCGCGGAAATGATGTCTGTGGGGCCTGCTGCATAGCCGATCCGCCAGCCTGTCATGGCATAGGTCTTCGACACACCGTTGACGACGACGGTACGATCACGAAGCCCGGGCTCAATTGCGAGGACGTGCGGCAGGCTCTGGTCATCAAACCGGATGTGCTCATAGATGTCATCCGTCATCAACATCACATGCGGATGGCGCAGCAGCACGTCCGAGAGTGCCCGCAAGTCCTGGGCACTGTACGCCGCGCCGGTCGGGTTGTTGGGTGAGTTGAGCAGCAGCCAGCGGGTGTTTGGCGTGATGGCCGCTTCCAGGGCGGATGCGGTCAAGCAAAAGCTGTCTTCTTCGCGGCAATTCACCACCACCGGTGTGCCATCACAGGCCAGCGTCATGTCAGGATATGAAACCCAGTAAGGTGCGGGAATGATGACTTCATCGCCAGGGCTCAACGTGACAGACAGAACATTGAAGATGGCATGCTTGGCGCCGCAGGTCACGATGATGTCGCGCGGCAGGTAGCTCAAGGCGTTTTCGCGCAGCAGCTTGTCGCAAATGGCCTGGCGAAGAGCTGGTGTCCCGGCCGACATGGTATAGCGGGTTTCGCCGCGCTCAATCGCCTCGCACGCGGCGCGCCGTATGTGCGCTGGCGTGTCGAAGTCAGGCTCGCCAACCACCAGGTTGACGATGTCCTTGCCCTCCCGGCGCAACTGGTTGGCGCGATCCTGGGCGGCACTGCTGGGCGAGGGCTTGATTCGCTGCAAGCGCGCGGATATACGGGGTGAACTCACACTGTGCTCCTGATGATGACAGACAATATCAACGATAGGGGTTTGCGCGCGACCGCGCAAAGACAGAATTCGTCTCGCTGCATAACGCTCACTTATGCAGTCACTGTATAGTGGCGCGAACAAGCATCAGAGGTACAGTTGAACCTTCGGCGACTCAAATATTTTGTCAAGATCGTTGACATCGGCAGCCTGACCCAGGCGGCTGACGTGTTGCATATCGCCCAGCCCGCACTCAGCCAGCAGTTGGCGACACTGGAAGGCGAGTTCCGACAGCAACTGCTCGTGCGCACCAAACGCGGTGTCACGCCCACCGAGGCGGGCAAGGTGCTTTATCGCCATGCCCAGATCATCCTGCGCCAGTTCGACCAGGCCCAGAACGACGTCAAGCATTCCGGCCAGACCCTGTCGGGACAGGTGTCCGTAGGGCTGGCGCCCGGTACTGCCGCTTCAACCCTGTCACTGCCATTGCTAAAGGCAGTCAGGGCCCGACATCCAGGCATCTTGCTTTACCTCAACGAAAACTTCGGCACCACCCTGAGTGAGTTGATCATGAACGGGCGCATGGATATGGCGGTCCTGTATGGCAGCAAGCCGGTGCACGGCCTGTCGTTCATGCCGCTGCTCAAAGAAGAACTCTATCTGGTCAGCCCTGTGGACATGCCTCTGGCTGATCACCAAATCGCCTTGGCCCAACTACAGGATGTGGAGCTGCTGCTGCCCAGACCCTACAACGTCATGCGCAAGCTCGTCGATGAGGCGTTTAGCGGCATTCACCGCGTACCCACGGTGGTGGCAGAGATTGAGTCAGCCACGACCCTGGTGGCTGCCATTGCCAACGGACTTGGCGCCACGATCCTGCCCGGCTCTGCGGCGCGCGTTGTGGCCAACGCATGCAACGCCCGGCTGTCACGCATTGTTGAGCCGGTGATCGAGGCACCGCTGGCCCTTTGCCTTTCCGATCATCTGCCGATGTCGGAACCAGCAGCCGCGGTCAAGGAAATACTGCTGGAGCTGGTCGGTGACCTTGCTGCAGACAACCTCCCCATGCCGGCGCTGCAGTCATAAGTCAGCCTTATTGCTACAAGCCCATTCCGTCTTTGCTTAGCTACTGGACGAGTCGTACATTGGCGCTTTATGGCAACGGGTCAGGCGATGGAACTGCAGAAAATCAAGGAGCTCATTGATGTTTTGACGACATCGGACCTGGCCGAGCTTGAGTTTGCAGAAGGCGATCAAAAGCTGAGGCTGGTCAGGCGCGCACGGCCTGAAATTTCAAAGACAGGCGTACTGAAAACCGTCATGCCGCCACACACTTTGCGGGTTGCGCCAACTGCGAGCCCTGCAACGCCTGAAACGCCAGATGCGGCATTTCCAGCAATATCGCCAGGCCTGGTGAGGTCGCCCCTGTTCGGCATCGTCCATCTCACGCCAACGCCAGACGCACCGGCGTACGTGCGGCCGGGAGATCTGGTGCAACCCGGCCAGGTCATTTGCATGGTGGAAGCAATGAAAATCTTCCATGAAGTCAAGGCAGACAGTCGGGCGCGCATCGAAGAAGTCCTAGTCAAGAGCGCCCAGGAGGTGGAGGCGGGCGAAACCCTGTTTTGCCTCACGCCACTGGATTGAACGCCATGTTCGACACCGTGCTGATCGCCAATCGCGGTGAAATTGCCGTCCGGATCCAGCGCGCCTGCCATCTGCTGGGCTTGAAAACGGTCGCGCTGTATTCCACCGCTGACGCAGATGCAGGCTACCTAGCTCAAGCAGATCTGGCGCTGTGCATCGGTCCTGCAGCACCAGGCTCGAGCTACCTCAATCAAGCCGCGATCTTGCTGGCTGCGGAGGTCAGTGGTGCGCAGGCCATCCATCCGGGTTACGGCTTCCTGTCGGAAAACGCAGGCTTCGCTGAAGCCGTCGAAAAGGCCGGCCTGACGTTCATCGGGCCATCTGCGTCTTCAATTCGGACCATGGGTGACAAGGTGGCAGCCAAGCGCGCGATGCTCGCCGCCGGTGTGCCCTGCGTGCCAGGTCCGGACACTGCCCTGTCCGACCATCCCGATGACGTGCTGGCCGCGGCAGAAGCGATTGGCTACCCGGTCATGATCAAGGCGTCGGCCGGAGGCGGCGGCAGAGGCATGCGCGTGGTACGCGAGCCTGCCAACTTGCTAGACGCCGTGGCCATCACGCGCGAGGAGGCCCGCAACGCGTTTTCCCATGCAGGTCTGTATATCGAGAAGTTCCTGGAGAATCCCCGACATATCGAAATCCAGGTGCTTTGCGACGCCTTTGGCAATGCCCTTTGCCTCGGCTCGCGCGATTGTTCCATTCAACGGCGCAACCAGAAGGTGATCGAAGAGGCGCCCGCCCATGGCATTGCGCCGGAAAAAATCGCAGAGATCGGGCAACAGTGCCTCACCGCCTGCCGGCTCATCGGCTATCGCGGCGCTGGCACCTTTGAATTTCTCTACGAGAACGGCCACTTTTACTTTATTGAAATGAACACGCGCTTGCAGGTGGAGCACACCGTGACGGAAATGGTCACCGGCATTGACCTCGTGGCCCAGCAGTTACGAATCGCGCGTGGTGAGGCGCTAGGATTTGGCCAGCACGATATAACTGAGCGTGGACATGCGATGGAATGCCGTATCAATGCCGAAGATCCGCAAACCTTCGCCCCGTGCCCTGGGCGTATCGAGCGCTGGGATGTTCCTGGCGGCTTCGGCATCCGGCTGGATTCGCACGTTCGCGCGGGCGATGTGGTTTCACCTTACTACGACTCGATGATAGGCAAACTCATTGCCCACGGCGACTCGCGCGAGCAGGTCTTTGCCCGCATGCAGGTGGCACTGGATGAACTGGTGGTCGAAGGGATCCGGACCAATATTGCGCTGCATCGTGAGCTGGTTCGCAACGCCGAAGTCAAGGCTGGTGCTGTCGACAACCATTTTCTCGAGCGCTGGCTGAGCCAGCGCGCAGAGTCATGACCGCCGCACCCCTTCATCCCGAGGTACCCCGCATCAGCCTGCTGGGCACGAGCGCGTTGCTGTTTGAGGCGCCAGGGCCACTTGATATCGGACAGCAGCGGCGGATTTGGGCCCTGGCAAGTCTGACTCAGGGCTGGCCTCACATACAGGAAGCTGTGCCTGGCATGAACAACCTGATGCTCGTGTTCAGCACGCCGCCGGAAAACCTTGCGCCCATGCAAGCGGCACTGCAAACTGCCTGGGACGACACAAACCGGATGGAGAATGACGGTCACGCGCCTGGCAGAACGGTCGAACTGCCCGTGGTTTATGGCGGCGCAGCCGGCCCCCACATTGCAGACGTGGTGGCGTACACCAAACTGACTGTGGACGAAATCGTACGGATCCACACCGAGCCGCTGTATGTTGTTTACGCACTGGGTAGCCATCCGGGGTATTGCTACCTGGGTGGAATGGACCCGCGCATCGCTACGCCGCGCCGCAAAGTGCCCGTGGTCAACCTGCCCGGGGGGTCAGTGTCAATTGGCGGCATACAGACCGGTGTGTCTGCGTCGGACGGCCCCAGCGGCTGGAGCACCATCGGTCGTACGGACATGTCTTTCTTCGACGCCCAATGCATTCCTCCGGCCGTGCTTGCGCCGGGCGACCGCGTCCGGTTCACCGTGCAAAGGATTGACCGGTGATCGAAATCGTTTCAGCAGGTGCGCTTTGCACCGTTCAAGACTTTGGGCGCATGGCCTACAGGCGCTATGGGGTGGGTACCGCCGGAGCCATGGACCAGCTGGCCCTTGCAGCCGGCAACCTGCTAATGGGCAACCCGCTTGACGCCGCCGGGCTTGAAATCCCGGTCTTGCCGTTTGCCGTGCGGTTCCAGGATGACCTGTCCATCACCGTCACCGGAGCCGACTGCAGGATTGAACTCGACGGCAAGCCGCTTTTGCCGTGGTGGAAGCACCGGGCACGGGCCGGACAGGTGCTGACGCTTGGGAGTGACGGCTGTGGTTTTGCGTCAGGCGCACGCAGTTATCTGCTGGTGGCTGGTGGCGTGGATGTGCCCGAGGTGCTGGGTTCGCGCAGCACTCAGCTGCGGGGACGATTTGGCGGGCACCAAGGGCGCGCTCTGATCAATGGCGACCTCTTGAAAGCGGGTGTGCTGACCAGTGCATCTAAACTCTCTTGCGAGGGTTATGGCCTTGTCCCTCCGGTTGTAGCACTGCCTGCAAGCGCGTATTACCAGGCCAACCCGACCGCGACACCGCAGGTCACAGCTGTGCGCGTGCTGCCGGCCGCTGAATATGGCGCCTTTGATGACGTTTCCATCCAGTTGTTCTGGCAGACTGACTGGAAGATCACGGCCCAAAGCGACCGCTATGGCTACCGCCTGGCTGGCCCGGCTTTGAGCATGAAGACAGCGCTGGAGACGCGATCCCACGGTGTTGTTCCCGGCGTGATTCAGGTGCCCCCTGGCGGGCCACCGATCATCCAGATGCGTGACGCCCAGCCGTCGGGCGGCTATCCCAAAATGGGAACCGTGATCGAAGCAGACCTGTGGCGCCTGGCCCAGGCACCTGCGGGTTCACGCATCCGCTTTGTTGAAACTACCTACACAGGGGCACTGGAGGCATCTCGCTGCGCAAGCGACTACCTGCGCAAGGTTGACCATCTGGTCCCGCTTTTCGGAGCTCTGAATGCCTGACCCGAAGACAGTCGTCAACAAAGACATGCTCGAAGCCAATTGGCGCCAGATTGCCGATTGGCTGGTGGACACGGATATCGAGCTTGCCGAGCTGTCCGGCCCGGGCTGGCAGGTCAGGCTATTGCGCGAGGCCGGCTACGAACCCCAGTCACGGAACGTGCCCGGGCGTAACGCCACGTGGCCAGACCAATCCACAAGCGGCTCGCCGGGTCATGTGATCGTCAAAGGAACCGTCGCCGGAGTTTTTCTGGACCGGCACCCATTGCGCACGTCACAGCTCGCGCCAGCTGGCGCGCAAGTCCGCCAGGGCGACATTCTGGGCCTACTGCAGATTGGGACCGTACTGGCCCCAGTCATGGCGCCCGTGGATGGCGTCGTGGCGGGCACGCTTGTGTCATCGGGTGCAATGGTGGGGTTCGGCGCTGATCTCGTTCAAATCAATCCAGGAGAGGCTTCGTGGAAATCGACCTGAACTCAGACGTTGGCGAAGGCTTTGGACCGTGGCGCATGGGCGACGACTCTGCGCTGATGCAGGTCATTTCATCGGCTAATATTGCGTGCGGCTACCACGCGGGTGACCCAGTAATTATGGACGCCACAGTGAGGGCGGCCGGACAGCGTGGTGTTGAAATCGGTGCCCATGTGGGCTTTCCCGACCTCATGGGCTTCGGCAGGCGCCGGATAGACGTCGACCCGGTCGAGCTTGCGAAATATGTCGTGTACCAGCTTGGTGCATTGGCGGGCATTGCCAAGGCAGCGGGCCAGACAATGACTCACATGAGTTTTCATGGTGCGCTGGGCAATATGGCCGCCGCAGACCTCGCTCTGGCAAAGCCGCTGGTCCGCGCCGTGGTCGACTTTGACCCCAGGCTGATCATCAGTGTCTCCACCGGCACCGCCATTGAACGAGCGGCGGACGTTCTGGGCATAAGGGTCGCCACGACATTTCTTGCCGACCGGGCTTATGACGACGCTGGACAACTGGTATCGCGCAAGCTGCCCGGAGCGGTGATTCACGATGCGGCACAGGTCCTCGGCCGGGTCATGCAGGTACTTCAGGATCGCAGCGTGACCAGCGCGTCTGGGAAGCTGCTGCCCATGCCCGTCAAGTCAATACTGTTGCACGGTGACACCGCCGGCGCCGTAGAACTTGCCAGGTCGGTGCGCACCGCCATTGAATCCGGCGGAGGCCGCGTGGTACCCATTTCCCGGCTTTGCGCATGACACGCGCACCAAGTGCCATGCATAAGCTGACCTTATTGCGGCAAGCCCAATCCGTCTTGGCGTTTCGGGAGATCGGTCAGTACATTCACTTGAGCAATCCAAACGGACTGCGTACCGGAACAAAGGTTGTTAATGCCATTTTCTGACTACAAGACTGCACTGGTCACCGGGGCGTCATCCGGCATGGGTGCGGCCATCGTCGAACGCTTTTGCCGCGAAGGGCTTCGGGTGCATGCGCTCGCCCGAAGCGGCCCTGCCTTGCACGAGCTTGCTGCCCGAACGGGGTGTATCCCTGAAGTCATGGATGTATCGGATCTTGAGGCCGTGACCAAGCTCACCAGCGAAGTCCAGTTCGACGTCCTTGTAAACAATGCCGGTGTCAACCAGCCCGGTTCGATCCTTAGCGCAAAGGCCGCGGATATCAACCTGCAAATGGATGTGAACCTGCAAGCGGCGTTGCATCTGGTCCGGCTCATCATGCCTGGCATGATCGCCCGCGATTGTGGGCATATTGTCAACGTCAGTTCGATCGCTGCGATCTACAACTTTGGCGGCAACACGACGTATCACGTCACGAAGGCTGGGTTGCACGCACTGTCGCGGCAACTTCGAGTTGACGCCACAGGAAAACGCGTGCGCATCACCGAGATATGCCCGGGTCGCGTGGCGACGGACATTTTCGGCCATGTGCTTGGCGATATCGAAGCGGCGCGCAAGGAGTTCATTGATGGGTTTGAGCTGCCGCAAGCCTCGGACATCGCTGATGCGATTGCGTTCGCCATAGCAGCGCCTCGGGCGGTCAATATTTCAAACATGGAAATCCTACCTACCTTGCAGGTCCCCGGTGGTTTGACCACCGTCAAGCGCACCGACTAAGTTCGGTACAACCACAATTTAATTCAATTCAAATCCCGATAAAGGATCACAACATGCAATCCACTGGCGCACGCAGAAACCCTTCTGCAACCCAGGTTGATGTCTCAGTGCTTGAGACGCTGCGCGGCATCGCTGTAGCGCTTCTGAGCGATAACCTGCATCGCAGCACTGGCAGCGTTGGCCTGCAACCCTACCATCGTCCTAGTCCTAAGACCATGGCAGGTACAGCGGTCACAGTGCGTGCACGAGGTGGCGACAATTTGACTATTCTGCGGGCGTTTGAATACTGCCGCCCGGGTGATGTGATGGTGATCGATTGCGGTGGCGATGTCGCCAACGCCGTGATCGGCGGCATTCTGAGTTACTACGGCTACACCATCAAGCTGTCGGGTATGGTGATTGACGGTGCCATTCGCGACGTTGCAGAAATTCGGGAACGGGACTTTCCCGTGTATGCCCGTGGCGTGAACCACCGCGGCCCTTACAAGGATGGCCCAGGTGAAATCAATGTGCCCGTGTCCATCGGAGGCATGGTGGTCAATCCCGGCGACGTCATCGTGGGGGATCAGGACGGCCTTTTGGCCTTCGCACCTGCCGACGCACTGAATGTCATCACAAAGGCGCAAGCACAGGCCAAAAAGGAGGCGGACACCATGCTTGCAATGAAGGAAGGTCGTTGGGATCGATCCTTTATTGCCGTGCTCGAAGCGCGTTGCGCAAATTGAATCCCATACACATTCTCGAAACTTATCTAACCAGACGAAAAGCCTCTTTGATTCGTAGAGCGACCACGCGTACGATTTTTCTTGCCCGACTTCATCCAACTTTCGCCCCAGGAGATTGCAACCATGTCCATCAATCGTCGTCAATTCATTTCCACCAGTTGCGTCGCGGTCACTGCCGCAGCGCCGTTTCACTCTGCATTCGCCGCAACGCAACTTAACCTCGCGGACGTGCTGCCCGATGGCAACTTCATGGTGCAGAACGCGCGAAAATATGCGGAGGCTGTAGAGAAGGCAACTGCAGGCGACATCGTGATCAACCTGCGCCCGGGCGGTTCGCTTGGCTTTAAAGGCCCTGAGCAAATGCGCGCCGTTCGCGACGGACTCGTCCCGATGGCAGACATTCTCACCAGCCAGCAAATTGGTGATGAAGCCATGTTCGGCACCGAAGGTATTCCGTTCCTGGTCGCATCACAGTCCGAATTGCGCAGCCTGCACAAGTTTCTTCGCCCTGAGTTCGACAAACTGGCGACCAAATTCAACCAGAAGATTCTTTACATGGTGCCGTCACCGGCGCAGTACATGTTCCTAAAAGTCAAGGTTGGCACTGCCGACGCACTTAAGGGCATCAAAATTCGTGGCGCCGACAAAAATACGGTCGACATCTGCAACGCAGTTGGCATGGCGGGCGTCATCATTCCCTTCGGCGAGCTGATCCCCGCACTGGCTTCTGGCCGTGTAGATGGCGTGGCAACGTCCGCCACGACGGGTGTGGATGCCAAGTTCTGGGAATTCCTGAAGTATGTCTACCCAACTAACCACACCTGGTCGTGCAACATGGTCAACATCAATCTGGATTCCTGGAAGAAGATTGCACCGGCACAGCAAAAGGCCATGGAAGATCTGGCGGCCAAGATGGAACCAGACTTCTGGGAAGTGTCCGCTCAGGCAGACCGCGACAGCATTAAGAAGCTGACTGAAAACGGCATGGAACTGGTGCCTGTATCGGCTGCAATGATGGGCGACATTCGCAAGAGTGCCGGTGGATTGCAGCAGGAGTACCTGCAGCGGGTTCCTGCTGCTGCACCTATTGTCAAACAATACCTGACCAGTTTGGGCAGAGCCTGAAATGAACGTGGGTGCAGTCAGGGCCCCTGCGAGCGCTGGTGTTCGTATGGTTGCCTGGTTTCAGCGTATTGTTGACGCTCTGGCCCTGGCGGCTGCCTACATGGCAGCGGCGTGTCTTGTCGCGATGGTACTTCTGGTGCTGGCAGAAATCAGTGTGGGACTACTGTCTCGCGTTTTCAAGTCTGTACCTAGCGGAATCCGCTTCGCGTGGGAGTACAGCGCCTACCTGATGGGGGCGTCTTTCCTGTTTGGTGGAGCACTCACACTTCGCTCTGGCATGCAAATTCGCGTTGAACTGTTACTACGTGCCAGCAATGGTCGCTTCGAGCGCCCATTGGAGATTTTTTCATCCTTGATCGGGGCACTTTTCCTTGCCATGCTGGCCTGGAGCCTGACGAACTTCGCCTGGCAATCCTGGGTCTCGACACAGGTGTCGGGCGATACGCTGACACCCCTGTGGATCCCCCAAGGTGCACTCGCGCTGGCTACGCTAATTTTCGCGTTGCAGGCATTCGCCCGGCTTCTGTCATGTCTGGCTCGCCTGCCGCTGGACAACGACAGTTTCAAAGTAGCTTCCGCCAGTGAATAGCGGCTTCGGAGTAAATTCATGACCGCTGTATTTGCCAATCTGTTTGGCCTCTTGTTCGGTATTCTGGCATCTGGTGTCGGCATTGGCATTGCCTTGGCTGTTACGGCTATGCTGCTGGCAGCCTTCTTCAGTGACATCCCCATCACGCGGCTCGTAGCGCAACATACGTTCAACATCCTCACAACCTCGGACCTCGTGGCATTGCCATTGTTTGTGATGATGGGTGAATTCTTGTTCCGCACAAATCTGTCAAAGAAGCTTTTCAATGGACTTGCTCCCTGGGCGGGCCTGCTGCCAGGGCGCCTTCTGCACGTCAACGTTATTGCGTGCTCCATATTTGCATCGATCTCCGGTTCCAGCGCGGCGACAACACAGGTAGTGGGGAAAATGACCCTCACGGAATTGCTGCGACGCGGTTATGGCCCCAGCGTTGCCATCGGAAGCCTGGCCGGTGCGGGCACGCTAGGGTTCCTGATTCCGCCCAGCACGGTAATGATCATTTATGGCGTGCTGGCTGAGGAATCCGTTCTACGCCTGTTCACAGCGGGCTGGATTCCAGGTCTTTTGCTTGCGGGCTGCTTCATGGGCTGGATCATGATTGATACCAAGCTGCATCCCGAGCTGATTCCAGAGTCCGAACGGGCGCTGAAAAACGTAGCCCTCAGCGTGCGCATTGCGGCACTCAAGGAACTAGGCCCCGCCATGTTTCTGATCGTCTGCGTGATCGGTTCGATGTATGCAGGTGTGGCCACGCCAACCGAAGCCGCTGCATTGGGAGTACTGGGCGCTTTCATCGTGTCATATCTTCAGACCGGTCTGAACTGGCAAACACTTCGCGATGTCGCAATCGGCACAGTTCAGAGCTGCAGCATGATGGGCCTGATCATCCTCGGTGCCTCAATCCTGGGTAATGTCACCGCGGCACTTGGCGTGCCCGATGCCGTAGCGAAGGTTGTGTCCAGCTGGGAACTGTCCCCGCTAATGCTGATCATTGCGCTGATGCTGCTTTATATAGTGCTCGGAACTGCACTGGAGGGATTTTCGATGATTGCCACCACCTTACCCGTCGTGCTCCCTCTGATTACGGCGGCAGGCTTTGATAAGGTCTGGTTCGGCATCTTCTTGGTGCTCGTGGTTGAAATGGCGCAGATTACGCCTCCGGTCGCATTTAATCTGTCTGTGCTTCAGGGAATCACGGGGAAGAGCATGGGCTATCTCACTAGAGTGACTGTTCCCTACCTGTTCATCATGATGGGGTTTGTAGTGTTGATCGCGGTGTTTCCTGGCATCGTCTTGTGGTTTCCAAACCTCGTATTGGGAAGATAGCAGTCACTCGCCTGTCGAACTGAATCGCCGGCCTTCGCGCAGGTTCCCAATTCTTGCTACGCTGAGCGCGGCCGTGCAGAGGCGGCACCGCTTCGATGACGTGCCAAATCGACCATGAATGTCCTTTGAGACTCCTTCCCGGCGACGGGCACCCTCAGCGCTTCCCTCACATCACCAAACGAACTGCCCAGTAGACTCCAATGGCCAATTGCACGGCAAACGCCGAGAACCGCAGGGTGACAGCCAACTCAG
>ERZ795056.2996-NODE-2996-length-18330-cov-5.642791_pt1 | contig 18330 bp, 9 predicted proteins | sample MGYA00375140_ERZ795056 | MGnify/ENA primary metagenome ERZ795056 (study PRJEB30185, sample SAMN05720227) | activated sludge metagenome | isolation source: Anaerobic digester | place: USA | collected 2015-03-09 ... | reverse complement strand
AATGCACCTACTTGCGGAGGAATTGAACCGCTGAATTGATTACCGCCGAGGTTTAATACTTCAAGATTAAATAAATTACCAATCTGCGTTGGTATTGAGCCGGATAGTTGGTTACCACTCAGGTTCAATTCTTTAAGAGTAGTTAATGCAAGCAACTGCAAGGGAATGGTACCGCTAAGCTGGTTATTTGCAAGATTTAAATTTGTAAGATTAACCAGGTTACCGAACAAAGCGGGGATTGAACCGGTAAGATTATTCTGGTTTAAATAAATATGTCTTAGTGCTGTAAAGCTAAAGAATGATTCGGGAATATTACCTGTTAGTTGATTTTGTGATAAATCAAGATAAATCAACTTTGTAAATGTTCCTTGTGCAGGCGGATACCAACCGGTTAAAGAATTTCCCTGTAAAACTAAATCGGTTAACTCCGTTAACGCTTCAAACGATGATGGTATTACTCCTGAAAGGTTATTATTAATCAGCTCTAATCCTGTTACGCGGTCTTCGGTAACTGTTACTCCATACCACGATGCAAGAGGTTCGTATGTATTCCAATTTGTTTTATTGGTCCAGTTTGTTCCGTTTGTGTTATTGAAGAAAGAGATTAATGCATCGCGTTCAGGGTCGAAGATCGTGAATACTGCATCGCTTGTATCGCTCATAATACCATCTTTAACACCGGCTTCGGTAATCATAATCCTACAATTAACCGAAGGTGTATTCGGGACAGTCCATGTATAATACTGTGTGGAAGCCGAATAAGCATTCACAATGCTTTCCCACGAAGTTCCATCGTTGGTTGTATAATAAATATCAATGTAAGGGATTTTATCCGCAGCCCATTGTATCATAAATTCTTTGCGTACTTCAACCTGATCACCGCCGTTGGGAGTAATAATTGTAAGCAATGGTTTGAAAATTGTGAATACAGCATCGCTTGTATCGCCGGCTGTAATTCCTTTCTCGGATTGTTCAATAATTCTTACAAGACACTGATCAGAAGGTGTGTCGGGTATTATCCAGTTGTATGTTCCCATACTTGCAGGCATACTTGTAATGAGGTTCCAGTTCAAACCGTTATTGGTCGAATACTCGATAGAGACGTAATCAACTTTATTGCTTGTCCAATCGATTGAATAAGTCTCTTCAAAACGCCACTCTTCTCCACCGTTCGGTTGTATTAATGTGATTGAGGGTTTATAGATTTCAAAAACATTGTCGCTTATATCAAAAGCATTTCCTTTACTAATCGTACCATAGTTATCTGTAATCTTAACCTTGCACTGATCGGAAGGAGTATCCGGTACTGTCCATTCATACGAACCGGAATTTGCCATGGCATCATCAATGTAAATCCAGTTTTCCCCGTTATCTGTTGTGTATTCAAGTTTTACTGAAGAAACATAATGACTTGTCCACTCAATAGAATAGTTGTTGCCTGTTCTCCACGATTCATCACCGTTGGGAGTAACAACTGTAATTGATGGTTTGAATATTGTAAATACACTGTCGCTTATATCATAGACTAAATATTTGCTAACACCCCCTCCGCTGCTTTCACTTAGTTTGATAAGGCATTCTTCAGAAGGGGTATCCGGAACATTCCATAAATAGTTGCCGTTAGAAGCAGGAACTGAATTAGTAATATTATCCCATGAGTTTCCATTATCAGTGGAATACTCAATGTCGATATAATCCATATCACTACTTGACCAATAAATGTATTGCTGGCTGGCAACACGCCACTCTTCTCCGCCGTTCGGAGATGATAAGGTTAGTGTAGGTTTATATATCCTGAACAACCCATCGCTTGTATCGCTTACAAACGATTCGGTCTGCTTCACTTCTCCGGTAACTTCATAAATTTTTATTTTACACTCATCCGATGGTGTATCCGGTATTGTCCAATCGAAATAACCTGAACTTGCGGAAGTTTGAGTAATAAATTCCCATGTCGCCCCGCTATCCGTAGAGTATTCAATCCCGATATAATCTATATAACTATTGTTCCATGTAATTTGATACGAGTTTCCTACTCTCCATTCTTCGCCGCCGTTCGGCTCAAGAACTGTTAAAGAGGGGTTGTAAATAGTGAATACATTATCGCTTGTATCGCTGATTACAGATTCTTGACCGATTGTTGCTCCGCCGGATTCATAAATTCTCACTATACATTGGTCTGAAGGAGTATTTGGGATTGTCCAATCGTAATAACCGTTTCTTGCAAGAACAACATCAAGAAAATCCCAGTTTAACCCTGCATCCGTTGAATACTCAATTCCTACAAATTCAAGATGAGAGCTGTTCCATTCAATTGAATAAGTATTGTCAACACGCCATTCTTCACCTCCGTTCGGAGTTAATATCGAAATGGACGGTTTATAAATTGTGAATACACTGTCGCTTTGATCGGAAATAAACTCGTTTTTATAAATGCTCGATTCGCTGATTTTAATCAAGCAGTTTTCTGAAGGAGAATCAGGAACATTCCATACATAGCTGCCTTCGTCTGCGGAAATACTACCGGCAATATATAGCCATGTGTCCCCGTTATTTGTTGAGTACTTAATGTCAACATTATCAATGTAGCTGCTTTCCCAACTTATATAATAGTTGGTTCCTGCTTTCAATTCCTCTCCGCCGTTCGGAGCAAGAACAGTAATAGAGCGTTGATAGATTTCAAACATACCTGATGTATCAGCCAACTGTGGATCGTAAACATCGGTTATTCTAACAAGGCATTCATCAGATAGAGTATTCGGAACTATCCATTCGTAAGTTGAAGGGAATGCCGGAACGGATGAATTTATAAGCAGCCATTCCGCACCCGAATTCGTTGAGTATTCGATTTTTACGTTTTCTACATTAAACCGCTCCCATGTAATATCATATGAAGTCCCTGCTTCAATGTTTTCTTCATTATTAGGGGAGAAAACCTGAATGTATGCATCTTCCCATTCGTTTTGTCTGTAAAGTGATTCAATTTCATCTTGTGATAAACCGCGGTTATAAATCCTTATATCATCAATTCTACCGTTAAAGAAATTTTTTGGACCGGGATTGGGGTCAGCACCGATACCCATTACAACATCCTGATTTACAAATGTTCCGGTTGTTTGATAACTACCGGATAATTTGCCATCGATGTATAAATTCAAATAGCTGCCGTCCCAGGTTCCGACTACATACTGCCAGCGATTACGAACTAAACTTTTGGTAGAAGAAACTGTGTTGAGGTCGTCAATAATTCCTATCCATGGATTACCTGTGCTGTTTGTATTAATGAAAAATCCTCTGTCGTTTGCCGAATCATCAAACCATTTATTTAAAATATTTTGGTTTGCAAGTTCCTCCGGTTTTATCCACGCACTTAAGGTTAGTCCATTTGTAATTCCGTTTAGTGTTGTTGAAGAAGGTACGCTTATCCATTCGTTACCGGGGAAGTAATAAGCAGAAGTTGCATTCCCAAACCGATCTTCGGTAAGTGTTACTCCGTTATTCGTTCCGTTATTATTGTATCCACTATAGTCAAAATGATCACCAGTAAAAGGATAGTAAGCAATTAAACCAAGGTCAATGCTGTCCTTTACAATTCTGAATACGTTATCCGTAGTGTCCCCGGCAACAGTTTTTACTTCGCCCTGTACCAGTATTCTGATAAGGCATCCGGTTGAAGAAATTGTCGGAGGTGTCCATTCAAAATAGTTCATGTTGGCGTTCTCTTGACCTATGTAGCTCCAGCTATCACCGCTGTTGGTACTTAATTCAATTACTACAGTCTCCGGACCGAGATTAGTTGTCCATTCAATTGAATATAAAGTTCCTCCAACCCACTCTTCGCCGCCATTGGGTGTAAGGATTGTCAAGGTATCCGGTACGTCTTCATCTTTTAAGCAACGGATACTAAAACCGTAGTTTTTACCGTCAGAAATTGGAATAATTACAAGACTATCATAAGTGTTTACATGAAGATAATTTGCCCCATTACTTGGAGTGTACTCCGATGAACTCCACATATAAGCCCCGGCTCCGAATGAAAAAGACCCATCAGAATTTCTTGCTCCTGCAAACAATGCAGAGAATCCGCTTGTATTTGTTCCCTCACCCGGATAATCACCCTGTCCAATTGCTTTTAGTGCATTACCGTTGTTTTCGACCGTGTTAGCCAATGTTTGAAACTCTGCTAATGTCGGGATGTGCCAGCCATCGGGACAGATTCCTTTAGCTCCCTCTACAGTACTGTATTGCATCACTTCATTCCATTGGTACAAACCGCCGTATGTATTGCAATTGCTTGTATCATTTTCATAGCAATACTTTTCAGTGAGGCTGTTATCTGTTTGGTTGAAAGTTGAATTAATCATAACACCGACATTAAGATTTTCTCTTAACCAGCATTGGTCTCCGATTTGTACTGTATTGTATGTTTTACCTTCATAAGTTATTGAGGGTAAATCGGGACATGGATTTAATTCAATTACAAATACATTATCGCTTGTATCGGAGATTATTGATTCTTTCCCCCCTACTCCGTAATAAAATTCCTCAATGAAAATTTTGCATTGGTTAGAAGGGGTATTGGGAACGAGCCATTGATAAGAACCGGAAAGGGCAGAGGTGGTAGCAATATAATTCCAGTTCACACCGTTGTCTGTTGAATAGACTAAGTTGACTTGTTCAATATCCGCACTTGACCATTTTATCTCATAATAACTTCCGGCACTCAGAGTTTCGCCGCCGTTTGGCTGAATTAACTGCAATGAAGCATAAACTATTTGAAAAACATCATCGCTTATATCGTAAGCGGTTCCGTAGCTATCCTTAATCCTTATCTTACACTGATTTGAAGGGGTATTCGGAACTTGCCATAAATAGTTGCCATCTCCTGCGAGTTGGTTTGTGGTTATGCTGATCCACGTTGAGCCGTTGTCGGTTGAATAATCTAAATCTACTGCATTTACATTTTCACTATACCATTGGATATAGTATTCATCATCAACTCTTAGTTTATTGCCGCCGTTGGGGTCGGTTATCGTGATTGTACCTTTGGGAGGAAGTTCAAATTTTGCAACACTTTTTTGCGGGGAATTATTAATTTTACCGAAAAACCCTGCAAGGAATAGATTGTTCCCTTTTAGTTTTATTTCGTGAGCCCTGCTATTTATTTTCAAATCAAAATTGGCATCCGAACTGCCTGACAGTTTATCCAGTTTTGAAAAATAATTTATTGTTTGACTCCCGATAGTTAAAAAGTCGCCGCCTACATATAGATCATTCCCATCAAGTAACATACTATAAACAGTATTGTTCGGGGCAGGAATCCATGAGTTATCAACATTACCGCTTGTTCTATATAATTTCGCCAACCGATTAATAGTGTAACTGTCAATACTTGTAAAAGCCCCTCCTACAAAAACATTGCTTTCGTCAACTGCGAGGGTGTAAATAGCGTTGTTGGGGTTTGGGTTCCAATTCAGATCGGCAGCACCATTTGTATCGTTCAATTTTGCTAACTTGTTTCTATCGTAACCGCCGATAAATGTAAAATCTCCACCTACATATATTTCATTATTATATATTGATATTGCTCTAACCCTTCCATTGGCAGTTGGATTCCATGATGAGTTGGCGGTACCGCTGGCAGCATCTAATTTAGCAATCCTCATTCTTGAGGAACCACCGATTGAAGTAAAATTACCACCTACATAAATATCATTATCCTTAACTACAATTACATTTACATCACCGGTTGCACCGGGGTTCCAATTGACATCGGCACTACTATTATAAGGATTTAATTTAGCAAGCCTGCCTATCGAAGTCCCACCGATTGATGTGAAAGTCCCCCCGACATATATATCTGCATTTTTGATGAATATAGAGTAGATATTGGAATTGGTATTCGGATTTGGATTCCATGATTCGTCAATTAAGTTTGTACTGTTGGATACTCTTACAATACCATTACGCGGTAATCCCGACACAGAATTAAACTCACCGCCGATGCAAACTTCACTTTGCGATATTGCAATTGCATTTATGCTTCCACTTGTACTTGGGTTCCAGTAATTGTCAACACTTCCATCAGAGATATTTAAGCGTGCTATTCTATATTTTGACTGTCCGTTGATGGCTGTAAAGCTTCCGCCTAAATAAATATAGCTTCCATCAATTACTATCGAGTTTGCATTAAGGTCTACAACCGGGTTCCATTGTAAGTCCGCTTGACCGTTACTTGTAAATAATTTTGCGAAATACTGTCTTGATTGTCCCCCGATATTATAAAACGTACCACCCACATAAATATCACTTCCATTAATCACCATTTCATTAATGTAGCTGTCGCTGTTGGCATTCCATGAGGCATTTACTGTTCCAGAAGTATAGTTTAGCTTTGCAATTTGTTCAATTGCTTGCCCGCCGATACTCGAAAAATTTCCTGCGGCATATACGTCGCTTCCGCTGACAGCAACCCTGTTTATGTACCCGTCAACATCAGCGGACCATGATGTATTAACTGCACCGGAACCGAGATAAAGCTTTGCAATTCCTTTTCTGATGTATCCTCCGACATTATAAAAATCACCGCCAATAAAAAGATCACTTCCGCTTATTACAAGCGAGTTTACTTTTCCATCCGGGTTGGGAGCCCAGCCGCTGATCGCTTCCCCGGTTGAATTATTCAGTTTTGCTAATCTGCTTAAAGATGATCCGCCGATAGTAGTAAATTCCCCCCCGACGTAAATATCACTTCCATTCATTAAGATCACATTAACATCACCGTTTGAATTTGGATTCCATGAATGAACTGAACCGTCTGCGTTGATTCTTGCGACCCTGTTCCTTTCCACAGTGCCTACTTTTGTAAATCTTCCGCCAATATACCACCCGCCATTTCCATCGGGTATAATTGTTTTTATTAAATCATTTACCCGCGGAAAACTTGCATCATGCAAATTGCCGTTTGTACTAAGTTTTGCACCGTTACCGGTACTCGGTCCTACATAATTAAAACTACCGGCTAAGTAAGTATAATTCTCATCAAAGGCTATAGAATAAATTGTACCGTTTGTTACCGGGAAATCTTCATCCAGGACGGCTGTTTGCGGTAAAGAATTTATACTTAATAGAATGGTTATTGATAGGAATAGTAGAAAATTTTTCATAACGACCTCGCATTATGATTCTGAAGTAGAATCGAGATGGAAAACAGATGGACATTTAGTAAGCAGCCATCTGTTCGAAAAAATAGTAATCGTAAAAGAGAAAAAATCAGAGCCATTACATCTTTCGATTTATTGCGCTCTAAAATTATACTATTTTTATTTATATAGCAAACATTTTTCTCCGCATGTGAAATCGGACAAAATCCCGGAAATCTTGTCCCGTATCACTACTTCCCGCCTGATAAAGTAATTGACCGTTTATATAATCTTTTTCTAATTACCGGATGCAATTTGTATTTTAACAACGGTTATTTCAAACTGTTATGGATATGAACTCAAATTGGAAAATGAAAAAATAATAGAAATTAAAGGGTTGTCGAAGAAATTTAAAAGTCTTACGGCAGTAGACAATCTTAATTTAAACGTATTAAAAGGGGATGTGTTCGGGTTTTTAGGACCGAACGGTGCAGGTAAAAGCACAACTATAAGAATGATGTTAACCCTGATAAAACCAAACTCTGGAAGCATTAAACTGTTTGGTGAATCTCTAAATGGAAACAGGAACAAACTCCTCGGGAAAATAGGAGCGATTGTAGAAAAACCTGATCTTTACGGCTATTTATCAGCTTATAAAAATCTTGAAATACTCGGAAAGATTTCCGGTTGTGATGTGTCTCAAAAAAGAATTATGGAAATCCTTGAACTTGTAGGTCTATCTGCGCGTGCAAAAAGTAAAGTAAAAACTTTTTCACACGGGATGAAACAACGTCTCGGAATTGCTCAGGCATTGCTTCATGACCCGGAATTAATCATCCTGGACGAACCCACAACCGGACTTGACCCGCAAGGTATGAAGGAAATCCGGGAACTGATTTTGAACCTCAGCCGGGAAAAGAAGAAAACGATTTTTCTCTCGTCTCATATTCTCCATGAAGTTGAACTTGTTGCTAACAGGATGATAATAATCAATAAAGGGAAAACAGTAATTGAAGGATACGTTGATGAATTACTCAAGTCATCAACTATAAAAGTAACAGTTGAAGTTGACAACGGAGAAAAGATGAGGTCATTGATCACCGGATCAGGATGGGGAGATAAACTGGAATCTTCCGGAGAACAAAAATTTGTTTTCTTGATAGATAAAAATGAAATTCCTCTTCTTGTAAAATATCTTGTTGACTGTGGAGTTAATCTACAAGCTGTGATTCCTCAAAGATCACTCGAAGAGTACTTCCTAAATATTACGGAGAAAAACTGATATGGTTACATTAATTTCTATCGAGCTGTATAAAATTTTCCGTAAATGGCGTTCATATATCGGTTTTATTGCTATCACACTACTGATTCTTCTTGTTGAGACTGCAATGTATTTTGAAGGGCAGGGTTTTCTGAACGCACAGCTACGCGGTTTGGACGCTTTTGTTTTTTCCGGCAATCTTCTGAACGGGTATTTAATTGCTTATTTTGTTATGGGTGCACTCGTTATTCATATCCCGTTTTTAATTACGCTTGTCGCAGGCGACCTACTTGCAGGGGAAGCTACAGCCGGGACATATAGGATGTTGATAACAAGACCTATTTCACGCTTCAAACTTGTAACTGCTAAATTTCTATCAGGTTTGATTTATACTCTTCTATTGATAGTCTGGCTTGCTGCTTTAAGTCTCGGACTCGGTTTATTCCTTTTCGGCTCCGGTGAATTGATAGTGTTTCAAAATAGTTTTATTATTTTTGCCAAAGACGATATAATCTGGCGTTTTATTCTTGCATACGGATTTGCAACATTAAGCATGTCGGTTGTTGCTTCGCTTGCTTTTCTATTCTCGTCCCTTGTTGAAAATGCGATTGGACCAATTATTACAACAATGGCAATAGTAATTGTTTTTGTAATACTCTCGACTATAAATATCGACTTTTTCAGAGACCTTAGACCGTATCTTTTTACAACTTATATGATGGATTGGCGGTTATTCTTCGACAGCCCGCTTGATACTGGAGAAATAGCAAAAGCAGTACTGTTTTTGTCTGCTCATATTACGGGGCTCTATTTATTAACTTTTTATCTTTTCAAAAGAAAAGATGTACTATCTTAATTTCACAAGGTGTTTTATGAAAATTTTCCTCGTATTATTAACTGCTTTAGTTACGTGTACATCAGCACAAAGTAATGATGCTGATAAAATTCTAACGAAAGTTAAACAAGGTTTTGAAAAAGTTCACGACTATAAAGTTGAAGTGAGTGTTACTCTTGACATTGATTTTCTTAAAGCTCCCGTAAGCAATGCTACAATCTACTTTAAACAACCTGACAAAGTGAAGATTCACTCGGAAGGTTTTGCCATGCTTCCGAAAGAAGGTATCAACTTTTCTCCGGCATCACTGTTGAAAGGGGATTATACAAGTATTTATGAAAATGATGTTACTCTTAACGGGAAGAAAACAGCGGTAATAAAAACAATTCCGCTTGGTAATGATAAAGAAATATTAATTTCAACCTTATGGATTGATAAAGAAAGCTATCTAATCCATAAAGTAGAATCTACGACCAAAACCGCAGGTACCTTTTCGATTGAATTTACATATGATGAAAATAAAATAAAATATCCATTACCATCATCTATGCTCTTCTCTTTTGAAACCGATAGAGTGATTCCAAAAGATAAAGGAGAGAAGAAAGAAAATTCGAAACAAGTAAACAAAAAGAAGAAATTGTCCAAAGGAACTGTTAAAATTGTATATTCAAATTATAAAGTTAATACCGGTTTACCGGACTCAATTTTCGAGGAAGAGAAAGAGAAATCAAAATGAGTAGAAAGTTATTTCTTTTATTAGTTGTAATATTTTTAAGTAATTGTTCCTTTTCACAGGGACATGAGTTTTATAATGAAAAAATTGATTCTGTATGGACCAAAGTTGCAGACGGATTCGATTTTCCGGAAGGACCTGCTCGCAGCAGCAGCGGAGACATATATGTTTCAAATTGTTACGGCAAATGGATTACAAAGCTGACGCCGGAATCGGCGGAGGTTTTTTTATCAGCATCAGAAAAACCATTTACGTTTGCACAAACAAACGGACTTGCATTCAATGATGAAGGATTTCTTTTTGCTTGTGATTACAGCTTGGGGGCAATTATTAAAATTGATTTGAATGGTAATAGTGAAATCTATTCGTCCGGTTACGAAGGTGTAAAATTCAACCGTCCGAACGATCTTGCTTTTGATAAAAAGGGGAATCTATTTTTTACCGATCCGAAGAACTATCACAAAGATTCACTTACGGGAAGAGTTTTTATGGTTGAGAAAAATAGTGGACAAACTAAACTTGTTTACGACGGACTTGCATTTCCTAACGGCATTACTTTTTCTAATTCAGGAGAAGATTTGTTTGTTTGTGAATCGGCAAAACAGAGAATTTTGAAATTCAAAGTTGAAGCCGGAGGTAAACTTAGTGATTCGAAGGTTTTTGTTGAGCTTCCTGGCGGCGACCCGGATGGAATCGATTTTGATTCGGAAGGGAATCTTTATGCCGCACACTTTGGCGGTGGGGCAGTTTATAAAATATCACCCACCGGAGAAGTATTACAAAAAATTTCTACTCCAGGGAAGAAACCGAGCAATGTAGAATTCGGAGGAGATGATCTCAAAACATTGTTTATTACCGAGTGCGAAACAAATTCGGTTTATTCAATGAGAGTAGATATACCGGGAGCAAAGAAATAGACTGTGTAATTCTCTTTACAAGCGGGTACTATGTTAAATAGTCGAGGTAGTTTTCTCTATTGACTAATTCTATACTGGAATTTTGATAAATAGAAGTAAAGGGGTTGGGTTTTAATTTTGTTCTGGGAGAAAATTTTACTTCCAGTCCCAACAGTTTTCCATCTCCTTCTTCGATAATATCAACTTCGTAGCCGGAATAAGTCCTCCAAAAATAAAGATTTCTATAGATCGAGTTATTGTGGAGATATTTCAATCTTTCAATTACGAAAAAATTCTCGAATAAAGCACCTGTGTCATTTCTTTCAGAAAGAGAATTGAATTGAAGTACTATACCATTGCGAATACCGTTATCCCAGAAATAGTATCTCGATTTAGTTGTTATTTCATTACGTAAATTTCTACTGAAAGCCCCACGTTTATATAGAATAAAAGCTTTTTCAAGCAAGTCGAGGTACTTTCCAACAGTTTTGACATCTAGTTTAACCTGTGAAGCAAGTTCATTTAACGATACTTCATTCCCAACCTGGAACGCAATTAGCTTAAGTAAATCGAATATTTGTTTTGTGCCTTTAATCCTTTCAAGAGTAAAAATATCTTTTAATAGATACGAATTTACCAATTCAACTAAGACTTCTCTCTTTTCATTACAGTTACCGGCGGTAATAACCTCTGGATAACTTCCATAAATTAAAAACTCTTCAAGTCTCTCTTTTAATTCATGTTTATTATATAGAGAAAGTAGTTCCTCCTGGGAAAAGGGGAATAGAGAAATAGTCCTTTTTCTGCCAGTTAATGGTTCGCCTATTTGTTGTGATAACTCGAATGAAGAAGAACCGGTTGCAATTATTGTTATATCCGGTAAGTTATCAACTAATATTTTTAATCCCATCCCGATGTTTTTAATTTGCTGGGCTTCGTCGATAGCTAATAGCTCATACCCTTCTGCGTAAGGAAGAATTTCGCTGAATACCTGAGCGTTGAAAATTTCTTGAGTGCGGATATTGTCGCCGGAATCAAGTTTATACTTTAACTTACTCTTATCAAGGAAATCTTTTAATAATGTCGTTTTTCCAACACGTCGGGGCCCATAGATTACAAGCACTTTCCCCGGCTTTATCATATTTGCTATGTCGAATATTCTTTTAATCATATTAATTTATGGATTGCCACTCCACAAATTTAGGTGATTTTGTGGAATATACAAGCATAAAAACAGGTTGTAAGGCATAATCCGGGTTAATTTTGCAGGAATAGCTTAAAAGTTTATCAAATCGGGGATGTTTATTAAAAAGTTCACTGTTGTTTGCTGCCAGTTGAATTAAACAAAGCATTACTCGATTTTTATAACATGCGTTGTATTCAACCCGATTTCACCTTCAATGTTTTTATACTGCTTAACAACATATTTCTCCTGGTTTAGTTTTTCTTCTATATGTTTTATAGACGGGGCATAAATGAATGTTCCTCCGACTTTCAAAGATGATAAAATCTTGTGGTATGTTTTTTCGTAATCATGTAATGCAGCCGTTCCTGAATTCAATGCATAAATAAAATGATTTGAAAATGCCATATGCGAGATAATGGTTTCCCAGTAATTTGGTTTGTAATCGAATTCGAGCCAATTTACACAAAAGATGTTTTGCTCAAATTCGCTTTGCATGTATTGATCTATTCCGTAAATGGCTTTGTGCATTTTTAATAACTCTTTAACGATTAAAGCATTCTTTCCGCATCCAATATCAAGTACGGGCTCTTTTAGCGATTCAAGCGAAATACGCAAAATCTTCAACTGTAAATCCATGCTGTATTCAGCACACGGGAATAAAAACCTTTTTTCTTCCGAGATGCCTTCTACTTCTTCAAGTATTTTGATAAGATTTTTTCTATGTTCTTTAACAATCTTTCTTATAGCCGTAATAGAAGTTCCTATAGGCAGCTCTACCAGTTTCAAAACGAGTTGTTTGTAAAGGTTTTGTATTCGCTCATATTTGTTTGTTGAAAAATACAAATACTGATTTCTTTTTATACATTCGTTAAGGAACCAGTTGTAAACAATCGCCGTGTAGCTGTTTTTCGCTTCGTTTGTATCAATCTTTTTATACTGTTCAACATTGTTAAAAATCAATTGAACGATTGAATCTTCCGTTTTACAGTCTTGCAAATATGTTATAAGATCGGTTTCCTGAATGTGCATATCTAATAAAATTTAATTGTCTACCGGATGAAAAAAGTATTACAAATAATGGTGTCCCGATAATTTTCAAATTACGGGTAGAAATGTAATAAACTATATGGTTAGTAACGAAAGAGTCCCGGAAGAAATTGAAAATGTGGAAGGTACACCCTCGTCCCGTGCAAAGTTACGGATAGATTCTTCATTCTTCATTGTTTTTGAAGTGTAACTGTGTTAATTTTTGACGACAAATTTTGACCGATTGGAATTCGATTTATTGTTTTTGCTCGAAAACTAACCGGTCTCATACGATTGAACTAAGGAGCCACAGTAATGAAAAAAACATTATTTTTTATTTTATTCATACCGCTTGTAATTTTCTCGCAGAATTTGAAAGTTACAAGTATTGATCCGATTACAGATAGCAGCCAGGGAGCTTTCTTTTACCCGTCATTCAGTAATGACGGAACAAAAATAATTTTTACTTCGGAATCATATAAAGGTTTATGGTTACACGATTTAAAAACTCAGAACACAACACAAATAAACAATTTAACCGGTTCGGGATATAAACCCATTTTTATTGGGAATGACGAATCAATTATATTTAGAACCGACAATTTCAGCAATGACGGTAGAACATCTTCATTAAGAAAAGTTGAACTTAATTCAAAAAACGAGACAATATTAATTGATTTTACAAGAGAATTATCCGCACCGCTTTATGCAAAAAGTAACGGGGTAGTATATCTTAGCAAATCTACACCGGCGTTTTATTCTTATGAACAAAACCAGCCTGCATTAAATGTGGAAAGCACAGAAAGAGTTGTTTTTATTGATAATTCCGATCTTGTATTATTTACAAACGGAACAAGGACAGTTCTCAATCCGCTCGGAGAAGGGAATTATATCTGGGCTTCAATATCTCCGGACAATTCAAAAATATTATTCCGGCTTGCAGGTAAAGGTTCTTATATAACTGATTTAAATGGGAATATAATAAGTGAATTAGGTAATGCTAATGCACCTCAATGGTCTTATGACGGAAAATGGATCGCTTATATGGTTGATAAAGATGACGGAGAACGGGTTCTATCATCAGACATTTTTGCTGTTTCGGTGGATGGAGCTGTAAAGATTAATTTAACAAATTTGCCCGGTATGAAAGCTATGTATCCAAGTTGGTCTCCGAACAACGATAAAATCGTTTTCAATACGGATGATGGCAGAATCCACATTATAAACCTGACAATTGAATAAGGAATTGAGAAGATGAAACAGAAATTTTTATTAATAACTCTTATTATTTTTGCAGCACTTTCTAACGGTTTTGCTCAACCGCTTGCCGGTAAAAAGATATGTGTGGACCCCGGACACGGCGGGCACGATCCTGCAAACGATAGGTATATCCCGGCTACAGGTTTCTGGGAGTCCGATGCTAACTGGGACAAAGCTCTCTATTTAAAACCGATTCTTCAGAATCTTGGAGCTACAGTTATCATAACAAGACAGGGGAACAACGATTCCGATGACCTTGCATTATCCGAAAGGGCAGCAATTGCAAATAACAACAACGTCGATTTTTTTAATTCGATTCATAGCAACGGATGGCAGGGAACCTCGAACTATACATTAATGCTTTTCAGGGGTTATGATAATGCACCGGTTCATGCCCAGGCAAAAGAAATGGGTGCAATTATGGCCAACCAGATATATCAAGCTAATAGAACCACAGGGCAATTTAACCGAGGCGACTGGTCATTTTACCCGGATTGGGGAACCTCAGGACTTGGAGTTTTACGTCCGCTTAACATGCCCGGTGTACTTTCGGAAGGTTCTTTCCATGACTACATACCGGAATCATGGAGATTGATGAATACGCATTACAGGCTGCATGAAGCCTGGGCAATTGCCCGTTCTTATGTTACATTATACAATACGGGTCCATTGGCTTTTGGAGCAATTGCAGGAATCCTTAGAGACCCGCTTAATAATGTCTCTTACTACTATTTGCCAAGTACAAATGATCAGAAAAAACCGATCAATCACATACAGGTTACACTTACACCTGGCAATCTTGTTTATAACGGGGACGACAAAAATAACGGGTTTTTTGTTTTCGATAGTTTGGCTCCCGGTGAATACAAACTCTATTTCCAGGCAGAAGACTTTGCACTTGACTCGGCTACTGTTACGGTTATTGCAAACAAAACTGTTTTTGTTGATAAAAATCTTGACGAAGCTCCGAATTTTAATGCGCCTACTGTAACAGCTTATTCACCGGATTCTGCCGGAACAAATATCGGGCTTTATACCCCGATTGTTATCGATTTCGATATAAGGATGAATACATCTTTAACGCAGTCCGCATTTTCAATTCAACCGACAATGAGCGGAACCTTTACATGGGAAAACAATAATAAAAGAATGATCTTTACTCCATCTCCAAGGTGGAACCCTGCATCATCCTACTCGGTAAGTGTATCTACAAATGCACAATCCCATTTCGGAGTATCACTTCAGCAACCGGTTAATTTCAGTTTCGATACAAGAATAAAACTTAATCTTTTATCAGCTTATCCCGATAGCGGAAGACAGAATGTTAGTACAACTGTTTTATTGACTTATGTATTTGACGCTCCAATTAACTTAAGTTCACTTGGCGGTAATGTTCAATTTCTAAATGAAGCAGGCAATAGCGTAGCAATCAATCTGAATCAAAGCGCTATAACCGAAGGTAAATTGATTTTTGAACCGCAAGCTCCTTTAGCTTCAAATGCAACATATAAAGTTGTAATTAAAGAAGGTTTAAAAGATAACGACAACCTTACATTCGGTGAATTGAAAGAATTTGTTTTCACTACCGAAGCAGAGGCTTACGTATCGGGAATCGTTTTGGATCCGCTTGAAACTATAGGACAATGGAAAGACCCGAACTATAGCGGAAGTACAGTTGGAACCGACCCGGATTTGACAACATTTACAATCGTTTCCGATAGGAAAAAGAGCGGGACTTACTCGGGAAAAATCAACTACGTTTTTACAGGCAATACAGGCGGGGTATGTCGTACATTTAACGGCACAAAACCATCGGTTGGCTCGGCTGGAGATACTAAAGCAGGTGTTTGGGTTTTCGGTGATAATAGTAATAATATTCTCGAATATTGGTTTTATTACAATACTTCAACTAACTCAATTGCAAGAATTGATACTTTAAACTGGACAGGCTGGAAGATGAAGTACATTCCTTTAAGCCAGGTTACAGGTACGGGCGATAAACTTTTCCACAGCGTTGTAGTTGTTCAAACCCCGGAAGGAAATAAGAACAGTGCAATATATATTGATGATTTGCAAACAAGTGTTGTAACATCTGTTGAAGAAATTCCTCAGAGCGGGATTATGCCGGACGAATATGCTTTAAGTCAAAACTATCCGAACCCGTTTAATCCGACTACAAACATAAGGTTTTCATTACCTTCCAACGGGCATACATCATTAAAGGTTTACGATATGCTTGGCAGGGAAGTAAGAACTTTGATTAGCGAGGAAATGCCGGCAGGGTATTATGAAATCAATTTTGATGCACATAATTTATCGAGCGGTGTTTATTTCTACACTCTTACAAGCGGTAATTTCACTTCATCAAGTAAAATGATTCTGCTTAAGTAATCTTTTACAATAAGGGAAGCCGCACCAAACGGCTTCCCTTAATCATTATAGTAGAACCCACTAAAAGTAAAATTGACTTTAACGGTTAAACCCACAACATTTAACTTGACATTGAAATTCTAATTTTTAATATTTGTAACGGAAAATAAAATTCCTCTATCTGAGGCGGGTTTTTAGATAGTTGCCGGATTTTATTGACGATTTTACTACCGATATACATACCACAATGAAGAAAGACCGGCGGGTTTTACCAGCCGGGAAATTGACTATGTTTTTTATTGTCAATTTGCTCTCAATGATAACCGGTTTAGCAGTGCTGTTATTATCTGTTTCTACCGGGGGATAATAAATAACTGCTGTTTTTAATTAACTGTATCACAGAATATTAAAAGAGTATCCGAAGGAAATTTCATTAGAAGGAAGAATGCCCAATGAAGAAGGAACACAACCTCCGAATAGTAGTCGTTATATCTTTATTGTTAAGCATAGTTACTTATAGTCAAAGCAGTAGCGTTATAGCCGGAACAGAAAGAAGCGATACACCCCCCAAGCCCGATTACCGCCGACACCTTAACATACCCGAATACGATTCCCGATTGATGCCGTTGGATTATAACAATAAAACGACCGGTGTATGGACGGAGCTCAATCCGCGAATACCGAGAGTAGATTATACGGGAGTAGATTTTATAGATTCATTAACCGGGTGGAGCGTAGGCTCAAATGGTGCGATAATAAAAACTACAGACGGCGGGAAAAATTGGGTAACTATATTCAGCCCGGTAACAAAAACATTGTTAAAAGTAAGCAGCTATAACGGAAACACTGTAGTAATTACCGGTTACGATGGAGTAATACTCCTCTCAACAAACGGGGGTGAAGTATTTGAACAAGTAGAAAGTGGAGTAGGAGATGAAATAGATTTATGGGGAGTACAGATGATGAACGATACAACCGGATGGGTATGCGGAATGAATGGAACGCTGTTAAAAACAACAAACGGGGGATTGACGTGGCTCAGCATACCAACAGGACTAAGTATACACTACTGGTGGCTTGAGTTTTTAAATGAGCATTTAGGATTTATTGCTTGCGAAGAAGGGAAAATTTTGAAGACGACGGATGGGGGAAACAACTGGGTTCAAATCCAGGTTGGGGATTCAAGAGCGTTATATACAATTGATGTAATTGACAGTTTGCATATTATAGCAGCCGGAGTTGGCGGAAAAAACAACTACAGCAGCGATGGGGGTAATACATGGGTTCAAAACAATGATTTAATATTCAGTTCGGTGAACTGTATATCATTTGTAAATGTAGATACAGGATATGCCATAGGTGAAGATTGGGGAATAAGAAAAACAGAGGATAGAGGAGTAACCTGGTATGCGAGTAATGTTAATCTTGGTGAATGGCATATAAAACTGCTAAAAGATAAAACTGGATATATTGTTGGAAGCGGGTTAAAAATATACAAAACTATAAATGGTTATGACAATTGGAAACGATTAATCAACAATGATTATTTTTATGATATTTGCTTTTTAACTGAAATGAAGGGATTTGCAATAAGCGGAAGGTTATACCTAACAACTGACGG
>ERZ795056.2993-NODE-2993-length-18338-cov-12.124815_pt1 | contig 18338 bp, 20 predicted proteins | sample MGYA00375140_ERZ795056 | MGnify/ENA primary metagenome ERZ795056 (study PRJEB30185, sample SAMN05720227) | activated sludge metagenome | isolation source: Anaerobic digester | place: USA | collected 2015-03-09 ... | reverse complement strand
GTCACAAGAAAGAATAGGACCAGGTCAGGTACTTTAGATAATGGTGTAAGACTCATAGTTGTTTTCATTAGTTTTTATTTTCTATGAAAGCTCCATACTTAGTGATAATTGGTCTATGGATGTCAAGCACTTCATCTAGGTATATAAAAGTGTTGACACCATCATTTATAATGTTAGTTGTGCTTATTGTCTTCACAACTTCAAGTAGCATGACGAGGTCAGGGTAGAGCTCAATACCAGTAAGCTCAAGGTAGTCAACATGCTCTCGTTTCTTGGCAAACAAATCCTTCCATACATCGTTGCTTACAGTTACTCTGAATGGCTTTAGTTCATTATGCCAAACAATTTGCTCTGGTTGCATGGCGGCCAACTCTTCAGGGGTTGCTTTCCGATAGGCGGGTTTGCCGTCCTTGCCCTGATAACATATGTATTGGGTTTCCATTATCTTATCGTTTTTTTATAATTATTATTGTACCTGCCTTTATCACATTAGACGCTGGGAATAACTTTATTTTAGTTATAGCTGATATATTAGCTCCTACGGTATAACCTCCTAATTGGCCACTATTCGAAGGAAATCTATAGAAAGTTTTATAGTATATTTCAGAATCAACTATTGTTATTGCAGCTTCTGAAAATTGCAACGTACTTCCTGACGATGCTGTTATTATTTTTGTAGTATCATTAGTGGAGTGCCAGTAATATACCGGTGAACTAATATCATTAACCCTTATATCAATTCTATTGTTAACATTAAATTCAGCCTTAATTATTACTAAAAATTCATCTCCTTCGACAAAATTAAACGCATTACCATACCTATCAGTAGTTAGATCAATTGAAGTAGTATCAACAGGTACAACATACTTTAGAATATAATCATCCTCCAGCAAGCCAACCCTAACTGCCAAATTATTAACCACTCCCCAAAGTTTGACCAAGTGCTGTAAAGCGGATTTTGGCACGGTTGTAAAAAGTCCAACTAGGTAACTCCATACCGTTGGGGTGTAGGTTGCTTCAGCGGCAAGTGTCGTTATTTGAGTGTCGGCAAACTCTGGGCTATCGGTAACTTTAAGCCCTGTAATGCTCTGTTGAGTTAAGTTCGTAATATCCTCCAGTATGGAGTCTACACTCCTTGTCGTACTGTCCACCTTCTCAACTATGTTCATTGAGCTGTCGTAGGCAACATACCTACCTGGAATTAAACTCTTATCATCCAAACTGATAGAGCTATCTATGCCTAATGCAGATATGCAATGTGTGAACTTCACCTGGACCCATCCACCTGCGCAGTTGTCCAAAAACTTCTCCCTGAATGGCTGCACCCTTATTGGAGTGCTAAAGGCATAGTAATTACTTATCTCAGTCATAATGTCCCCTAGGACATACATTGAGTCGTTCTGCTTATGCAATGCATCTGATAGGTCATCAGCCACCCTATCAATGTAGTAGATGATGTATGTAGGGTCTAGGTTGTTCAAATCACTCTCACCCTCTACAATGTCCACCCATACTGCAGGGTACTTAATGTTCGTCTCATTGGAAACACCAAATACATCGCCCTGTCCAACATACTCCACACTCCCATGGAGACTGGCCACTTGCTTTATGACATCTAGTACTGTTATCATTTTCCTAAGTAGATATTTGGACTCCAGTTGGACTGGCCTAATGTTTCCTTACACCATAATGGGTAGTGCTCTGCATTATCACATAGGTACCTCACCATTGTGGATAGGTAGAAAGAACTCTTCGCTTCATAGTAGGCCTTAGTGTACTGGACATTGTCAATGCCTATGTTACTTGTGTTGCTATCACTCTGAACTGCAATGCCAGCATTCCTTATCTTAGAGCTTAACGGCACTTGTACTTCAGCCATAACACCCCATGCAAGGATGTCCTTTATGAAGTAGTCCAAAAGAACCTTATTGTAGGCCCCAACACTAGCATCAAGAACCTCTTGCCTAATGCTATCATAGAAATCTTCACCTAGGGCCTTTCCCACTTTGCTATCCTGAACAAACCTTAATGGGTCTTTGATGTAGTCCCATGATAGGTTCTCATCTAGTAGGCTATAGCCCTTTAGGGCCTTTTCATTGATTAGTATAACATCCCTGAATGTACTCATGATTGTATGCTATTATTTTGTTCAACAATGTAGGGCTTAATGCTCAACCCAAGGTCTCCTTGAAAATACACGCTTAATACCTTTTCAAGTTCCCTAAGGATGATCTTCTGGTATGAGTTCACCACAGTACTATTGAATATGCTAAATGCCTCAGCAAACTCTTCCTTACTGAACCCATTATTCTCAGTTATAACACCTAAGAGTGCAGGGCTTGTCACCTTATGGGCTGTGAATATGGATTGCCTTGTACTCTTTGATAGTTGTTCAAACTTCTTGTCCCACTCGTCAGCATCAATCTTGCTCACCTCAACACCCTTGTCCTTACTCTCATTGAAGAACACCATGAACTTACTTCCTGATGTGCTCCCAAACTTGCTCTTGATGTCCTTCTCAATGGCCTTCTTCACATCATCAGTAGGTGTTCCATTATTGAAACTGATTATGGTATTGGCACTCATTCCATTAGAGATGTTGTTTAAATGAAACTTACTTATCTCTATTGAAGTTTGGATGGACATAATGGCACTTGTGTACAATGGAATTGGGTAAATACCCTTTGTCTTATGGCCTTTGAAGTAGTACATTTGGGTCTTCTTGGTTTCTCCTGTCCAGTTTGGGTACTCATCATACTCAGCAGCCCATTTACCCCAGTCCTTACTGTAGAACACTAGGTCTTCATCCTTAGAAACCCTTGCCTTTTGGAAGTCCACATAGTAGAGTTCTTGAAGGGCCCCAGCCTTATTTGGGATTGTTTGGAGGCACCATCCTCCAAAGATGTTATAGTCCAATAAGAGTTTACTGACAACATCATTAATGGTGTCCCCGTCATTGTTCACCTTATTGAAAAAGGCCTGGACACTTGGGTTTGAGCTTACCACTCCTCCACCTAAGGTGTACATGGCCAATGTGTCCACTATAGAGCTATGCTCAGGACAGTTGCCGTAGAGCTCCCATAAGAAGTCAGGGTACTTGTTGTTCTCTCCATAGTTGACCCATTTCTTACCTCTTGTTATGCTCTCCTTAAGAACTGGTGTGTTGACATTCTCAAACACCATGAACTCATAATCTTTATTCTCCATATGTAACTGGTTTATTTACTGGCTCATACTCTACATTTGGTGCTAAAGTGCCAAATGATAGGGCTATTCCTGTTCTTGCCAATGTACTACTATCACTAATGAGTATGTATGTGTACTCACCATCTGTAAGCCCACTACTATCCCATTGGAATGTAAGCCATGGCAAATGAGGGGTCTGGTCTAGGACACTTGTTGTCCATTCCTCCATCGTACTCTTCTTTGTTAGGGTGAATGCATAGGGATTTGCACCCTTTTGCAGTGCTCTTACACAACTTATGTTCACTCCTGCACTGAATTGTATTGTCATTTGCTTTTATTCTATATATAAAGGCCCCTCTGTTTACGTAAAAAAGGCCTAGTCAGTTAAGACCAGGCCCATTCTTTGGAAACTACTACTACACTATAGAGGAGGTGATAACGTTGCTGTTCACTTGGTATGGAGCCTTAGGACCCCAATCAGTAAGTGTGAAGGTGTACTGGTTAGCATCACCGAATGCAGTACCTGTAGTGGCAGCACCTTCAGTGAACTGAACTGGGTTATGGAGGCCCATGTACCAGTAGGTGTCATTGTTGTCCTTAACAATAACAGCCAAGTTTCCAAGTGCCAATGCATGGAGTTCAAGTCTCCTTGCTGCATTCATCTTAGGGAAAGAGGCCTGTATTGTGGACTCATAGAATAGGGTTCCTGCTACGTTGTCTGTAGTTGGTGTAACGTTCATAACACTGGTCTGAAGGCCTACCTCGTAGGTTTTGAACTTCTTCCCAGAAACAAGGGTAAGGGCAGTGACAGCCTCAGTTGATGCATCTACTGTAAGAGCACTAACGTCAGCAGCATCTATGATGTAAAGGGCTTTAACACCACCTACACCTTTGCAATCCCTTGTCATTCCGTTAAGTGTGATTGGACATGCCATATGATTGGTAAGTTTTTTTAGTTTAAAAAGAAGGGTAGGGAATACCTACCCTTATTGTTTATTAAGCAGGTAATTTAAATCTTACAACCTGGTCTGGGAAGGCGATTTGAACACCAGCCACGAACTCAATGGCAAGTCTGAACTCCCTGTTGTCCTCAGAGTACCAGAACTTGAATACTTCATGGTCATTCTCAAGGTCAGTTCCGTAGAACACATTGGACTTCCTGAATGCGAACACCCTGTTGGTGGCATTCAACCCTTTAACGCCTTTCACCTTAACGTTCATGAATCCTGGGTAAGGGTACTCAAGGTTGTCATTATCATTAGGGTTGTAGTGGTATAGGTTAGCAGCCCTTAGAGCTTGGATGTACTTGGTATAGGTGTCAATACCCATAACGATGTACACATCGTCCTTATCTAAAAGGTCAGAAGGAATGCCATTGAACACATTGTCAACAATAGTGATGACATTAGAAGTGGTGATAGTTGAAGTAGTGGAAGGGTCTACAGTTACATTGATAGTAGAGGCAGAAGCAGCATCAATGATCTTGATCAAACCATCGAACTTACTTAAGTTGGCTGTACCAGATGAAACGTCGCCTTGCCATATTGCCACTTCAAGGGCATTACCAACACCCTCAACTTCAGCATTGATGAACTCTTGTTCAAATGGAAGGGTTTTAGCGCCGGCAGCCACTTTAACATCATAGCCAGCCCAGTAGTTCAATAGGGTCTTGTCACAGAATGCCTTGTTGATCTTAATAGCTCCAGTAACAATCTCCCTTTGAGAAAGGGCAGATGTTCCAGCCTCATTCCAACCACAAGCAGCTCCATTGCCGAAAGTAGTTGTATTGGTTAATAGGTTAATAGCAGCCTTGCCTTTAACCCCAGTTTGCATAGTTAGAACGTCCAAGCTTCTTGGAGCCATAACAGTTTTCCCAATAAGAGGGATTCTGGTTTCGTCTACGTATGCAGTTAATGATGTAGCACTTATTGCCATAGTTTTTTAGGTTTATTTTTATTGTTTAAAAAAGTTCTTTGCTTTAGATTCTTCAACTTGAGGAACCTTTTTTGTAACTACAGGAGCAGGCTCTTGAAGTCCTTCACCTTTCTTCTTGGTGGCTGGAGTGGCCACTGGTGTCTCACCTAGTTTCTCAACTACGGAGAATAGTTGTGATACAAGGGCTTTTAGTTCATCAACTTTTGTCTCAAGTTCTTTGACTTTTGGGTTGTCCTCAACAACACTAGAGGCCTCTACTGTGGGCTCTTGGGCTTGTTCTGGAACTACAATGGCCTTTACAATGCCATCAACAACCTCAACTTCACCCACCATGTCAATCATGTACTTTCCATTAGGTGCTGGTTGCTTATCCCCATTTTCGTCAAAGATGTAGACAAGAGTACCCTCAACTAGGTCGCCATCCCATACAAGGACGGTACCATCTGAGGCTTGGGCTTCAGAAAAGTTGAATAGCACTTTCCCTAGGGCCTTTTTAATCTTGATAAGTTCTTCCTTCATCTTTGGTTTTTATTTAAGTAGTTTGTTTAACATTCTATATATCTCCTGCATTTCAGTCACTAAAGGGTCATTCACCTCAGGACCATAAGAGAGCATGGCCTCAATTGAAAATCCCTTAAAATCTCCTTTCTTGACACCTTCCCATACCTCATCATTCTCAACATAGAATCTACCTATCCAACTTCCATCAGGTACATTAAAAGGGCTCCCAATGCCTTGGGCTTTATCTGTGATGAAACTCTCCACCATCCAAACACCATCAGTGCCTGTTAAGTGTTGTAAAGTTACCTTATCCACCACTTTATCCTTGAAGAACTTCCTCACCATGGCCCTTATGTCCTCCTTAAGGAATATGATGTAGTGCTCTCCATATGGAGGGTTGTTCCTATAGATTGGGACATCTGCTAGCATGATAACACCTAACACTTCCCTCTTCTCTTCATCAGTAGCAAACTTAAGCTTTGCATCCTTGAACATGAGCCATTCCTCTTGAGTTGCTGGACTATCCACAAAGGAAACAGCCATAACGCCATTGTCTCCTTTTTCATCCACCATAAGTCTGTATGTCTTCAACTGTTCCATATATTTATATATGATTTTTTTGTATTTATCGGTACATTTCTAGTAGGATGCCTCATCCTTAATTCCACTAATCCTATTCTGGGTGTTTGTTATATCACTCTCAACAACATAAGCCCTTACAGGTTGGGATTGTAGGTCCACTTCTGCAGGTGTCTGGACATTCCTTACAGCCTCAATCCTATTGAGAATTGCTGGAGGCTGTGGGGTTGCTGGGGCTTGAATTCCTTGGCCTCCTGCTCCTTGGCTCTTTGGAACCTTCACCTTGATAATCTCCTTAACATTCTTTAGACCCACTGCTATGGCTGTTCCAGCTGCTACAGGTGCTAGTGTAGGACCAACAATAGGAATACCAACAACACTCTTATACGCATCAACAGCACTCTGGTATGTAGATATAGTGGCTCCTGCAATGGCAAGGGCCTTACCTGCAGCTGTCTCCTTCCCAATAAGGTCTGCAGCAGCTGAGAAGGCATCAGAGACAATGTATGCAGCAGCAGCCTTGGCCTGGGCCTCAAGCTCAGCAATCCTCTTCCTTGCCTCAGCAGCATTTGCTTCTAGCTCAATACGTTGGGCCTCAGTTAGGTTGGTGTTGGCCAAGAGCTCCTCATTGTACCTCACTTCATTGTCCAATAGGGCCATCTGGTACTCACCTTGGCTTATTAGGCTATTCCCATATGCAAGCCTGTCAAGGTTATCAAAGGCATTGTACTTCTGGTTGAGTATCTCTAGCTCTTGTTCAATGAATACCCTTTGGTTATTAGCAAGCGCCTCTTGCTTACTTGCCTCAAACTCTAATATACGCTGGAACTGCTCTTGAGAGTACTCTTGCATTGCCAAAATATTCTGGCTTATAAGCTCAGCCTCTTTTTTACTTGCCTCTTCCTTATCCTTAAGGAGTTGTTCATTATGCTTCTTCTCTTCTTCCCTTATTTTTTTATTAGCATTAACCCTTGCTTCTTCCTCTTTCTTCTTGGCATCCTCTGTACTCTTAAGGATTTGTGCATCTATGATGTTCTTGTCCTCTTGGAGCTTCCTGTACTTCTTGGCCTCTTCATCAAAGATCTTTTCCAACTCAGGGAGAGCTTCTCTTGCCTTTTTTAAACTACCATACTTGCCACTTACCTCCCTCATCTCCTTGACAGTCTTGTCCCATTTACTGATGAGGTCCATCTCCCTTCGTAGGTCAAGTAGTCTTTGTTGTGATGCCTCAAGTTCATAGTCGTTGATCTCCTTTTCACTCTTGCCTGCAGCCCTCATGAGTCTTACTTGGTAGTCTGTATTGGTGTTGATGTCATTTAGGAGTTGGAGTCTTTGTTCATAAATCCTATTGGTACGCTCCTCCTCTTCATTGTTGGCATTCATCACATTTGTTAGGGCCACTATTCCAGTTGTCAGGGCAGCCACAGCTGTTACAAGAAGGAATACAGGGTTCATAGACATAACATAGTTCCATGCCTTTTGGGCCGCTGTGAGCACTTTGGTACCCACTTCAGTCTGCTTAAGGATAGTACCAAGGTTTGTTAGGGCCTTTCCCATCCCCTCTAGGCCTTGGAGGCCTTGGACAATGGCCATTGTGGCCTGAAGCTTAACGAAAGTTTCTTTGAGCTTATCATTCTCAACACCCATTAAAGCAGATATGCCTTGAACAGCAGCAAACCCACCAGCCACTCCTGTAAGGACTGATGTGGTGTTCTGTAGCACAACACCAAGGTCAGCAGCTGAGGCCCTAACTTGCTCATTGATCTCCCTCATGGCATGTTGGGCGTTGGCAGCCTTCTGGAGGGCATCTGCATACTCCTTGGTGCCCTCTCCTGCCTTGAGCATATCATCCTTGGCCCTCTTGAGTTCTTCCCTTAGGGTTTTTATGGATTGTACAGGTTGGCTTGTGTCAACCTCCAGTACTAAAAGTTCTTCTTCATTCATTATGGTAGCTTGTTTATTTTATTCAATAATAGTTCCTAGTTGTTCAACATAAATCATCTTCACCCCTGCAGAGCTGTCCACCCTTACTTGGGCAAACCTACTAAACTCATCTAGGTTGCCACTGCACCTCATGGTGAAGCTTCCTGGCCCTGTTGTCCAACCTGTAGAACTATTTCCTCCATTGAATGTTATCCATGTGGTAGCAGCAAGCTGCCTTGAGGCCTTCCATGCATTATAGGAGTTTGTGCTTACATTAATGGTGTATGTTGTCGCCTCAGCAGGGTACAGTATGTTATAGGTACCCTCAGGGAAGAACATGTCACTGTACAAGCTCACATCATATGTTAATGGTAGTTCGCTTGCATACTGTGTTATGGTGGCACTGTCCACTAGGGCGCTTGTGTCCACATTCCTTAGGTAGACAAGACCAGCCCTTGAGTTGAATGCTGTGTTCACCCCTATGGATAGGTCTACTTGTCCATTTCCAACTCCATTACTTGGGTTGTAAGTTATCCAAGAGTAGGTGTCTTGAAGCTCCCATCTTGTCCAGGGGTCTGCACTTACATCAAGCTGTGCTGTGTTGCCACTAGGTTCTCCTGTGTACTTAAAGAATAGGCTTGCGGGGTTCATTGAAGCACTATAAGTAGAAGGCTCCTTGGGGTTTACAGTGTTCTCAAATGGGATGTACTGACCATCAATGTAGTTGTTAAGGTTGTTTATGGTGACAAGCTCCACTTGGGTTGGCTCTGAAAGCCCTGGTTTGTAGTCTATAATCTTATTGACAATCCAGTAGGCATCCTTGAACCATACAATGTTACTCCATTTCCAGTTGGCCACTTCAGCAGCAGTTAGGTAGAAGAAGCCCTTGAACACCTTGGTGTTGACATTGTAACGGTCTTGTAGGTAGTTGGCCCAGAACCTATTGTATATTGTAGAGCTTGGGTCATACACATTGCCAAAGTACTGTTCTTGAGGAACCCCAAAGTCAAGGCCATAGGTCATGTTCCCAGGACCTGGGTAGTAAGGGGAGGTTTGTAAGGCAATCCTTCCATCGCTCACATTAGGCCCAAAGTATGATGGGTTCTTCACTTGTATAAGGCTAAAGTACCCTTCAGAAGAGCTGAATGGCCTATAGAAGCTATAGTTGTATGACTGGTTGCCCACTGATGTGTCATCACTCCATGCCCAGTAGTAGTTGGGTGGTAGTGTAGGCAGTGTTGATATGTTGTTCACATACCCATTACTGAACACAAGGCTTGGCTTATCTGCAGGAGAGCTCTTGGCGAACTCACCCTTGTACAGTTGAGGAAGCTTTAGCGCTTGGCCCTTGTAGCCAAAGATGTCGGTTGTCATGTCAGCCAATGCATACGTACTAAAGACATTACCATCAAGGAGTTTGTACTCATTCCTATTGAACTCATAGCCTGTGTTAAGGTACTGGCTTCCATATGTCCTTGAGTACTTGGTCTTGTAGCCCTTTGTGAACTCATCCTCATTCTCTGCATATGATAGGCTTATCCACTCGGTGTTGAAGTTAAGGGGCACCATACTCCAGTCCCTTGACATGTCAAACCTAGTTGTCCAGTCAAGTATACTGTAGTTGCTAAAGAACTCATTCCTTGTGTAGAGGCTAACGATACTTCCATCAAGGCCTAGGTAAAGACCAAACTGCTTCATGTATGAAGTGAAGAAGTCCTTAGCCTTTACATTAGGTAGCACATCATAGTACTTGATTGAGGTTCCAGTCCTAACATTGTTGTCTGATGTTATGCTTATACGCCACTCATTGGTGTTCAACTTAAGGGTGGTCTTTTCACAAGTTACTGTTGTGGGCCCTATACCCTCATAGATGGACTTATCACTACCATGGTACTTGTTAAGGTTCAAGAAGAATGTAACAATGACATCTCCATTGTACTTGAATGTATCTATGACAAACTCTTGGCTCTTCTGTTTGATAAGGTCACTTAGGATCCAAGAACCATTCTGTGTTGTGGCATAGATTTTGTGAACATTACTTCCTGTCCCTTGTTGTGCAAAGAAACCCCAGTATGTTTCACTTGTTAAATCCCTACTATATAACCCAACAAGCTTAAAGCTTGCCACCTTAATGGCATCATAACTGTTGAATGCTGTTCCTGCCTTTTTCACCCTTGCCCATAGCGTTATATCTATGAATGGGCTATCAGGTGGAAACGAGGTGTCCCTTAGGTAGTAGCCCCTATTTGTTGGATTTGTGAATAGGAGTTGTACAAGGTCCTTGTCAGGGTCTGTTATGTCAAACTTCACATTGTAGAAGTTGTTGTCGGCAGTACTTGCATTGATTTGTAAAGCCCTATAGTTTGTTACACCCCAGAATGGAGCATAGAAGCCATCAGAGCTGTTCACTATGGAGAAAACACTTGGAGCATTAGTGCCTAGGGTGCTTACATCCCACCATTGGGTATGGTACATCACCTTGTTACCAACATTGTAGTAGGAAACATCCTTTGTGGTGCCTTGGAATGCTTGGGCATACTCAAAACTATTAGATGTCTTATCAGGTGGTACAATTCCAGTCACCATCATCTGGCTCCAGTATGGGTTGGCCATCTTGGTCCAGTCAGTGCTTGTGTTAAGGGTGTAGCCATACTTATTCAATAGGGTGCCTAACATCATATCAGTGTAGAACCCAAACCTTTGCTTGTATGGTTTCTTTAGGTTTACTTGGTGCTCGCTGTACTGTTGTGGAAGTTTGGTGTAACGGCCTTCGCTATTGTATGAGGCATCATACACAACTTGGTCACTGAAGCTGTACATACCATTCTCGCTGTCCACAAGGTCTACATAAAGGTTCCTGTATGAACAGTCAAATGCCCAGTTCACCCTATTGGTGGTGTAGTTGGGTATGGTGTACATTGTTGTGGTGTACATTCCATCCCTACTGCCTGTAGAGCTTTCCCTTGCCCTCCATAGCCTATCAAGGGCCACACCCCTTAGGAGCATACTAGAGCCATATGGTGTTGAAGAGTCAAGCACTTCCCTTAGGGTTTTATCACCAAACTCTTGTAGGAATGACCCCACTTCTCCAAATAGCCCCACTTCATAACGCCACTTGTTAGGGCCTGTCCACTTCACCTCAATCATCCTTACATACCCGCTATGCACAAGACTGTCGCCTACGAATAGTTGGAATGAGGCCCTCTTGGATGGGTTGAATGAAGTGCCCATCCCTACCTTGGTGAAGTCCACTTGTCTTCCAGGGCTCCATACATGGCCAAACACCTCATTGTTCCTAGGTGTATTTGGTAGGCTTACAGTTTTAGTGAAGTCCACTAAAAGCTTTGCAGGGTCAAATATGTCATTGTACTGCTTGGTGAGTAGGACATCAGTCCCATCATCAAGGTCTACAAGTAGGTTCTCTATGTACAGTTCAATCTTCTGGTCCATTATATGGTTTTTTCTTTATTTATCGTCTTGACTGTTATGCTAAGGGAGGCCATCCTATCATTTGCAAAGCTCTTCTGTTGGTAACTATTAGATGCCACTTCAACTGCCCTTAGGGTGTTCTCTAAAGCACTCCAAAGGAACACCACAGGGCTTGAGAATAGGTCATCCACCCTTTCCCATTCCCAATCTGTAAGTGATGTACTGTTGAGCTGCCATTCCCATTGGCTCTCTGCAAGCCATTGGAAGCTCTTTGGTATGAAGTTCTTACCCATACCACCATAGCTCCAGTAGGATGATGTAGGGTTTGTACTTCCAAGGGTCTTTTCATCACCACTAAAGGACAATCCATTGAACATCCTGTCATACCCCTTAATGGCTTGCCTTTCAACTGTTTTGGTCTTTGTGCTCTTTCCTTCCATGATGAGCCAATCATACCCACCATGCCTATTGAGCCAGTAAAGTTGGTATGCAGGCATCTTAAGACAAGTTGGGTTCACCTGCTCTATGAAGGTTTCCCTATGCTTTGTGAGCACTTCAGGGGCCTCAATGACATATGATATGTACTGGCTTTCCTTTTCAAGAAGGCTTACACCATTGAACTGGAGTAGAAGGGTTGGCATACTGAATATGCTTCCATCAACACCTTGGATGTATGTAGATGTGTCTGGCTTAAGGCTATCCTTAGAACCATACTTATTCACCACAACAGCAACACCAACATCGCTATCCCAGTATGCTCCATTGGAATCATCTAGGTTGATGAAGCCTATTGGTCTTGGGGCTCCCATTAAACTCCTATTCCAAACCCTCTTATTAGGGGCTTCTCCTCTTTCATTGAATGTGTAGATGAGCCTTGATGGGATGTAGTCATCGTATTGGGTTCCATAAGTAAACCCAAAGCCCTTTTCTTTGGCTATTCTAAAATCTCCATGTGCTGAGCCATCAAGCCATAGGCCATAGGACTCAAATGGTAGGTTTATAGGGGCCACTTGGTGCGTTGATGTGTAGACAAGAATACTAGAGTCTGTAACCATCCTAACATCCACTTGTGTGAATGGACAAACGCCTAGCAGCGTGTCATTAGGGTCTGGACTGAATACTGGTAAAAAGGCCATGTCCACATATGGTTGGGCATCAAACCCAAAGTAGGTGGCATTTGGTTTCTTTTGGAGTCTGCCCTCATAGGTCTTTGGGCCCTGTTTTGAAGTGCTTGAACAGAAAACTTGCACCATTACAGATGTTATATCATTCTGGTTGCCAACACACTCTATGGGCATGTTCATTGGCATGTAATACTTAGGTGTACTAATAATTGCCATATTTTACTTCCTTTCTTTTATTTGTCTAATGGCATCCTTCTCCATGGCCTTCCTTATAAGGTCTGCTGGGTTTCCAAGTTGTTCTTTGGACGCCCTAAGGAATGGTTTTGGTTTAATGCCCTTCTTTCCTATACTTTTGGCTATTGCAAATGCAAGGCTCTTCTGTGGAATGGACTTGTTCAATGGTTTAATGCCCTTGGCATTGATCCATTTTAGGATGCTACCTACAGGGGGCATCTTGCCTGGCTTCCTACCATACTCAACCCACTTCCAGTACTCAGGCAAGATGAACACAGCCTGGTACTTGAAGCCCATCCACCTATACTCTGCTGTTATGTTGGATGAGAGCCTATAGCCCTTAGAACTGAGCTTTTGCTTGTAGAGTTCTAAGAGCCTATCGCCATACTGTTCAATGGCCTTTTCTGTATTAGCCCAGTTTTCCATTCATCACCTTTATGTTATGCCTTCTTACTTCATCTGCTATGAATGCTGCTGTGTTCAAGAACTCAACAACGTTCAGTTCGTATACTTGGTCCCAAGATCTTCCAGTCTCTTTAGCGACATCCCTAATAGTTCTAAGCCATCCTTGGCTGTTGTCCTTTCCTGTAGGCCTAGTGATGTCCTCATCTTCTCCCTTAGCATTATCCTCTTGATTGTCAACTCCAAAGAGAACTTTGTATCCTGCATTAAACGCATCCATACTTTTGAAAAAAAAAGCATAAGGCTTGACGCAAGGCCTATGGGCATATTGTCCAGTAGGAATTGGGCCACTTCTTCAAAATCAGCCTTGGCCCTTGTTCTCTTGATGCCTTTCCATGTGTTCTCTTCCTCTGCTGGCCATACGAACAGGGCAAGGAGCCTATGCATGTTGGCCCTTGGGTCCTGCATTAGGCCTATGAAGTCAATGTACTGGCTTGCTGTTAGCCTATCCACCCTTAGGTTGACAACAAAAGGTTTTCCTGATATGTCTACATTCTCCTTCACCTTAACTAAGGGTGTTTCCTTGTTGAGCCATCCACTCTTACTCATTATGGTCTGTAAGACTTGGTAAGGAAGCTCTTCTACTTTAGAGTCAGGCAGGCCTGTTAGTATGGCCACAATGCCCACTACCTTAAGCTCATATGGTAGGTCTGATTCAATAACAGAGGCAAGCTCAAGGCTATCATGTATGGACATTTCATCCCATGACCCCTTGAAGCTTACTGTGCTCTTATCCCACTTTAGTGTCTTCATATATTCTATTTATAGTTATTTATATGGATTTGCCTCTTTAGCCCCATGAGTAGACTCCAGTGGACTGGCCCTTGATAAGGTCATCCACAGCATATGTAAAGCAATCCCTCATGTCATCATGTGGTGGGTTATTGGTACAAACCTGGTCTAAGAACTCATCAACCCAAGGGCCTTGGACAACCACTACCCTTCCTCCTTCTACTGTAGGGCTCACTGCTGCAAGCCTTACAAGCTTACTATCCTTAGGGACGAGCTCTTGGATGTTGAAAGATGTTGAAGACCTAAGTTGTTGGATGATGGACTTACCAGAAGCCTTGGCCTCAATGAGCATTCTCTTACCCCTTGTACAGAATGTGTTTATGGACCTTATAAAGGATGGGAACTCTTCTAAGGACCTGTACACCCTTGATATGTATAGGACTCCATCAATCCTTACGCACTCAAGCACCACATTGAAGTCTGCCTTGTCTCCTCCATAGGCTGTGTCCATGATGTAGGTAAACTCTTTTCCATGGGCCAAAGCTTCAAAGTGTTCAGGGCTAATGACTTTAATCCAATTTCTCTTTATAATGGAATGGGACTCATCATCTGGCCTCTGGAGGAACTGGGCATTGTAGTTGCGAGTTCCTAATGTGAGCTTGTACTGTTGCAGCACATTTGAGGAGAGCCTAACAGGATCGAGCATTCCATTTATGTATGAGGCTGATAGGGAAGAAGGAATAGGGGCCCCATCAAGTGATGCTGGAAGGCTGATAAGGGTGAAAGGCGTTCCCAATGAAAGGAGATGGGATGTTAGGTCTTGGGGGTGGAGCCTTTGCTGGATGAATATGGATAGGGAGCGTTCCTTATCAGTCTTACGTGTTGATAGGGTGCCTGTGGTCCAGCGGTTGACACGGTCCCTTTCCTTTTCACTCCATACATTGTCTAGGTTCTGGAGGTCATCACCAATAAGGAGGTCTCCATGCAGACCAATAACGTTGGACCCTGTTGATGTGACAAACCTACCTCCTCCTTGGACTGTCTTGTAGTTGCCTTTAGAGTTCTCATCAGCCTTAAGTTGGATTGTTGGGAAGCAAAGGGCCCACTTGTCTGACTGCATAAGGTTACGGGTCTTCATGGCAAGCTCAAGGCCTATGGTCTCTGAGTAGGATGCAGTGATGATACGTGTCTTAGGCCTCTTGGCAAGTACCCATGCAGGTAGGAGTACGGAGAAGATCATGGACTTGGATGTTCCTGGAGGGAGGTTGATGATGAGGTCATTACCCTTGGGTTGCCAGTTGAATAGGGTGGAGACATAGTGCTGGGCCACTTGGCATAGGTAGTCCATATGCCAGTTCCAGACTGGGGTGGATGTGTCTGCACTCTCCCAGAACTCCTGGCAGAAGAAGGCGAATGAACGCCTTGCCTTTTCTCCTATGATGAGGTGCCTATTCATTGTCCTTGTTTGTACGGGCTTTATTTGTTAGGGTGAACATGGTTTCTAGTTCTTCATCTGTCAGCTTAGAGTAGTCCATTTCATCCTCTGTATGCCTAACAGTGATGTGCTCATTGTTTAGCTTTGGTATGACATACTGTGATAGCTTAAGGACAAGGGCCACTGCATCCTTAGGGCTTGTCTCTGCTGTCTCATCTATCCACTTGGATAGTTTGTCTAGTTTAGAGTCAAGTAGAAGGGCAAAGGCCTCCTTTACATTCCTATTCACCTTATTGGGGTGGCCCTTACGGCCTACGGTGTTCCTTACTTCACCTGGCTTGATACGACCCGAGAAGAGGCCTTTGCTTTGGTAGCCTTCTTGCCCTTCTGTTGGGGTTTCTTGGCTTTTTGCTGGGGTTTCTTGGGTGCCTTTGGCTGGGCTTTTTGCTGGGGCTTTGGCTTTGGTAGCTCTAGCACTTCCAGTGCGTTTTGTTGGCTTTTTTCTTGTTTGCATGGTGGTGTGTTATTTTGGTTCATTAGGCCCTTTGTACGGAAGTAGAGTTGGCCTATGAATGTTACGACATGAAGGGTGCATGAGTCGCATCGTCCCCTAACAACTGAAAGGTCATTGTTGTACTTTGGCCATATGGACCTAAGGAAGTCAATGTCAGATGTTGAGGCAATCCTCATGAACCCACTGTACACAGCATCATGGAACGTTTTCTCCATGTGTTGTAGTGCATTAAAGTCATTCTCCTCTAGAATTGGTAGCATAGTTTATTGTGTTATTTTAGTGAGCTTGTAGAGTAGGTCATTCCATACTTGGGAAAGGGCCCTAAGGAGTGGCGAGATGAATGAAGTTGAGTAGCCTGCAATAGAGGCATAGAGGAAGGACAAGAGGCCTTCTCCTAAGTATAGGGTGACGAAGAGTGTTACCCAGAATGAAAGGCAAAGGCTACAGTCAAATGGCTTGAATGAGAAGTGTTTGTATGGAATATTCCCATTCAACAGTTTCCATATGAAATGCTTAAAGGCCTCTTGTGGCCTTGCCCAATCAATAATGAATGTCAGTATGGCAGCTATTGCCAAAGAGTAGAGTAGTGAGTTCATCCTTTTCGTCTATTATTTCATCAGTTTCAACAATGAGGTCCTCCTTAGAGGGTGTCTTGTAGTATATATCTGTCCTAGGCCCATCATAGAGCTTCCACCCTTTTGACTGAAGGGCCCTGTACACCTTCTTCTTCACCTCTTTAAGGCCCTTGGCTATGACATACTTCTTCTTACCACAAAAGTTGGATGCCTTTAGGGCTGACCCCACTTCAGCATACAGGAAGAATATACGTCTCTCCTCAGGGCTTATGATGGAGGGATCGTTAAGGATGGAGAGGACGTCTTGGAGAATGGGTAGGGTGTTGGAGAATGGGTCATTGCACCTAATAGAGAGGAATTGGTGCTCAATGGCATAGATGTCAAATGTGAGTGGGTCCACATAGGGAAGGTAGGGTTGCTTCATTTCTTTGTTGTTATTTTAGCTAGGCACATGTTCACCTTATGGGGGCTTGGGCCTGCCTCAATGGTGGCTATGGCATTCTCATGTATGTATGGAAGAACATGGTAGTAGCCTGCATCGATGACAATGCTATGTGTGGTGTGTAGGAAATATGGAAGGCTTCCTATGGCCTCTTCTAAGGTTTTCATATAGGTATATATCTGGCCTCAGGAATGCATGGGAGGCCCTAGGTTTTATTTTTATGGACAAGCTTATGGCAACATTTACATAGGACAACAAGGTGTTCCCTAGGGCAAAAAAGCCTATCAACAAATCCTGGAATATGGGAGCGTTCTGTTAAAGAGCCTACAGGGATTAAATGGTGGACAACAACCTCTTTAAGTGGGAAGTCCTTATGGCACTTGGCGCATTGGTAGTGCTTGGCCTTACGTCCAGTCTTCTTATTGGTTTTTGTAGTGGAGTAGGCCTCTTGTATAGTGAGGAGTCGGGCAGGCCACCTTACCCAAGCCCTCCTTAGGGAGCTCCTTATGTATGCTAGTTCCATACTTGTTTTTAGTATTTATTTAAGGACTCTCCTCCTCTCCCCTTGGAAGTTCCTTCCTCTTTTAAAATATGAAAACTACATAGGGCCCTTTAGAGGCCCTTTTTTAGTGTAGGATGATAGTGAATATTACCTATAGTGCGTAAAATGAAGGGAGAGGCCCTGGGTGCATCCTAGGCCGTAATTGGTCGACGTTCATCCATGGAATATGCCTTTCTATGGACCGGAGCATGCCAGGTGAGGGGCCTGTCCACCTAGGGCTCCTACTATGGTTGATACGAAGGACTGTTGACACTGCCCTGTCTTGGGTGTGGGAGGCGAACACACTAGTCCCTGTGAAGGCCACATACACATTAGGAGCAGGGTTGGACACTGACACCACCATAGGGGGCTTTGACATTGTACGAGGGGACGTAGGAATGGCAAGGAAGTAGACTGTGGAGAGTTCTCCTGTATGGTCGGACTCTGCTGTGTAAAGGTAGAGACTGTAGTTGAGCATTCTACGTGGAACTAGGCTTAGCATTTTGGTAGGTTTTTTTGTATTTATCGTGTCTTGAGGGGCTCTGGGGGCTGGTGTACAGCATTTCAGGTATTTATATTATTATTTCTATCTAGTGTTAATAACTAGGGTCTTTAATCTCTTAAATAGGATAACAAGACAAGCCAGGAAGGAACCCCCAGAGCAGGAGAAGAAGACAAGAAACCAGGAAGACAAGAACCCAAGGAGACAAGGAAGACAAGTCCTTA
>ERZ795056.2992-NODE-2992-length-18339-cov-13.444542_pt1 | contig 18339 bp, 14 predicted proteins | sample MGYA00375140_ERZ795056 | MGnify/ENA primary metagenome ERZ795056 (study PRJEB30185, sample SAMN05720227) | activated sludge metagenome | isolation source: Anaerobic digester | place: USA | collected 2015-03-09 ... | reverse complement strand
TTGATCGCGGCGGTCGAGGCGTCCGTAATGTGGTAGTCCGCACGCAAGGCAGCCGGGTCGGCCAGATCCCAAGGAGTGAGCGGGCTTTGGATGACGTTGATGAAGTTGCCGCCTTCGTCAAACGTGAGAGCTGTCTGCAGAACTGTGCTCTCCGGCAGCACCACCGGCTGGTCGGGGTCGGTCAGCGCCAGAACACTGACTGGCTTAACAAAAGTCACCGCGGCACCCGTGCCCACGCTGGTGGTAGCGGGCAAGGTAGAACCTGTAACACCCACAACGCCCGTGTCCCACACGCCGGTATCAGCCAACGCAGTGGTCTGGACTACGCTTGGTGGGACAGGTGCCGAGATGCTCCAAGTGAAGGCATGGTTGCCGGACACGATGTTATTGAGTAACGTGGGGTTGGAACCGCTCACCCGCGCGATACCGGCAATTTGACGGGTGGACTGAACCTTCGGTCCGGATGGGAACGACTGGCGGTTGGTCGCGGTGCTCACGTTATCGGCCACAGTGTTGTTCACCAAGCGAACATTGCTGCCCACATCGGCTACCGCCACACCGCCACCGGCATAGGCCGCGTTGTTGTTGACGATCATGTTGTTCGTCAACAACACGTCGTCCCGGGTGGCAGCGTTGTTGGAGTTAATGGTCCGGACGATGCTGACGCCGCCACCAGCACCGGCACCCGCGTGGTTGTACTGGATCAGGTTCCGGTCGACCGTGACGTCGCCAGTGCCTTCAGCGGCACCACCAGCCAACGCAATTTGGCCTCCGATGAAGACGCCGCCACCTGTAGGGTCAGCGCTCTGGTTGAAGGTCTGGTTGAGCAATACCTTGTTGTTCAGGATCGAGTTCGTGCCACCCGAGCGGCCCACGTGGCTGATACCCCCGCCGTCAGACATGGAGAAGTTGCCGCAAACGTAGTTGTTGCTGACAAGGTAGTTGTCAGACCCAGTGCCCATGGTCACGCCACCGCCACCGCCATCGCCGGTAGCGATCTCAGAGGCGCCGTTCTGTGAAATCCAATTGTTGGCAATGACCACACCGGTGTTGACACCTGAGGTATATGCGGTATCGTTCACCAGTGAGGTGTGGCCTACCCGCACACCACCACCAAAGGTGCCGTAATTGCCCACGACACGGTTGTTGGTAATCTGCAGGTTGCAATCGTATCCGCTGGCCAAGATGCCTCCCCCGGAATCAGAGCCAGTGATGGTCAGACCGTCAATACGGAATGCGACACCGGCGTTTGCGCAAGTGGTCCCCTGGTTGTTTCCGGAGCGACCCACTGCAAGTACGCCAGGACCCTCTTCTGCGCCGAAAAGAATTGGTTCGTTGTTGGCCTTGTTCGTGCCCAAGGTTTGACCAGGCAAGAGATCGAAGGTGCGGTTCGGACCAGCAACAAGAGTTGCTGAGCCAGTGTCTGCATCTACTGGCGTACTTGCGGGGCAGCCCGTGGCTGGGAAAGTCACAAAATTGGGCACAATGCCTGCAGTCACACCATCTGCCAAGCTGCAACGGGCATCAACTTTTTTGGCCAGCAGCTCGCGCCATGCAGCCAATCCGCCGGTACTGGCCTTGGAAGCATTGATGCCCACTGAATTTGCGCCCCAACCCTGCAAGCGCACGCGCTTGTCGGCGATCACATATTCGTTATAGGTGCCGGGCGGAATGCTTATTAGCGCTCCAGCTGGTGTTGTGGACGCATCAATTACAGCTTGGATACTGCTACCTGGGGTGACCACAATTGGAGCGCTGCCACCGACATGAAGCGTCAGACCAACTACAGATTCCTTGCCGTTGTCGCCACGCGTTATCGTCAGCTGTTGGCCGGTCGGCACGTTACCGGGAACATTGACAACGATCAGGTCAGCCGTCCAGGTGGTAACGGTCAAATCTGTATTGCCCAACTTGACTTTCCCTGATCCCTGTGTGGTACCAAAGCTGTAGTCACGCACAACATTTTTTGGCGGAACCGTTGCAAGCGTGGGATCATAGGCCGGGTTAGGCACTTCGACGCGGCCTGCCGAGACGATGGTCAACGGTGTTGAGCCGCTACCACTTGGCACCCAAGGGCCGTTGTTACCGTTGGTGGCACTGTAAATGGCAGGGGTACCGTCCTGGCATTCGCAATCAAGCGGATTCTTTTCGACTGACGCAAATGCAGCGATGGGCAATACTGGTGTGTCTAAGTAAGTGGTCTTGCCAGTCAAGTACTGAAGCGTGTAGCAGAACTGGGTGTACTTGCGATTGAAGTACGGGTCGATGATGCTCTTGCCAAAGGTCGGGTTAGCCGTCACACCGTCAGCCAGAAACGGGCGCGTGTCTACGATCGGGCCGGGATGGTTCATACACGACACCATCATGTTGGGCATCACGCCCGACGGGTACGGCGGGTTAATCGTGTAACTCGACGGTGTCAGGAAGTTATATGACCCAAACTGGTCGGAGTAGACACGAGTGATCTCGCGGCCGGTCCAGTCCTGCACAGACACCGGCAGGTGCGGCGGTGCGTATTTCTCACCGAAGGAAGGGGAGAAACGGTTGAACTCCGTGGCAGTGTCGTCCAGAATAAAACCCACCCCATGGCCAGCCACGGGCGCTTCGGTGTACAGGAAAAAGTCTGCCGCCGGGTTGGCACCAGGCACCTGGACAACTGCTTTCATGTCGCACTTACGCCATTTTTGGCCGGGGCCGGTATAGCTGGGGTTATCCTCGTTCGGGAACAAAGTGAGTTTGGCAGGAACGTCTAGTTCCATACCCACACACTCAGCCGGCAATGCTGCGGTGGATACTTTGAGCTCGTCACCAAACGCCACGTTTTGGTCGCCACTGCCGACGTGCAAGTAGCCAGGAGGCGCCGCAGCTTCTACGATGTAAGCGGCTTTGCCGATGGTGATGGGCAGTTCGGCTTGGTTAGCCACGCGGCCAAACGCGTAGCCACCATCAAACACCGACGGTCGTATCTGATTGAAGTTATACAAGCCGTCGAAGCAGTCGAGGTTGGCTGCGAACGGGATCGAGCCGTTACCCACCCAGCCGGCAGGGGCCTTTACGCAGTTCTCGGGCAAGGAATCGTCCCAGCTATCGGTGGCGGCCATAGCCGTATGCAGTTGCTGGCCGGTTTCCGTATTCACGCCGCCCCACTTAAAAACATCGCCATAGCTGAAGACTGCTCCAGCAGAGCTGTCAGTAGCACGCTTGTAATCCTCTGGGCCCTTGCCCTGAATTGAAGGAGCACATGACCCAGGGTCGCGCCAGCAATATGGGTAGTTGTCCACGTCAGACAAGCTGGCGACATAGCCTGTCGAGCTCAGCTGAGCGCAACTGCTGGTTCCGTCGTTATTAGGCTTGTCAGCCAAGCCATCGCCGTCGCAATCGAGATACATGGAAATCTGCACGCGCGGAATACCGGGCTCCCAGTTTTCGGCTGCTGCAAAGCGAGGGTCGTCTTCTGCACGGGTGATCGCGTAGTGCACGATGCCGCTGACGCCACCATTTTCATTCTTGGGGCCGTTTACCTGGCCGGCGTACGGCGCTTTGCCCCATTCCATGTGGTTGGTCTGACCCAGGAAGGTCTGGATTCCAGCCACCAGGAAGCTGCCCTTTTCGGCCCAGTAGAGTTGATCGCCTTCCTTGATACAGCCGGTAGGATCGATGAACTTGCCGGAGCTGTCGGTGTTGTTGGTCACGTCCGATGCCGAGCAGGTGGCCTGCAGTTGCGGGTTCAGACGGGTCCAAGGGTCGTAGGCGTAATCAGGATCGCTACTGCCATAACTGCCTTTTCCCGCATTCCACAAATTGCGAGCGTTGGCGGCGGGGTCAATTGCACCGCCTGCGTCCGGCACACTGGTTGCACCGGTGGCCTTAAAACGGGCGTAGTCAATCTCGGAGATCATCCAGTTGAAGAACGGAAAAACCTCTGTAAACGCGTAAGTACCGTCTTGCTTTGTCACGGCGGACTGGTAAATGCTACCGTCTCGGAAGCGGATGTTGCTGGCAATGCCTGAACCGAACGGGGGCTTGAGCGCTCCTTTGGCGTAGCTCCTTACAACTTCTTTCTCTACACCAGTGACCGGGTCAACCTCGATGTAGGGCTTGTTAAAAGCCTCGGCAAAAAAGGGCAGGCCCGTGCCATCAATGTCCTGGAACACTCGACCTTGTACTCGGCCGAACCAACTGAACACTGGTACGTCACCCATTGCAAGGTCCGCACCGCCCACAGTAATGGTTTGCGTACCGATGATCATATCCAGGGGCTCGTCCCACACCACCAGCTCATAGGTGCCCGGTGGCACATTGGGAATGGTAAAGGTGCTGTCTTTTTTACAGGCCGTAGCGTAAAGAGCACTTGTACCGCCGCCAGTCTGATTCAGACCGACCCAGCATTCGTTTACCGGAGCGCCTTTTTCGAACGCGTAGTTGGGAGTTCGTGAGTTGTGTATGTTGACAATCTTGCCGGTGATGGCATGCGCCGTACCACCGGTGAGGCCCACGCAACGGCCGCCCGTCTGGCCCTGTATGCAGCCAGATTTGGTGAAGCCCATGAAAACGTGGTGTCCCGGCGGTCCGAACTCCTGGAAGAAGGAAGGCTCGTTATTCTTGACCCAGGCGTCCGTACCCTTTGTGCCCTCAATCGTTGAGGTTTGGTGCCAGTCGCTACCGGGAGGTGGCGACATAAATATCGTGTATTTGGCCGGAAACAGGTTTTTGATTACCACGGTGCCATCAGGCCCGGTCTTGATAATGCCTGAGCCGCGGACCTTGACAGATCCATCCACGTTGTAAGTAGTACCCAGCGGGTTACCAAAGCCGTCTTGAGTCACGGCGCCGCCAGACTGTCCGTAGGTGCCACCGGCTTCCATGAGTTGTACGGTGAATCCTTCCAGGCCTTGCTCTTGTGGCAGATCTGGCGCGCCGTTGATCGGGCTGTTGTCGTTAAAGGCGAACACAGAGACCTGTGCCGTGGGTACCGGATGTTGGTTCACATAGACCGTGGCGGAGGCCGCGTTGCCATTGAAGACGACGGGAGCGCCGCCCATTTGGAAACCTTCAGCGGCAATGGATACGTAGTAGCGCTTGGCCGGGTCGAGACAGGTGGGCGCCGGAGTTCCCAAGCAAACCTCGGGCATCTGTTGCGCGTAGAGACGCGCTACGTCTGGGTCAGCAGTCAACCCGGTTGGCGAAGTTCCTACGCGCCCGGCTGCAACGACTGGCATGTAGCTGGTGTGGAAGCTGAAGGAATAATTGGCCGTAGTGGCCGGCCGCCCAGGGACCGACAGTTTTGTGGCGTCCTCTTCGACGGTCCATCGATATTCAGTGGGCGAGGCAGTCGTGGGGAGCGCTTTACCATCCGGACCAACACCGACGACATTGACAGTCAATGCCGCAGACGCGGTGACCGCCCCCAAAAGGCACAGTGCTGCCACCGCCACTTTTGCGGCTGTCTGCCTGATATTGCCGAACAGCTTGACGTTGCTCTGGGTTTCCATGGTGACACTCCCGAGGTACTTGACGAAAAATTTGGAAAGCGGATTTCAAGGCTCGATCTCGCGTCTTTCCTGCATACATTGAGTTTTTAGACTCGTTGGGGCGAGCGTATTCGGAAGGCAACGGCGTGTAACGGGGATGCACCCCACCAACAAAATAGGGTGAGTCCTACGTTGATGAGCTAAAAAAAGGGGAAGTCCGTACTTCCTTAAGGCGAACTTAAGGACGCACCACACGGGCTACCCTGGGGCTGGTAGCCAAGCGAGTTAGACCGGCCGTGAGGGGCCTCGACGTGAGTCGGAAAGAAAGAGGTGGAGAACGGCCCGGGAATTGAATCGCTATATATTTAATAGCTACTCAGAATATTTCTAGCGGGCTAAGTGCTGCTTTGATACCTGCAGCCGGTTAGATTTTTGTTGCAGTAAGGATTGCTTATCAGCCTGCATAGCCCGGATTGGGTTTCACGCCAACGAGTTTGGGCGTATTTAACTTGCGCGCGCCAACCTTGCCGCCACTGGCTTTGAGCCAGGTCTCAACGACATCCCAAACCATTTTGTTGCCCGCGCTCTTGGCTTCTTCTGCCACCGGCGCCCACCCTGCCACCTTGTATTTTCTGGACGCGTCGATCAGTTTCCCGTTCAATCGCATGTCGTCAATGCGGGTGCCCATCTTGCCAGAGGGGTTGCAGCTGTATTGCAAGCCGCCAACGCGCACCATGTCGCCACCCTGCTGGTAGTAAGGATCAGGGTTGAACAGATTGTCACAAACGTCTTCCAGTATGGTTTTCAGGGTTTCACCCGTCATTTCAGTCACAGTGGCGTAAGAGTAGGTAGTTGCCGTCATGTCCATTAGCCATTCGCGTGTAATGGCCTGCCCTGGCAGCAAGGTCGTACCCCAGCGGAAACCTGGCGAAAACGCAATTTCAGCGCCTTGCACATCCATCAGTGCATCCACCAGCAATTGATCTCCCGTGCCGTTGAAGTTGCCACGGCGATACAAAGTGCCTTCCGTAACTGCCAGTTTTTCGGCCAGCTTTGATTCGTAGGGAGCACGTATCTTGTTGATCAATGCCTCCATCTCGCGATCAGCCGGCAGCATGTTGGCAAATATGGGTAGCAGCTTATAGCGAAAATCAGCGACCCTTTTGTCTTTGACATCGAAGTCGAGAACCCCAAGAAATTTGCTGTTGGACCCCGCGTTGGTCACGATGGTTTTGCCACCGTTGTTGGCTACCAAAGTCGCCACGGGCATGCCATCATGCGTGTGCCCGCCCATGATCGCATCGATACCGCTGACGCGGCTGGCCATCTTGAGGTCTACGTCCATGCCGTTGTGGCTGAGAACCACCACCACTTGCGCACCTTTGCCACGCACCTCATTCACCATCACCTGCATGTTCTCGTCCTGGATGCCAAAGGCCCAGTCGGCAACCATGTAACGCGGGTTCGCAATGGGTGTGTAGGGAAAGGCTTGACCGATGATGGCGCAGGGCACACCATTGATTTCGCGAATGACATAAGGCTTGAATACCGGGTCACCAAAGTCATTGGTTTTGACGTTTTGCGCCACAAAGTCGACCTTGCCAGCGAAGTCCTTTTCGATAATTTCCTTCACACGGTCCATGCCCAGGGTAAATTCCCAGTGTCCCGTCATAACGTCCACACCCAGTAATTTGCAGGCGTCCACCATATCCTGCCCATTGGTCCACAACGAGGTTCCGGAACCCTGCCAGGTATCACCACCGTCGAGAAGCAATGCACCAGGACGACTGCCCTTCATGCGTTTCACCAAAGTAGCCAGGTGCGCGAAGCCACCAACCTTGCCATAGCGTCTGGCAGCTTTTTCATAATCCAGATAGCTCAACGCGTGAGCTTCGGCGGTGCCAGGGCGGACTTTGGCCACTTTGAGCAAATGCTCTCCCACAAGATGCGGCAAGTTACCCTTCATGGACCCCAGGCCAATGTTGATGCTGGGCTCACGGAAATGGATCGGCTTAAGTTGGGCGTGGCAATCCGTCATGTGCAGAAACGACACGTTGCCAAACTTCGGAATGTCATAAAGACCATTCGCCGCAATTGCAGCATCGGCATCCGCGTAGGTCCCGAGACCCATGCCCGCCATGGTGCCAGCACCCAGCACCTGGAAAAATTCACGTTTCGTTAAATTCATAAATTCGCAACTACTGAATTAGCAATGAGAAAAAAGACCCGACGGGAAAGGTCGGGTCCGATCAGAACTATTGGTTAACTGGCGATTTCGGATCGAGAAGCAGAGCCATGATGTCTGCAACCTGAGCCTGAGTCAGTATGCCCATATGACCAGCACGCGGCATGTTGGAACACGCGTTGTAAGCCTTGCTGTTCCAGACCTTGCCCCATGTGTATTCCACGATGGGTTTAGCGGCGGCACTGGCTGGATCAGCCACCCCGCGCAACTTGCCGTAGTTATACAAACTGGGGCCTATCGTGCCGAAAGATATTTCCTTTTTGTCTATCTGGTGGCAGTTGTAGCAATTGCCACCGTTAGGCGTGGTTGCATCGTCCGTCCAGGTAAGTCCGCGCCCACTTTGGGCGAGTTTTTCGCCCTCTTTCCAATCGCCCAGAAACTTGCCATCGGTCGGCCATTTGACGGCCTTGAGGTTCATGGCCTCTATGGCCTTGGCTTTTGCATCGTCCAAAGGTTTTCCTGCCGCATCTGCCGCGCTGCACGCCTTGTTGGTTTCGTCGGTATCGATAAGGCTTGCTGCTTTCACAATGCCCTGATCCCTGAATGAAGCCTTGACTATGTCTGCGGTAAGTCGGTCGAGGTCAACCCCACTGGGTCCGACTGCACATCCTGCCACGACAGCTGCAGCCGCTGATACGGAAAGCGTGATCTTGAGAGAATTTTTCATGGTGATTACCTGCTTACTTAACGCTTGATTGCCGGCGCAATGGAGACGGAACCTTTGCTATTGACACCCAGGTAAACGCCCAATGCAATCGTGGCATCACTACCAAATCCGGGGTACGGGAAACGCTGCTGCCGATAACAATCGTTCAGTCGCTGCTGCATGCCCCACATCTGCCCATTGGACACACGATACGCGGGCCATGCAGCAAAACCGACGCCATCGCCAGGGTTCTTCGTGAGATTAGGCAGATCCTGCAACCGGATACGTGTGTTGTCCTGGCCATGGCAGGATGCACAGGAAAAATCATGCGCGCCCCCGCGCTGGAAGAACAGCCGTTTGCCAACCTCATAGAACACTTTTTCCTGCGCATGGCTTTGCGACAGGTTGAATTTCTTGTCCTTGGACTCAGCGGCAAGCCAGGTCGCCAGCGCCGTCACGTTGTTTTGCTCACCGCGTCCAAACGGCGTTTTGGCAATCTCCGCAGCATTCAGTCCTTGGAGCGTCTCCATGCAGGTCAGCAAGCGCGACTCCATATCCTGAACCCGATTGGTGTCGGCAAAGAAACGGGGAAGCTCAACAAACGCGCCCTTGAACACGCCTGGGCCTTTGCCCAGATCACACTGCTCCAGCGAAGCATTTTTAGGGCCCCGCTTTTGCTTCCAGAGGGCCTCGCCTTTTGCCTCAAACAGGTCGGCAGGGTTTCCGTCCTGAAGCATGAGCCGATATTCTTCAATCGATTGAACGGCCGATTTTTGCGCCCATGCCGCAGTGCCAGCCAGGCTCAACATTGCAATCAGGGAAAGTGTTTTTGTCATCCTCATGGTCGCCTTGCTCCAGTGTTTTAGTCAGCAAAAAAAAGATGCTCCCGCCCCTTGGAGCAGATCAACCTGAACTGTACTCAGGACACCGTTGCTTCGTCGCTTCGCGTATCGCCCTTGTTGTCTTTCCAGTTCACTGCAATCTTGTCACCGGCCTTGGCCCCCTTGACCACGAATTGCAGGAACGGATTTTTCGACACAGCTGGGCCCCACTCAGCTGTGAGAACGGTCTTGCCATTATGAGTGGCGGTTACTTCCTGGATGTACCAAGCCGGAACGATTTTGCCTGCAGCGTCTTTTCGTTGACCGCCTTCCATTTCGTGCGCCATCAAAACGCGTACGGTGGTTTTATCGCCAGCTGCCTGGGCACGAATGCGCATCGGATCTGCCATTTTGAACTCCTGAATCTGAAATTAAAAAATATATGTAAGTGGAACTGAGGCATCAGCCGCCGCAACCGCCGAGGGTAACCTTGACTTCCTTCTTGGCGAACAAAACCTTGCCGTCACCCATGAGGGCAATAGCGTACACATCAGATGACTGCCCCATCTTGGCGCGCGTCGAGAAGGATGGCTCCACGCTGTCCGTCATGTGAAACAGCGCTGTCAGCGAAGCGGGGTTTTTCTCCACCATGATCAGCATGCTTTTGACACCGGCAAGCGTTGTGCTGACACCCAGCGGGACAACTGCTCCGTTCTCAGCGATATCAGGGCCGGTGACCGTGATGTCCTTGCTTTCAACCGGAGCGCCCGCGCCCAGAGCCTTCAGCGCGTCTTGAATGTTTTTGGCTTCAAACGCTGCAGTGTTGTATGCCGCAAATGCGAATTGTGGAAAGAGTCCGGTGGAAGCCAGTAGTCCGGCCACAACAGCCGATTTTTTGAGTGCCTGCCTGCGAGTTTGCATATGTTTTCTCCTGATGGTTAAGTGAATACTAATAAATCAATGAAAGAGTGCCAGTGGTGTAATCCCTGATCCTTATTTTGCCGCGCCAGCAGCCAGCCAGCCTGCGATCGCTTTCGCCTCAGCGTCGCTAAGGGTTTGTGCGGGCATGGGTATGGGTCCCCATACCCCTGATCCGCCAGATTTGATCTTGCCAGCCAGGTAGTCGGCTTTGCCCGCATGCTTTTTGGCGATGTCGATAAAACTGGGGCCCAAGATCTTTTTGTCTATGGCATGGCAAGCGGTACAGTTATTCTTTTGGGTCAAAGCTTGTGCCGCCTTGCTGTCAACGCCGCCTGCCGCTGCGACTGCGGGGGCGGCGACGGGTGCAGCCTTGGCTACATCAGCAGGTTTTGTACCGACAGATGTCTGAGCAACCATTGCAGAACTTTCTCCCGCACCACTCAAGACTGGCGTTTTGCCTTCAGGTCGTGTCGTATCAGCACCGCGTTGAGCACCAACTGGCCGGTTTTGCTCGGCAAGATTACCATGTGCATTACGCGCAAAGTCTGGCAGGAACGAGGCCACTTTCGGTTCGGTCGCGCAATCTTTCATGCAGGGTACATTTTTTGTATCTGCCACCTTGGCGCCCTTGAACTCGGTCCCGGGCCACATGGCGTGCTGCGTGGTCATACCGTTACGGTTGGGCATCCGCGCTTGCACTTCGGCAATATTTTTGTCAGATAGCGTGAAATTGTCTGGCACAACACCGCCGAGATTCAGCAAAAAGGCAGTTACAGCATAAACCTCATCAGGCTTTAACGATTTGGGTTGCGTCCACGGCATGGCTCTGTTGATGTAGTCCCATAAAGTTGACACCGTCGCCACCTTCATGATGGTGGATCTCCCACCCGTCGGGTCCATCAATTTGGCTACATGTCCGGTCTTGATATCCTCTGCCGATGTGCCGCCAATCAGGGGGCTGAACACCTCGTTTGACTCGCCAAAAACGCCATGGCACTGCGCACACTTGCCCTCCCAGATATCCTGCCCTTTGGAGACCGACCCCGATCCTGCCGGCAAACCCTTGAAATCCGGGCGCACATCAATATCCCAAGCTGTTATTTCCTTCGGAGTCGCAGCGCGGCCAATACCTGGAAATGATGCTACCGACTGCGCGGCCACCAGACCGGTAGCGCACAATGCCCAAGTGGCTATCAGTACATTACGAAAGCTGGACATTTTTCACCTCACCATTTTCCTGAACCAACCACGATTGAATGGCATTGTTGTGATAGATTGAACGCGTGCCACGCACGGCACGCAGCTGTTTGTATGTGGGCTGCACGAAGCCGGTTTCGTCAGTGGCCCTGCTCTGTATAAGCGCGGGTTTTCCATCCCACACCCAGTCCAAATTGAAACGCGTTAGCGCTTTGGACATCACGGGAGACTCCAGACGCGCCTGCCGCCAGTTGCGACCGCCATCTACCGACACATCAACCTTCTTGACCTTACCTTTGCCAGACCAGGCGAGACCAGTGATGTTATAGAAACCCTTGTCCAGCAAAACTTGACCACCGGACGGTGTTGTCACTACGCTCTTGCACTCCTGCAAGTTGGTGTACTGACGATGCTGACCATCGGGCTGCAGGTCAATGTAATGAATAGCCTCATCCTTCGTGGCGTATGGCTTGTCACCAACCTCAACCCGACGCAGATATTTGACCCAGCTGACGCCCTGTACACCGGGCACGACCAAGCGCAATGGATACCCATTTTCCGGGCGCAACATCTCGCCATTTTGTCCGTAAGCCACGATCACTTCACCGGAGGTTATCAGGCTCATGGGGATGGTGCGCGTCATGGATGAACCATCGCCGCCCTCGGCCAACACAAATCTTCCTTTCTTGAGGTCAGCACCTGCAAGCTCAAGCAAAGTGATGAGCGGTACACCTGTGAACTCACTGCACGAAATCATGCCATGGGTATATTGGCAAGTCGGCACGGCCACGTTGCCCCATTCAGCAGCAGTATTCGCACCACACTCGATGAAGTGGAAACGTGACACAGAGGGAAGACGCATGATTTCATCCATGGTCAGCACTTTGGGCGTTTTGACCATGCCATTGATCATGAACCGGTGTTTGGACGGGTCAATATCCCACCAACCCTGATGATGACGTTCGAAGTGAAGTCCACTGGGAGTGACGATCCCAAACAAAGACTGAAGCGGAGCAAACGATACTGAAGCCTGAGCCGTTTGGGTCAAACCAGGGCTTTGGCGACGTTGCACATTGGATTCAAATTTTGACGGTTTACCGTAGCCGTCAGTCACGACACCCTGTCCCAGGCCGGTCGCGTGCTCGGGCAATGTCAAAATATTCGGGTCACCGCCTTCAACTGGTACCGGGTTGACCTGCGCCAGCGCGACAGGGGCTGCGACGCCAGCCGCAGCCGCGGCAAAAGCATTACGGATAAAGTCACGTCGGCCATTTTTGGCCTCTGCAAAAACAGCCCTGACACCCTCACGGCTCAAAAAATTCTCGGGTGCCTTTAGGATTCGCCCCGAACTTACTTCTTCTTGCTTCACAAAGTCTCCTTTGACAAGTGGATCCATCATCAATTAACTATGCTCAAACATTTATCACTAAAGGTTTCCCCGGTAACCTGTGATGCCACCGCGCGACAAACTAGTCCGCAATACTCGTCGGCTATCCGATAAAAGACCTGCGAGCCATGACGTCGTTTGGTCACAGCTCCCGACCGATACAGCATATTGAGATGCTGCGAGATGTTGGGCTGCGATACATCGATGAGTTCACGCAATTCCGTCACATTTCTCTCACCTTCACACAACGCACTGACAATGCGCAAACGCACTGGGGTGGACAAAAGCCCAAACAGCTCAGCCGCCCGTTCAAATACCTTTAGCGATGGTCCTTCATCATGTTGCTCAGTCATTCCTTAAACCCGCATATTCGAATGTACTAATATATATGATCGACGAATAATCTGACATAGGGATTACGCTAGGTTCACAAGACAAACACATTATTTGAACCGGTAGTGGTCCCGATTAAGCACGGCGCCAATAGCCGTCACTTCCTCAGGGAACAAACCGAGGTTGAGTTCAGTGTTGCACTGCTCCACCATGCCTCTCAGGAAACCAGGTGAATTGATACGCCCAGCCGGTTTGTAGATCGCGGAGCCATCACCTCCGACTTTTTGCTGATGGCAGGCCACACACTTGTTCTCGGCAATAAGCTTTTCCCCCAGTTTGAGATCAGCCCCGTGAAAAATGGATGGCGTCTGGGCCATAGCAACGCTAGCACCCAGACTAAAAATAGAAAGGACGGTCAGTGTGTTCATGTTTCCAGCGTAGCCATCCGCTTACCCGAGCGCAACCCAATCAACCCTGCACCGGCCTCTGTCCACGAACCTATTCATCAGAACTTCCAGCCGAACTGAACGCCCAGCGCTTTTTGCGACATACGGATGGTGTCAACCCCGGAGCCGAGTAGGTTGTTACCAGATACCGCATTTGAAGGCGCATACATGTAGGAGATGGTCACCTCAGACGTGTTCGACAAAGCGTAAGTTCCACCCAACGTGTAGTGTTTGGTAATAACACCCGGCGCCAGAATATTGAAAGTCACGTCAGCGCTCTTAATCGGATTGTCACCCACGTTAACACCTGCGCGCAACACAAGTTTGGGCGTTGCCTGCCATTGAACACCTAGCTTCCACACGTTGACGTCAGACCATCCAAAGCCCGGTCCATCAGCCGCACCCAGTGGCCTGCCCAGCAACAAATTGCCACTGGGATTACTGACTGAGGCAACACCGCTGTAATTGATACGTTGATAGTCCAGCGCGAACAGAACACTTGGTGTGGCTTGAAATGTCGCGCCCAGCGTGTAATTGGCAGGAATATCAAAGTCTCCGCCATCAGCGAACAAGCCCGCGTATTTGGAAAACTTGGACATCGATATTTTGGGCGAGTAGGCTGCACCAATGCTCACCTGTTCGTTGAGTTTGCCAAGGTACCCCAGACGCACGCCGATTCCGTTACTGGAGTCGTACCCTTTATTTGTCAAGGCCCCTGCATTACCTGAATAGCCGGCAAACGGCGTAAGTCCTTCAGCCTTGAACCGCTGATGTACCAAAAGAGGAGATACACCAACCGAATGGCTATCGTTGATCTTGTAAGCCACGGTTGGGGCAATGATCAGTTGCATCAAGTTGATGCCCAGGGGGGGCGTACCACCAAAGAAATTGAGCGGGTAGTCCGTATTCATGCCACCGTTGCCATACACGGTGACCCCTACACCCAGCTTGTCACTCAAAGTCCGGTTGTACCCGAACTCCGGTATCAGGAATACATCACCATCGCTTTTGGCAGCGGCGCCACCTGTGTTCGAAGCATCGCGGTCCGGCATGAACAAATCTACACCCGCCTCAATGCGGTTACCAGCCCAAACGGCAGTGGCCGGATTGATAGCCCCGGAAAAGGCGTTGTCTGTCATGGCTACCGATGCGCCCCCCATGCCTTTAGCCTTCATGCCGTAACCGTGGGGGAAGTAGCCATTGGTGGCCATGGCTGCCGTCAAAGGGCCGGAAATGACCGCGATCACTGCCAGATTCCGAACCGCCTTAACTCTATTTGAATTGCGCATCAACTGTCTCCTGTTTTATGTTTGTGGCCGGAATAAACGTTCGTCAGAATTCACCCTTGGAGGCGCGCTCCATCATTTCGTAAATCGTGCTGCGCACTGCCCAGGCATGCTCTTTCAAGGGTGAAGGCAACTTGCGCCCCATCTTGACCATCATGTCCATGTTTAATGTGTAGAGCCACAGGCCATCTTCCTTCTCCACCACTGTCACACGGCAGGGGAGATAGGCCGCCATGTGAGGACTAAAGTCCACCATCTCGCGGGCAGTAGTAGGCGTGCAAAATGAATACACCGTCAACAGTTTCTGTTTCGTGCCGGTACGTGCTTCCAGCTCTTTGGACAACGGCAGGATGCCAACCTCCTTCATGTTTCGTTCGCTGGCAACACCACGAAGAATTTGTTCGATGTCATTCGCAGTGACTCCGGCTTTCACCTTGCGCTCCCACGTTGTGGCCACGGCAATATCACCACCGCTATCCACCCAACGGTCCCACATCTTGCTGGCTTCAGCACCGGCGCCGTCTTCAAGTTTCCCGAGCGTGCTGATAGTGCCGCAACCGGTCAGCAGGGCTGCCAGCAACAAGGCTATCAAACGAAGAATGGGAGATATCTGTTTCATGTTGTGTCCTGTAGTTTCCGTTTTGACCTGAGTGAATGATGCGGCGTTTATTCTTTTCATGAAACTGGTACATACCCTATACCGGTACCCGTATATTAGTTCTGGAAAAATGACCACCTGGCGTTCTGGCACACTGCAGTTCGCCACCACTTCAAACCCGTGAATGCCATGACTAAGAAAACCGCCGCCAGCAAATCACCCGCTCTGAAATCAACCTTCGTAACTGGGGTTTATCGACAGGAGAATGAGAAGGACATGGTCAACCGTCTGCGACGCATTGAGGGTCAGGTGCGTGGTCTGGTGGACATGATCGAAACTGGACGTTCCTGCGAAGAAGTGGCCACACAAATGTCTGCGACCCGCAAAGCCATGGAGAAGGCTTTTTACCGAATGATGACCTGCTCACTCATCGAAGCCGTTCATGACTCAAAGAGTGATGAGCAGGCGATTCAGGAGGTTGAGCGATCTGCCCGCCTACTGGAAAAATTTGCCTGAATGCACCAGGCAAAAGAAAGCCCGCACCTCTGCGGGCATGAAAGCAAAAACGTAAATGATTTACTTTGCGCCAGCCAATACCCAGGCAGCCAGGGTTTTGGCGTCTGCGTCGCTCAAAGCGGCTTGCGCTGGCATGGGAATGGCGCCCCATTTACCTGAGCCGCCAGCCTTGATGCTTTTAACCAGCATGGCTTCGGCGTCACTCTGACCGGCATACTTCTTGGCGATCTCCTGATAGGCTGGGCCGACAATTTTTTTGTCTACCGCATGGCAGGCCAGGCAGGCATTTTTTGTAGCGAGTTCTTTGTTGGCGAAAGCTGGTGCCGAGATCAGGACCGCAGCACCGATCAGGATTTGTACAAACTTCATTGCATCTCCAAAAATAAGAAAATTTATTGAGACATTGTTATTGGCAAATATAAGTGCATATTGATTTATTCCAAAGTTAAAAATGCGCCATTCATGCTAGGGATTTCCCGGGGAACACAGCTCAGGTGTATCGCTTGCTCATGGCTTCCAGCGACACCGGCTTGATGCGGCTGGCGTTGCCCGCACAGCCGAATGCCTCAAATCGCGCCTTGACGATGCCACGTGCTGCATTTTTGGCGGCTACCAGCGCTTTTCTCGGGTCGAACTCGCTGGGCTGCTGCGCGAACACCTGCCGCATGGCGCCGGTCATGGCCAGGCGGATGTCGGTGTCGATATTGATCTTGCGTACGCCGCTTTGGATGCCACGCTGGATTTCTTCCACAGGCACACCGTAGGTTTCCTTGATGTCGCCACCAAATTGGCGAATGATGGCCAGCCATTCTTGTGGCACGCTGCTGGAGCCATGCATCACCAGGTGGGTGTTGGGGATTTGCGCATGGATGGCCACGATGCGGTCCATTGCCAGTATGTCCCCCGTGGGCTTGCGGGTGAACTTGTAAGCGCCGTGGCTGGTGCCAATGGCAATGGCGAGTGCGTCAACACCCGTCTTCGTCACAAAGTCTTTAGCCTGCACCGGGTCTGTGAGCATCATGTCGTGCGTGAGCTTGCCCTCCGCGCCAACGCCGTCTTCCTCACCCGCGTCCCCCGTCTCCAGCGAACCCAGGCAACCGAGTTCACCCTCAACAGACACGCCAATCGGGTGCGACATCTCGCACACGCGTCGCGTGATGCCCACGTTGTACTCGTAGCTGGCGGGTGTCTTGCCATCGCTCATAAGAGAGCCGTCCATCATCACGCTGGTGAAGCCCGAGCGGATGGATTGCTGGCACACGGCGGCAGACGTGCCGTGATCCTGGTGAACGACCACCGGAATGTCGGGATGGCTTTCCACTGCCGCCAGCATCATGTGGCGAAGATACGCCTCGCCCGCATACTTGCGTGCGCCGGCAGAGGCTTGCAGGATGACCGGGCTGTCTGTTTCCTGAGCCGCCTCCATGATGGCGATGATCTGCTCCAGATTGTTGACGTTGAAAGCGGGCACGCCGTAGCCGCGCTCGGCGGCATGGTCCAGCACCTGACGAAGGGAAACAAAAGCCATGAAAATCTCCTGAAATAGTGAATAAATTGGCCCCTAGCCAACACCCCATATGCGTGAGCAGCTATCAATAAAATAGCTAGCAGGTGTCAAGCAGTTGCTGCCCGTTTTTGCAAAATCTCGAACGCTGGAAGCGTTTTCCCTTCCAGCACCTCCAGAAAGGCGCCTCCACCTGTCGAGATGTACCCAACCTGATCCTCGATGCCATACTTCGCGATGGCAGCCAGCGTGTCCCCGCCTCCAGCGATGCTGAATCCGCTGGAGGCGGCAATCGCTCGTGCAATGGCCTTGGTGCCGTTCTCGAAGGCCGCAAACTCAAATACCCCCACGGGGCCATTCCAGACGATGGTGCCCGCCGTCTTGAGTTGCCCCGCAAGGCGTGCAGCCGTCCAGGGGCCGATGTCCAGAATCAGGTCATCGTCCGCCACATCGGTTGCGGCCTTGATGGTGGCCACGGCATCCGCACTGAACGACTTGGCGGTGACCACATCCGTGGGAATGGGCACTTCGGCACCGCGGGCTTTCATGGCGGCCATCACGGCCTTCGCCTGGTCCAGCAAATCTGGCTCTGCGAGACTCTTGCCGATCTTCAGCCCAGCGGCCAACATGAAGGTATTGGCAATACCGCCGCCCACAATCAACTGGTCCACATTTTTGGCCAGGCTTTGCAGGATGGTGAGTTTGGAGCTGACCTTGGAGCCACCCACTATGGCCACCAGAGGCCGCTTGGGGTTGGCAAGCGCCTGGGTGATGGCATCTATCTCCGCTGACAGCAGTGGCCCCGCGCATGCAATCGGCGCGTACTGCGCGATGCCATAAGTTGTGCCTTCAGCCCGGTGGGCGGTACCAAATGCATCGTGCACAAAGATGTCGCACAGCGCGGCCAGTTTGCGGGCCAGCGCTTCGTCGTTCTTTTTTTCACCCGGGTTCACGCGGCAGTTTTCCAG
>ERZ795056.2991-NODE-2991-length-18340-cov-5.182062_pt1 | contig 18340 bp, 18 predicted proteins | sample MGYA00375140_ERZ795056 | MGnify/ENA primary metagenome ERZ795056 (study PRJEB30185, sample SAMN05720227) | activated sludge metagenome | isolation source: Anaerobic digester | place: USA | collected 2015-03-09 ... | reverse complement strand
GCAAATTTTCCGGGATACAACTTATCCCATTATTGCTTCTTATTCCGGTAAAAGGGAAACTATTACAATTGACGGGCTTTCTTCAGTTGATGAAGTTAATACAAGAATTTTGGAAGCTCTCGAAAAGATAAAACTGAAGTATCAGAATTTATAGCTTTGAAGACTGTCTAAGGTTCATTGCTGTTTTTCTTTTTTATTACAGCGTTCAAAACTTTGTTATTTTCGATTTTTACAATTCGCGCATCGAACTTTTTCACAATTTCATAATTGTGTGTAGCAAATAAAATTGCAGCCCCCTTTGTATTAATTTTCTTAATTAGTTCAAGTATTTCAAATGAAGTTTCAGGGTCAAGATTGCCAGTTGGTTCATCTGCAAGTATTAATGAAGGTTCATTTATAATTGCCCTTGCAATTGCTACACGCTGCTGTTCGCCACCAGACAATTCCGAAGGTATACATTTCTTTTTATGCGATAACCCGACGTCATTTAAAACAGCATTAACTCTTTTTTTAATTTCTCTTGAAGGTGTGTTGGTTACTTCAAGAATAAAAGCAAGATTATCATAAATACTTCTATCCTGTATTAACCTGAATTCCTGGAAAATAATGCCGAGTTTCTTTCTCAACTCCGGCAGTTGATTTTTTTTAATGCTATTCGAGTCGTAGTCTAAAAGTTGAATATAACCGCTCTCTGGAAATTGATTCATATAAATCATCTGAAGGAATGTGCTTTTACCACTCCCGCTCTTACCGATTAAAAATACAAATTCACCGTTTTCCATCTTGAAATTCAAATCCTGGAAAATTATGTGACCACCGTAAGAAAACGAAACGTTATTGAATGACAGCATCTTTATTACTCTTTCTAACAATAAATTGAACTCTTTTAGATGTCGGCTTCCCCTTTTTCATTGTAAAATTCTCGAAACAGTCCACAACATACAAACCGCATTTGTCCATAATGTCGAAATACTCTTCAAAGTCCCAAATTCTTTGCCTATGGATTTCGACTATTTCATTTTGCCCGGGAAGATTTATTATAAATACGTTTGAGTGAATTCTGCTTTCAGTATCATAATGACTGATTTGTTTATAATGAATATTTTTATATTTGTTTGTCGTTACTTTTTCTTCGGCAAGGGCTATGCTATTCATAAACAAACTCGCATCAAATGTAAATACACCATTCTCATCAAGTAGTTTTGCAACAGAAGTAAACATATTCTGCAACGACTTTTTTGTAAGCAGGTAATTCACTGAATCAAATGTTGAAAGGATTAGTCCGAATTTCTTCTTAAATGGGAGATATTGCATATCGCAGCAAACAAGACTTAATGAATATTCGCTTGCTTTATTTAGCATGTACCATGATTTATCCGTTAAAATATATTCGTGAAAATATTTCTGCAAGTAGAAAGATATTGAACCGGAGCCACCTGCTAACTCCAGCACATTGGAATCTGTTGGAATAGAATCTTTGATAATATCATAAAGATATTCCGCCCAGGCATCATAATTTACTTTGTTCATCAAATGTTCGTAAAAATCCGCAAGGACAGTATAAGCTTTTTTGTAACTACTCATTAAATTTCTTCCGGTTGGAATGAATCCTTTTTGCAGTCAAATACGATTGAAGTAAACTATTATACTCTGCAATACCTTTGCCTGCAATGTCGAAAGCGGTACCGTGGTCTGGTGATGTTCTAATTATCGGTAAACCTGCTGTATAGTTCACACCTTCAGACGGGTTTAACATTTTAAATGGTATCAAAAGCTGGTCGTGATAATTCCCTATAATCAAATCATATTTGGAATATGTTTTATGAGCAAAAAAAGCATCCGGCGGAAATGGACCGAAAAACGTAGTACTATTGTTTTTAATAAACGGTTTGATTACAAGTTCTTCTTCCTCTCCTATCAACCCGTTTTCTCCCGCATGTGGATTGATTCCAAGAACCGCAATAGCTGGATTTTCTATCCCAAAATCTTTTTTTAATGAATCAACAATTATTTCTGTTTTAGCTTTTAGCAATTCGGTTGTAATTGTTTTACTTACTTTTTTAATGGGAATATGAATCGTCAACAGTGCGGCTTTCATGCTAGATGAAATAAACATCATGACTACATCCTTTATATTGCACCATTTTGCAAGCAATTCGGTATGACCGGGAATTTTGTACCCTGCCGAATTAACAGCTTCTTTTGAAATCGGTGCAGTTATCATTGCATCAATTTGTTTTGAATACAAAAAATCGAATGCCATTTCTAAAGCCGCATACGCTGCCGCTCCCGATTCTTTTGTAGGAACACCAATTTTTTGCTTGAACTTACCTATGTCGATTACTGTGATAATTGATGGGTTAGGATTCACATCTTTTATGTCTTTGACAATTTCGTACCTGACAGGTTTTGAAATGAATTGAAGCGAGTTGTTAAATACATTACCGGGGATGGCTATATAAGTTTTGTCTTTGCTTTTTTGTTGCAAAACATGGATCGTTTTCAGAATAATTTCTGGTCCGATCCCGTTTATATCGCCGCAGGTAAAAATACTTTTCATTTATCTGCTTGAAGTTGAAAATTTCCCATTCCACGAACGTCGACAAAAACAAACTTTCTGCCTATTTTTTCAAAAGTCCAGATTTCTGTGATTCGTCCTTGCTGCGATACCGTTCTTTCAATATTATCCGGTTTACCGAATCTCAAATAGGTCTTTCCTCTATCGGTGTCCGCCCCGTTTTTTTTATCAAGTGATGAATAATTTGTTACTGCAAAATCAACCCGCTGATAAAATTCATGCATCAACTCGTTATACTTTGTTTCCGGTGTGGGGTCATATCTTTTCCAGTAATTTTCAAATTTCTCCTTCACACTCCGGGAGTTCCCTTTTAACAGCGAATCTATTACCGATTTGTCCTCTATATGCTTTAAGACTTGAATAGCAAAATCAATATTCCGTAATGAAACAGGTTTATTAAACCATCTTACATCAAAAGAAAAGAGAGTATCAGGTCTGTCAAATCCCTCCCGGGATAACTTTAGTGTAAACTTACCTTCATTTAGTAGATTACTAAAGTTTTCAATTATAAAACACTTGACCGAATTACTGTTCTCATCATCAATAATTATACTGTTATCACATTTGTTCAACTCAGGCGAAATGTAAACACTTTTTTCCATCTCGAATTTGAATGAATCACCATCGCTTTGAATAAATGCAAATAATTTCTGAATCGAACTGTCATTAACCGGGATAAGTAGTTTTACATCAGCACCTGAAAAAGGGAAAGAATTCCCATAGTTAAATACTTCGTAGGTTAGTTTTGTTTCGCACTTTCTCTTTTCATTGAATACGATTAAGGGTTTTAGATAATTTCTACTTTTTGTCGTTACCGCATTAATTTTTACAGGGAATAATTCCGTTTCTCTTTTACTATTCCCATCCACAAAACGGATCGTCAATTCATAATTCCCTTCCGGGATAACGAATTTCATCAAACCGGTGGTGGATAATTCGGAAGTATTAGTATTCTCGAATTTAGCAACAGTAACAAATTCCTCATTAATATCTCGGACTACAACATTGCTAACGGAATCAAGTATTTCGCAGTTAAAGCGGAAAGATGCAGAATAGTTATCCCCCTTTTTCTCAAATACAACACTATTGTTTTCAACACGGTAAGTAAAAAAGACGACTACCGAATCCTTCTTTGGAAAGATATATGTATCGGTGTAAACACCGATTAACATGCTTTGAGAATACGATATTGAAATACAACAAAATAATGTTAATAAGAGGTATTTTTTCATTTAATTGGCTATCGCAAATAAATCATTTTTTTTGTTTGAATAAAGTCACGGCTTTCAAATCGATAAAAATAGATACCCGATGAAATATTATTTACTTTGAAGTTTACAGTATAAGTTCCGGGTGTCATCTTTTCATTAATCAATTGAGCAACTTCACTGCCTAAAACATCAAATACGGTTACTCTAACATCAGACTCTACAGGAATAGAAAAACGAATATTTGTTTCCGGGTTAAATGGATTCGGAAAGTTCTGCTCCAAGTTAAATGCAGTTGGAATTTCAACAACCCTGTCATCCACGGATGTTGGTATCAATCCGAAATAATTAAATGCAGCGGTCATTATTTGCTGTCTTGTTCCTATCGAACCGATAGTCTCGAAAGGGAATCCAAAATAAATCAACTGCCCTGTTTTATCCGGGTTATTAAACGAGCCAGTGTATGCAATTCCCGCAGTATAACTATTATTATATTTTACAATAGGTACACTTCCTCCCACTGTATCAATAGCATCCGGATAATCCTCGGTATATGGGGAGCCCGTTCCGGTAACACCGAAAGTAATATTAATCCCGCTGAATAATGTCGAATCCACTCCAACGCCGAAGTATGTATTTGCATCATCCGCAACATACTTTGATTTCAGATACTGTCTTAAAAACTGGGTATCACTTGAAGTTGCAGTAGATGCTCCTTCGAGGTCCCACGCTAATTCCGAACCTGTAACAAATAGTTTTCCGCCATTGTTTAAATACGTAGCAACCTTATTTTGTTCAACTGCCGAGAATGTTTCATCAGTAGTGCTTTCGTCTCCCAAAATCCATATTACAAGCTCATAATCATTTAAATCAACCGCATTGTTTATTACCTGGGAATTGTGACAGCTTTCAAAACTGGTCGAAAAACTTTCCGAATGGGTTAGAACAAAACTGTGGAAAGGTGAAGACCAGCTTCCCGAACCGCCATATCTATTGAACCCGTCAACTATAAGAACTTTTTTATCATCGTTCATCATCCGGATACCATAAACATCTGATTCGATACTGAGATTTGTAATCGGGGCAGTATCAACTGCAAAAACTTTTAAGTACAAAGGATTCTGTAATGAATATGAATAAATTTTTTCATTAATACCACTCGTTAAAACGCTTTCATTATCTCTAATCGTATAACTTGCACCTGTTTGGCTATAATACAACCTATACCCTTTTAAGTCATCATCACCCGGCTCAGTCCAGGCTACTTTTAATTGATTTATATTTTCTTTAACGACATATTTCATTTGCGGTTGTCCCGGGGCAATTAGATCAAGGTCGGTTGTAGTAACGGGAATGTAAACAGTGTCGGCATTCCCCCTTGTATCTTTTGAAAAAACCATGACAACATAATTCCCGTAAGGATGAAGCGAAACATCCCAGTAATTGTTTGTAACAATTTGTGAGGATGCGACATTTGCTGCGCCTGTTCCGTTTGTAATATTATAAACATGCTTGCTTGTATTAGCTTCCGGTTGAAAATAGTTGACATTGACATAACTATTCCCCGGAATATTGTAATACCGGAATCTTAAACCATCATTATGGGGATTATATACAACAGTTTGAGTATCGGCGGAAAGAATTTTATAACCTATTTCATATGTACCATTGTTTTTTGCCGAGGAGGAAGTTCCGTTTTGTTCTTCAACATGAACAACAATATCAATTTTTCCACCAAGAGAATTTGACGGAACTTGTGTTGTCGAATTATCAAGGAAAAATTTGACATAACGAATATAAGGTTTCCACGGATCGTTGTATGGATTTAAGCCTCCATCCTCTCTTAATGCATTAAGATGGCTGCCTGTAATTCCACCACCAAGCCGATAATCAATCAAGTGGATATGATCAATAGCAATCGTTGCTATCTGCTGTCCTACAGAAACCTGTTGTCCTACAGATACAGTAGGAATACAGTGGTAATATGTCAAATATTTTGTTTGCCCGTTAATAACCGAACCAACACGCACATAGGAGTCGTACCCTGTAGAACCATCATGGTAGGCAACTGCAATAGTGCCGGGTAAAACTGCTAAAACAGGTGTTCCGCCTGCGCCTGTAATATCCGTACCGTTATGATAATGCCCGGCAGCACTTGTGCTTCGATACTCACCGAAAGTACCCCCGATTTCTCTTTGTTGTGTCATAGGAGAAATAGGCCAGGGATACTTCACTGTATCAGTTTGTGCTTTGATGGTTAAAGGTATTAAAAGAAAAAGAAAGAACTTTAAAACTACTTTTCGATATATCATCTTTTTAGCTGTTCATACTACTTAGAAAATCTTTATTGTTTCTAGTTCCCCTCATTTTATCAAGCAAAAATTCCATTGCTTCTACCGGGGAAAGATCACTTAAGATTTTTCTTAAAATCCAAACTTTTGCAAGTTCGTCATCTTTCATTAAAAGCTCTTCTTTACGCGTACCCGATTTGTTTAATTCAATAGCAGGGAATATTCTTCTGTCGCTAAGTTCGCGGTTAAGAACAACTTCCATATTACCGGTTCCTTTGAATTCTTCAAAGATAACGTCATCCATTCTTGAGCCGGTTTCTATAAGAGCAGTTGCAATTATTGTTAAACTACCACCGTCTTCGGTACTTCTTGCAGAGCCGAAAAATCTTTTCGGTTTATGAAGAGCGTTGGAATCAACACCGCCCGATAATATTCTACCGCTGTGTGGTACAACGATATTATTTGCTCTTGCCAACCTTGTTATCGAATCAAGAAGAATAACAACGTCCTGTTTTGCTTCTACAAGTCGTTTAGCTTTTTCAATTACCATATCTGCAACCTGAACGTGCCTGTCCGCAGGTTCATCAAATGTAGAACTTATAACTTCGGCTTTAACGCTTCTCTCCATATCGGTTACTTCTTCCGGTCTTTCATCAATAAGGAGAATAATTAATTTAACATCGGGATGATTTCTTGTAATTGAGTTGGCAATTTTTTGAAGTATAATTGTCTTACCGCTTTTAGGAGGAGAAACTATCAAACCTCTTTGTCCTTTACCAATAGGAGAAAGCAAATCAAGAATTCTCATCGAATACTCACCTGGAGCTGATTCAAGCATAAGTCGTTTGGTAGGATAAACCGGGATCAAGTTGTCGAACAATGTTCTTTCCCTTATACCATCCGGGTCCTGCCCGTTAACGGCTTCAACGCGTAATAGCGCAAAGAAACGTTCACCTTCTTTAGGAGGACGCACCTGCCCGCTCACATAATCACCTGTTCTAAGCATGAACTTTTTTATTTGAGATGGAGAAACGTATATGTCGTCGGGAGAAGGGAGATAGTTATAGTCGGCAGATCTTAAGAAACCATAACCATCCGGTAATACTTCGAGTACACCTCTTGAAAACGACAAACCGTCTTTTGCAGTTTGTGCTTCAAGAATTTTAAAGATAAGTTCTTGTTTTCTTAGATCGCTATAACCGGTTATCCCGAGTTCTTTTGCGATTGCATTTAATTCAATGATTTTTTTTGATTTTAGTTCTGATATATCCATTGGCATTATTATATCATCCTTACATGTTATTGTTAATTAATTTACTATTTAAAATTTAGGTTGTTTATGCCGACTTGAGAATTGTTCAAGAGTACGCTGGCAAATTGCATTATTTCAATTTAATTGTCAAGGTTTATTTTTAAAAGTGATTTTTTAATTTCTCCTAAAAGATACATACTGCCGAGTATTACAAGACAGCTGTTAATGCTTTCCCGGTCCGTTAAGTAATTATTTATAAAAGACAAAAAGTCTTTTTCAGGTATAACCGGGATGTCCAATTCGGCAGCTTTAATCGCTATTTCATCAATAGCCGACGCACGTTCAATATCAATCTCCGTAACATGGATCTCATCGAATACACCCTTTAAATGTCCAAGCATCCGGTTAATATCTTTATCTTTTAATGCCGTAAAAAGAAGTATCTTCTTTTTATATGCTTTTGATTCTTTAACGAACTCGGTAATAAAATTCTTTACCCCGTCAGGGTTGTGAGCCGAATCCATTATCAACTTCGGCTTGTTACTGAAGATTTCGTATCTACCCTGAAGCCCTGCATTTCTAACAACATTTTCAATCCCCTTTTGTATGTAATAAGGTTTGTAAATGTGAATTGTTTTGTTCACGGTTAAAGCTGCTAAAGCAGCATTGTATTTTTGATAATATCCTTTTAACGGGGAATCAAGCCTATCCATTGAGAGTTCTTCTGTATATAGTTCTATAAACTTTTCCCTTTTAATAATGAAATCATCTACATAGAAAAGTTCGGTACCGACATCCTCACATTTCTTTTCTATTATTATTGCAGACTCCACAGGTAAATTACCGAGAAACACTTTTGTTCCCGGTTTTATTATCTCCGCTTTTTCTTTTGTAATTTCTTCAATAGTATTTCCGAGGATGTTCGTGTGTTCAAGACTGATTGATGTGATTACAGATGCCAGGGGATTAATTACATTCGTAGCATCCAGCCGTCCTCCAAGTCCTGTTTCAATAACCGCATAATCAACCGAATTATCTGCAAAGTATTTAAATGCCATTGCAGTTGTAACTTCAAAAAAAGTGAGTTTGTTTTTTAATATGTACTCCTCGTGTGTAAGATAAAATGAGGTTACAAATTCATCCGGCACTTCTTTTCCGTTTATTTTTATTCTTTCGTTAAAGCGGACAAAATGGGGTGATGTATAGAGTGCAGTAGAGAACTTATTTTCAATTAGAATACTTGAAATAAAAGATGCAGTACTCCCCTTTCCGTTGCTGCCTGCAATATGAAAGCATTTAAGTTTTAGCTGCGGGTTCCCGATCAAATCAAGAAACTTGATTGTATTTTCCAAACCGAGTTTCACCCCGAAGTTTTGGAGTGCATATATTTTGTTGATTATTTCCTTTACATTACCCATTAAGTATAATTGACCCGGTTAATTCTGAAATTTTTGAAATACCTGTTTTGTTACAATACTCTATTAAATCTTTTAAAATCACTTCAGCTGCATTAGGTTGAATAAAATTGACCGTGCCTAACTGCACAGCAGATGCACCGGCGATAAAAAACTCTACAACATCCCGCCAGTTCATAATTCCGCCAATTCCGATTATCGGAATATCAACACTTTGGTTGATCGCAAGTACTTTAGCAATTGCTACAGGTTTAATTGCCGGTCCCGATAGTCCTCCTGTTACATTTTTCAGTTTCGGTTTTCGTGAGTAAATATCAATTGCTGTTCCCACCAATGTATTTATTGCTGATACGGCATCCGCACCTTCTTTTTTTGCAACTGAAGCAAACTCACCAATATTAGGAACATTCGGCGACAGCTTGACAATCACCGGTTTATCCGTAACTGCACGCACTTTAGAAGTAATTTCTCCGACTGCTGAAAGATTATTACCGAATACAAGTCCGCCGTCTTTAACATTCGGACATGAAACATTAATCTCGAAAGCATCAATAGCTTCTTCGTTAGTAAGAATTTTTGTACACTCAACATATTCATCAACCGAACTTGCTGCAATATTACAGATCAATGCTGTATCATACTGCTTCAAGTAAGGAATCTTTGTTTTTAAAAAATCATCTACGCCCACATTTGCTAATCCGATGGCATTAAGCATCCCGGATGGTGTTTCAACAATCCTTTGCGGCGGATTCCCCTTTCTTGGTTTTAGACTAATAGATTTGGTTACAATTCCACCGATTTTGTTCAGGTCTATAAAATCTGCAATTTCGTGCCCGTATCCAACAGTCCCCGAAGCTAATAGTATCGGGTTCTTTAATTTAAGTTTCCCGATTTCGACTGAAAGGTCTATACTCATTATAATACTACATCCTTAATATTGAACACCGGTCCATCTTTACAAACAAGAAGGTATTTCTCACTATTTGTTGTGGATTCAATCGGGCAACCCTGGCAAATTCCAAAACCGCAAGCCATGGCACATTCAGTTGAAACTTCACAATCAATATTTTTTAAAAGGCAATACTCTTTAAGAGCTTTGAGCATCGGGTTCGGTCCGCATCCGAAAAACTTTACATTCTGATCAATAAAATGAGACTCATTCTTTTTTAATAAGTCTATAACATTACCTTTCAACCCGTTTGAGCCGTCTTCCGTTGCAATGAAAATGTTTTCCAGCCCGTAAGTAACAATTTCGCTTTCGGTTCTTCCGCCGATAAATGTAACAATCGATTTACCGTCACTAATCTTCTTAGAAAAAAACGGGAAAGGGGCTACACCCATTCCACCGGCAACAATCACGGCTTTTTCGAAATTTCCATCAAGGTTGAACCCGTTCCCAAGTGGACCAACAATGTCAAGACAATCTCCTTTTTTCTTTTCGGCAAGTATTTTTGTTCCTTCCCCGTGAATGTTGAACATTACATAAAAACTGTCATCTTCAACATCGCAAACGCTGAACGGTCTTCTCAATAAAGGATTGACCGAATTACATACTTTGATGTTTACAAATTGTCCCGGTCTGATAATATCAGCAATTTCCGGAGATTTAATTTTCAAGAGAAAAATGTGTTCATCAAGTTCTATTAGTTTTTCAACAACTGGTTCGGATATAAACAAAGTTTTAGCCTATTAATGATTTATATTATTGATTAAGAACGAATTCTAAGGTTGGTTACCCGAAATGATTTTTTTCAGTACAAAGTTATAAAATATTTACCAAACAGCAAAGAATTACTTTCCCTCCCTGCAATAAGTAATATAGTCCGTAACTACCGGTGTAAAACCCAATTGTCGAACTAATGTTGCAAGCTGTCCCCTGTGGTATGTGCTATGCAATAAAACATGGTTAAAAATATCAACAACAGAATTCTCATGTTGTTCGCCTTTTATATTTTTATAATTCAGAGTTTCATTGTAATTATTTATTGAACTAATCAACTGCGCAAAACTGGATAAATTATTGAGTGAAGCCTCCCTCAAACTACCAAAGGAAAGAATATCCCATACTATCGGATGCCCTTTCTCTTCCTTATTTAACCGGCTTCTCCAGGTATCCTGGGCTAAAACGATGTGCGAGATAATTATCAAAGGTTTATTGTCTTTGATGTTGTTCACTTCCAGGAAATCAATATACCGGTTGTTTGCCCAATAATCGTAATTAAATTGCTTAATAAAAAAATCTTTCATACGGCTTCACACAAGGGATAGTTTATTTAAAGTTGCTCTCTTCAATCTGTTCTATTTTGGATAATCTTTTTTGATGCCTTTCACCAAGGAATCCCGATTGAAGAAATGTATCAAGAATGGATTTGATCGTTTCTTCACCTAAAGTTTTTGCTCCCATTACCAGGACGTTTGAATTATTGTGTTCCCTTGCGCTTTTAGCTGAAAACTCGTTATAACACGTTGCAGCCCTAATATTCTTATATTTATTTGCTGTAATTGCCGATGGAATTCCTGTTGCGTCCAGTAGGATACCGAAATGTGCGTCATTCTTTATTATCTTTTGAGCTACAGAAGATGCAAAATCGGGATAGTCGCAAGAATTCTCGTTATAAGTACCAACGTCAATAATTGTAAATCCTTTTTCCTTCAGATACTTTATCAATAGCTCTTTAGTTTTAAACCCGGTATGGTCCGAGCCGATAGCTACTGACTTCTGCTTTGAATCATTAATGAATGAATCTTTTACTACCGCTGACTTTGAATCAGTAGTTTCATTAGAAATCATTAAACCTGCAGTTTTAATTCTATCCAAAGCAAGAGGAGTTAAAATGGCTCCGGCAGGCAATGAAATTTTCTTTTCTCCGTCTTTAATACGCTTTAGTATTTCTTGTTCGGTTACAAGCGTTTTCATTTTTCTATAGATAGTTATTTAATTTTTTTAATTTTAGATGTTCAACCACTTTCTTCACTTCTTGAGCCTGGTCTCTGCGGCAGATAAGCAGAGCATCATCAGTGTTGATTACAATAATGTTATCCAAACCGATTACTGCTGTAAACTTATCGGGTGAATAAATATAAGAATCGAATGCCATATCGGTATATGCCGGTCCGTTAATCGCATTTCTATCTTTATTCTTGTTTGAGAGTTGATAAACCTCTTCCCAGCTTCCAACATCGCTCCATGTAAAGACTCCTTTGGTTAGGTAAACACGCTTAGATTTTTCCATTATTCCGTAATCTATGGAAATGTTTCTGAACTGCCCATACGCATTAAGAACTTCTTTTTCGAAATCCGGTGTATCGACAAATTGTTTGAGTTTCTGCAGCCCCTGGTTTAGCTCCGGCATATAAAGTTTAAACTCGTCGAGGATTGTATCGACTCTCCAAATAAACATACCGCTATTCCACATAAAATCGCCGCTCTCTATAAACCTAACTGCAGTCGTAAAGTTTGGTTTTTCAGCAAATGTATAAACTTTGAAAATATTATCTTCAACATTCCTATCATCTATCTGAATATAACCGTAACCCGTTTCGGGACGTGTTGGGGGAATACCAATTGTAATCAATCCTTTTGACCTATGTGCATACTCCACCGCTTTCTTTATAGTATTCTGAAAAATATCTTTTTCTTTGATTATGTGATCAGCAGGTAAAATAACCGATACAGCATCTTTTGATTTCTTTTCGATAACTATTGATGCAAGTCCTATACATGCGGCGGTATTTCTGCCGAACGGTTCTTCAATAATATTTTCAGGGAGAATTTGAGGAAGTTGTTTGATTATTTCTTCTTTGTGAAGTTTATTTGTAACAATAAGGATTTTATCATTATCAACCATTCCTTCAAGTCTTTGAACTGTAGCTTGAATAAGTGTATGGTCATCAAAAATTTTTAATAACTGTTTCGGATATTTTTCACGGCTTTTGGGCCAGAACCTTGCTCCTACGCCTCCAGCCATAACTACTGCATATAAATCCATTACGAACCTTTACATATTCTGAATTTTTTTACCGAACTCCTCGGCACGATTAAGATAAATTTTTATATCAACTTCCTTGTTGCGAACAAGTGCAACTATTACTATAAGACAAGCCCGCATTTGTTCGATTAGTTCCTTGTCGGGAATCAACGTTCCCTCTTTGATATAAAGAAGAGCTTTCGCGAATATTTTATGCATATTTGCAATTATTTCCGAGCCGAACTTTTCGGAAAGATTTCCGTTGAATTTCATAATCTCGGAATACTGTTGAAGTTCCTCATTATCAGTCGTCCCCAATACTACTTTCTTGAGTAACGAATCAAGATGTTTGATCGGTTTTAATATTGTAACCTCAAAATTTTGAAAGTAAGTCTGGTCATCATCATCATGTTTATCATCCTCAAGGATAAACTTCTCCTTCAATTTTTCATTTTCTAATTTAACTGCAATTCTGGAGGATTTTTCATTCTCCTCTTGTTGCTCACTATTCACAACGGGTTCAGTAGTTATCGACAGACTTCTGTATTCGTTTAACTTCTGAATAGAATCTTTAAAAGAGGAAGGGTTTGTACTGTCTAAAAGGTAACTAAGGTCTTTAATTATCAATTGGATATGATCTCTAAATTTTTCTGATAGTTTTAAGAAATCAACTTTATTGCTTGAAAGATAAAGATATATTTCATTAAGCCGGATAGCAAGTTTAGAGAGTTCGGTTATCTTTTTCATATTCTGAAAGTCTGTACCGAGATTCTCGGAATTCCCTATTCTCTCTTTTAATAAACTTACAACTTCAATTTTTTGAGAACTTAATCTCAAGTTATTGGAAGCGAGTCCTATTACCTGAATGATATATTGCTTTGTCAAATCCATTTTGTTATTTAGTATAAATCCTTGGTACTCTTTTAGAAATATTACATGTGATTTCGTACGGAATTGTGTTCAGTACTTTTGACCAATCCCATGCATCAATTTTTTTATCCTTTTGTGTTCCCAACAGAACTACTTTTTCACCTGTTTTAATTACTGCGTCGCCGACATCGAACATAATTCTATCCATAGTAACTCTGCCGACCTGCGGATATAAATTTCCTTTAATGATTGCAGAAATCGAATTTGTCAGGTTCCTATTATAACCGTCTGCATAACCGATTGGAACAGTAACAATTGTTGTCTCCTTCTTTGTAAAATACAATTGTCCATAACTTATCGATTTTTTCTTCGGTACCCTGTTCACCGAGTCAACCGATGAAATTATCGACATAACAGGTTTTAGTTTTATCGATCCGGATGTTTCGAGTGATGGATAATACCCGTATAAAGAAATTCCGGGACGAACCATATCGAAATAGGAATCATCCATATCAAGTATTGCCCCGCTATTTGCACAATGAGCCAGTCCGTACTTAATTTTTTTCTCTTTCAATTCTCCAATCAATCGTTTGAATCTTCGCAATTGTAAATCGGCAAACTTTTTATCAGCTGAATCGGAAGTTGCGAAATGAGAATAGATTCCGTCAATTTCAATCAGTTTTAGTGAAGTTAATTTATTAATCAACTTTATTACATTATCAGGGTCGCAGCCAAGCCTTCCCATACCGGTATCAACTTTTACATGAACTTTTGTTTTTTTTCGCACCTCTTTTTTAAGAATGCTGATATGTTCATCGTTAAAAACAGTAAGAGTAAGGTCGTTATTTAATAAGTCTTCTGCATTTGCTGTTGTAAGCGGTTCAAAAACAAGAACAGGTTGTCTTACTTTCAGCTTTTTTAGTTCAATACCTTCTTGAGCAAGTGCAACACCGAAATACTCAGGCTTATTCTTTAATGAACTCAAAGAGGATACTATTTCTTTAACACCGTGTCCATAAGCGTCGGCTTTTACAACGGCAAGTATCTTAGCTCCCTTTACTTTTTTTCTGATGTTTGTATAATTATATATTAAATGATTAAGATTAATTTGTGCAATAGTAGAGCGCATTTGTATATAAATAATTTTTTAGTTTCTCAATTGCAATATATATATTTTCTTAATCAGAAAGGCAACTTAATCCCTAAAAATCTTACCGGTATCAAATCAGAATTCTCAATCCTTTCGAGAGAAACGTTGTTTTGAGATTTGCGAAAAAACATTTCTTGACATTTCCAGAATGATTCCTTATGTTGAGCCACAAAAAAAGAGAGTTTAATGTATACGGAATTCGGGCAAATCCTTGCATTCATCATTTTAGCTGTTGTGTTTGTAATAGTATCGGTTTTCTTTGCGAAATTAATACGTCCGCACCGTCCATCGCACGAAAAACTGCTTACTTATGAATGCGGCGAGAATCCTCTCGGTTCTCCCTGGATTAAATTCAATATCCGCTTTTATGTAGTTGCGTTGATATTTTTAATTTTTGACGTGGAAATTGTTTTGCTAATTCCATGGGCGGTTATTTATCAAAGTTATGGTTTCGGCGGTTTTATTGCGGGATTCGTTTTTCTGTTTTTACTTGGATTGGGAATGGCTTACGAATGGCGAAAAGGAGACCTTGAATGGGAAAGACCTTCGCCGAATATCCCTATCATCAATAAAACTAAAAACACAAATTCACCTGAATCGTCTGAAATAAACGAGGATTAATTAATGGGTTTACTTGATACTGAATTTACTCAGGACAGTATTGTCTTAACAAATGTTGATGATTTATTAAACTGGGCAAGATTATCTTCTCTATGGCAGGTAGGGTTTGGTCTTGCTTGCTGTGCAATTGAAATGATGGCGACTTCTGCCTCGCATTACGATTTTGATAGATTCGGTGTAATACCGAGACCTTCCCCGCGTCAATCCGATGTGATAATAATTTCCGGTACAGTTACGTTAAAAATGGCTTTAAGGGTTAAACGGTTATATGAACAAATGCCTGATCCAAAGTACGTAATTTCGATGGGAAGTTGTTCAAATTGCGGCGGTCCCTACTGGGAACACGGTTACCATGTATTAAAAGGAGTGGATAGAGTTATCCCCGTTGATGTTTATGTCCCGGGTTGTCCTCCCCGCCCCGAAGCCTTGCTCGAAGGCTTATTAAAACTACAGGAAAAAATTAAAAAAGAATCCATGGTGAAAAAAACTGTATGAAATCGGCACAAGACATTTTTGAAATATTAAAAGAAAAGTTTCCTGAGGAAGTTATTTCAATTACCACAGGTAAACCAAAAGAGGATATAATTGATATTCATCCACTTTCGATAAACAAAATATCATTTTTTCTAAGAGATTCAGAAGTTTTACTTTTTGACAATTTAATTTTGTTATCCGGAGTTGACAATGCAGATGGAAAAAAGAAAACATTACCTGACGGTAGTTTCGAATATGAAAACAATACTTTAAGCGTGTTCTATCACGTGGAATCAACTTCACTGAAACATAAAATAACTTTAAGAGTTACAGTACCTGTAGATAAACCAGAAGTTGAGTCAGTCTCGGAGATTTGGATGTGTGCCGATTGGCATGAGAGAGAGGCATTTGACATGATTGGTATCAATTTTCTAAACCATCCGAATTTAATAAGAATTTTAATGCCTTACGATTGGGAGTATGGCTATCCTTTAAGAAAAGATTATAAAAATCCGGAGTTTTATGCCGGTATGAAAGTCTCTTAATGAAAAATATTTTCTATTATCTATTAAAGAATTTGAAATGCTGAAAACAGAGCAAATGGTCTTGAATATGGGACCGCAGCATCCTTCAACGCACGGCGTGCTTAGATTGGAACTGGAACTTGACGGAGAAGTTATAAATAGTGTAACTCCTCATATAGGCTATCTACATAGATGCTTCGAGAAACATTGCGAAGCAATGACCTACCCGCAAATAATTCCATATGTCGATAGAATGGATTACCTCGCTGCAATGTATAATGAGTTCGGTTTTGCACTCGCAGTTGAAAGACTAATGGATATTAAAGTACCTGAAAGAGTTGAATATATCCGTGTTATTATGGGTGAGTTGCAAAGAATAGCTTCGCATCTTGTAGCAGTTGGCACATACGGACTTGATATAGGTGCATTCACCCCGTTTCTTTATTGTTTCAGAGATAGAGAAAAAATACTAACTCTTTTTGAAATGACCTGCGGTGCAAGACTTCTTTACAATTACATCTGGATTGGAGGATTATCCCACGATATACACCCGGACTTTATAAGGTATACTAAAGAGTTCATAGACTATTTCAAACCTAACCTGAAAGAGCTTAATGACCTTCTAACTTATAACAAAATTTTTATTGACAGAACTGCTAACGTCGGAATTTTACCATTAGAAACTGCGATCAACTACGGAGTTACCGGACCGAATTTACGTGCAAGCGGATTGAGGTGGGATTTGCGGCTTGATGACCCGTATTCAATTTATGATAAATTTGAATTTGATATTCCGGTTGGACAGGGCTGGCATGGAACCATCGGTGATTGTTGGGATAGGTACTATATCAGAATTTTGGAAATGGAAGAGAGCCTCAAAATTTTAGAGCAGGCTATTGCACAAATTCCTGAGGGAGATATTAGCTCCGCAATTCCCAAAAGAGTGAAACCCCCGGAAGGACAAATCTATACAAGGGTAGAAAATCCAAGAGGAGAACTCGGTTACTTTATTATAAGTAAAGGACAACTACAACCCCACCGGGTAAAAGTAAGAGCTCCTTCATTTGTTTCTCTCTCTGTTTTAAATGAACTCTGCAAAGGTCATCTTGTTGCAGATGTGGTTGCCATTCTCGGAAGCATAGATATTGTTTTAGGAGAAATTGACAGATGATATACGAATTTTTATATAATCTAATCGGAAGCCATATTGTTGCTTCTTTCATTAGTGCAGTTTTTCCTTTGGCGTTCCTTGTTCCATTTGCACTGTTCGCCGTATATCTTGAAAGAAAAGTTTCGGGACATATGCAGGACAGGTTGGGACCAATGCGCGTTGGCTGGCACGGCTGGTTGCAAACAGTTGCAGACATAATCAAATTAGTACAAAAAGAAGATATCACAGCTTCCGCTACAGATAAAAAGCTATTCAACTTTGCACCGGTATTGGTATTCGCCGGAAGTTATGCCGCTTTTGCAGCAATTCCGTTTACATCAATTTATATCGGCTCCAATATCGATCTTGGCATTCTATATATAGTTGCAGTATCAAGTTTCGTAGTAGCAGGTATACTGATGGCTGGCTGGGCTTCGAATAATAAATATTCCTTGCTCGGAGCAATGCGTTCCGCTGCTCAAATCGTCAGTTATGAAATTCCTACAGTACTTGTAATTTTAAGTATAATAGTTATATCCGGCACGCTGAATTTAATGACATTGAGCGAGCAGCAATCATCAAGTTTTTACAACTGGATGATATTCGGAGGTGCGGTTGCCGGGTGGAAGAAATTTGTATTGATTCCTTTTGTGATGATTGGATTTCTTGTCATATACATTAGTTCACTTGCAGAAGTAAATAGAACGCCGTTCGATATTCCGGAAGCAGAATCGGAATTGGTTTCCGGTTATCATACTGAGTATTCAGGTATGAAGTTCGCTATGTTCTTTCTTGCTGAATATGCAAATATGTTCGCAGTTTCTGCTGTTGTCGTAGCT
>ERZ795056.2990-NODE-2990-length-18343-cov-18.561024_pt1 | contig 18343 bp, 12 predicted proteins | sample MGYA00375140_ERZ795056 | MGnify/ENA primary metagenome ERZ795056 (study PRJEB30185, sample SAMN05720227) | activated sludge metagenome | isolation source: Anaerobic digester | place: USA | collected 2015-03-09 ... | reverse complement strand
CGTGGTCCTGGGGCGAGATCGAGCTTCTGGAAGGCCAACAGCTGGTGCGCACCGAGGGCTACAACCGACGCAGCGACAAGCTACGAGCCGTCGATACTTTCCAATCGAGCAAGTATCCGCTGGGCACCTATTTTGGGGCCCTCAATCAGCAGCTGGTCGATGGCTTTAACCTGTTTTACAAAGACAGCTGCGCGACCTCCACGCGAACGCGGTGTACCGAGGAGGGGCCGACGCGACCCGCTGCTCGCTTTGTGCTGCTACACAAGGGTCCAAAGACAGCGGCGCTTAGCTGCGACACGACCAAGACCCCGATGCTGCTGGTCCACGGTGCAATGCAGGATGCCAATGTCTGGCTCTTGCCCGGTGGCAACGACGGCAGCGGCAACGCATTCCCGGGCACCACGCAAAAGACCGGAATGGTACAAGCGCTAGAGGCCGCAAACCGCTGCACCTACGCGGTCACGTTCGGCAACTTCCACGGTGACAACTACAGCCAGGCCATCGCGCTCACCAATGCCATCTCGCGCATCCGCACTTTGCACACTCGCGCCGACGGAACTGCGCCCAAAGTGGATGTGCTGGCCTGGTCCAAGGGAGTGCTCGCCGTCGATGCCTATCTAGCCAATGCCAAGAGCTGGCGCAGCCCGTCGACCCGCTTTTTTGACCGCGTCGCCGATGCGCAAGCCGCGGCAGTACCGGCATTTCGCGGCGATGTGCGCGTCTACATCGCACTGTCGGGTCCCCATCAGGGACTGGACCTAAACTTCCGGCATCCTCTTCACACGCTGGCCATTGGTAGTACTTCGTCCAATGCTCCCATCGGACGTGGCCCGATGCCGTGGAGCTACTTTGCCGCGATGCAGTGCGTAAACTGGGGCCCGGACTCTCCCTGGTACGACAATCCCTACGCCGATTCGGTGTGCGAGGGTCGTGGCGGCACCTGGCTAGACTTTTGGAATCGCATCTATCTATCCAACATCACTGGCCTAAACAGCGACGGCAAGCCACAGTCAAGTCAGAGCCTGAAGCAGCTCAACGTACGTGAGGGCGTCAGCAGTTCCGGCTTCGAGTTTGACGAATACAACATCAGCCTGTTTGGCAGCGTCGACGAGTCAGGCAAGTACCTGACTGGCTACTTGGGGCAGCTGCAAGCGGCCAATGATCTGCGCAGCAGCTATCCCGTCCCTCGTCGGGACAGCAGCGACTGGAGCACTGCCGACGTCGATGAGAATCGCTGGTATCCATGGATTCGACCCAAGCTGTCCTACCTACTTGGCGGCTACCTGGATGACACCACCCGCAGCGCTTGCCGCAAGACGGGCTTTGATGCCGCGGCGTCTCCGTGCATTGCGTGGCATACCTACCTAAACTCGCGCAACGCGGACAGCGTCGGTATTTACAACAAGTATCAGCTGATGTCTGGGCTGGGTATCAGCGCCGCGCTAGAAATGGGCGGGCACTTCATCCAGCGCCTGATGAGCACGGGTCTAGACTCGCGACTGGACGCGCTATACGTGCTGTATGGCGAGGCCGCTGGCAGCCCCGATTCCACCTTCGAGACCGACGGCATGAGCTGCCCCACCTGCGCAGTAAACGGAGACGGCGTTTTGTTTAATAAGAGCATCGCCGCCCTGTCGCAGCTAACCCAAGGCTGGAGCAGCAGCAAGCGCAGCACCGACGCCAAGCAAGAAGGCGTCGCCTACGCCCACTTGGAAGTCGGAGTAACTCCCGCCGTCTGGAGCAAAGTCCTCCGCTTCATCGAAGCCCGCGACTAGCTCCTAAGTCCCTCCCAATCCCCTAAGTCCGTATTTAGGAATCACTGCAAGTAGCTGAAAGGAATCGCCTTCAAGTGATTCCTTTCGCAATTCCTTTTCCCAAAAAGCGGATTCCTTTTCTCATTCCCAAATGAGGAAAGGAGCCCTCCTTATCTCTCTGCGGGGAAGTCCTTACTCAGGTTTCGTGAGTGAGACTTACCAAAAGCCACTGGTCGCAAAAAAAAGAGCCGAGAGGGCATCCTCTCGACTCTTTTGATACTGCTCGCAGCTACGAAAGCGACTTAGGTGTTCGGTGCGCGCTTACGCTCGCTCTTGGGCTGACCCATATCGCTGCTGCCCGGTGGAGAGTAGTCCACCCAGCGATAGCTCGGCTCAGGGCGAATATCGACGTGGATAAAGCCAGCGTGAGGATAAATACCAATCCCCATGCCGCCGGTGTCCATGTCTTCCACGAACTCTTTTAGCTGACGGTCATTGACGCCAGGAACGCTGATGTCCGAGGCGCTACCGATATAGTGGAAGCTGGTGGTGCGCTTCTGATTGCGGAATCCCGACACCAGCGTCAGCGGCTTTTTGAAGCGGTCATAGACATGCGACAGCACTTCAAACAGGTGCGGATCGATCTCTTTTTCGGTGTCTGTGCGACGACAACGCCAGACGTGATTCAGCTTCTCCAAAGCATCCGTGTTGTAGGAGCCGTCTGGATTAAAGATGTTCACGGTGACGAAGTTTTTTGGATCATTCACCGAAACAATGGACAAATTTCCAGAGGGGCGCTTCACGGGCCGAGTACGCAGCCGCGACTCGGAGACCAGGTATCCAGAAAAAATGGGGTGCCGCACCTTGGACTTGGCGGCCTTGCCGACAGAACCGTTCTTCACGGGCTCAGCGTTCGCCTCGGTGGCAGCGGCGCCGAGCCACGTCAAAAACAGCAACGCGGCTCCTTTCATCATTGCGCTCGTCCGTCTCACTGTACTCATGCCTCCCTACTTCACCATGTCTCTTTGTGGAGCCTATCAGTTCCTGGGGTCTATTGTCCCCAGCCACACTGGGGCATTTTGTTCCTTGTATATCCTTACCTAGACCAGAGGAGACTCCTGAGACGTGCTTTCTGAATGATTAGATCACCGTAGCGTTCTGGTTGCTTCTCGGTCAAGGGAAAATCCTTCACAAAGGAGTATTTTTTTCGACGAGAGCAACACATCACATCATTTTTTTTGCGACTTTTTTTCCGTCCGCGCTCCCATACATTCCTTTTTCGACTCCGCTCTCGGCTACTTAGCTGCCTTCCTGGTCTGTGTTTGAGGATTACGTTGAGCAGTCAATGACACATTCCGTCTTCATATTTTTTACTTCACTTGAGCTACGGAGCCTTGTGAGCCCAGTCACTTTTTTACGGATACCTAGTTCACGTAAGGTGCGCATTCCCAGACCTGTCGCAGGACAGGGTCCACTTCCGACCCGTCCCACAACCGATGCTGACGAGACTTCCTACAACGCACCGGAGTGATTTAGCACTACCACCGTAGCCTGACAGTTCCCTAAACAGCCAGCACACCGATTCCCTTCCCAAGATTCGTAACTACCTGAATCAAGGGAGCTTTAAATCTGCGGTCAGCTCGGCAGCAGCGGGACTATCAGCATGGGCAGACATGTGTAGCAGTTCAATTCCCAAGTGGCGCGCTACTTCGAAGATGCGAGCGTCTCGGTAAAACTCGCCAAAGACGATCCGCTTGATGCCTGAGTTTGCAACGCTCTTAAAGCAAGACCAGCATGGTGAGGCCGTCACATAAATGTCTGCGCCATCAATTGACACGCCATTTTTCGCCGCATGAATAATTGCATTCTGTTCCGCATGCAGCGTCGCGACACAGTGATCGTCTTCGATCATGTGACCCACTTCCGAGCAGTGCGGCATACCGCGAATGCTGCCGTTATAGCCAGTCGACAGAATCGTGCGATCTCGGACAATTACTGCGCCCACGTGCTTACGATCACACGTCGATCGAGAGGCCACAACCTGCGCGATGTCCATAAAGTACCGATCCCAAGATGCCCGCTGTCGCGCCATTTGATCTGCTCCTGTGAGCCAAGTCACACCGAGTCGGGACAAGACACCCCACGCAGCGGTCAGGTCTTCCCAAGTTTGATTCCCGAACTTCACATTGAAGGAATTGGGCCGCTCCACAATGCCCGCTGCCGTTTTTTGAGGCGCAGCTAAGCTCGACCCTGACTGCATGCTTCCTAAAGGAAGTCAGCGCCGAAAATTCCTCATTCCCAAGCTGAACTGCACATTCCTAGAGAGACTAGGAATAGCGCCGCCCGGTGGCTTGGGAGTACTCCTAATCATGTCATCAGTGGCTGGTATCACGCGCGAACTGTCCTCTTGTAGGTTGGGAGTCTTTGGTTCCGCTTGTCACGTGCGTTGTAGATGAGTGTGTATGGCAAGCCGAGCAAGACGCGCAGGCAGTACCTCACAATAATGCCTGCTTAAGAATCTTCTGTTGGGAAGTCAAGCGCCGAATTTTGCGGCAGACCGCGACTCGCCTTTTTGGCTGACGCGTTTGTGCTACCCTCATGACTGTAATGAGCAAGACCTACAAGTGCCCGATGTGCAGCAACGAAGTGGACTCTGCAGCGACGGTATGCAGCAACGCGGCTTGCCGGGCCGAGCTCATGTTCTGCTCACACTGTCGCGACATTTCAACCTACGTACTTGCCGAGACTCGCGGGGGACGCACCGCCAGAAACTTATACCGCTGCGACCGCTGCCAGCGCCTAGGCGTCAAGTGCTTCACGTGGCTATCGGGCGGCTATTGCAACGGCATGGCCCGCGCGGGCAGCTCGGTGGATATGCCGCTCTGCTCGGGCTGCAGCACCCGGGTCGCAGAGGTCTCGCGCTCAGTCATCGGCTGGACACTCATCGGCGCGCTTGGTGGCCTTGTCAAAGGCAGAAAGTAACGCGCATGGGAATGCCGAAAACCCGCCTTAGCAAGGCCGAGGCGCAGCAGCTTCTAGCGCAGCACTACTGCTTGCGACTACGCGAGCTGTGGCCCCTGCCGCGAGGCACGATTAACTCCAACTACATCGTCGCCACGGACGCGGGGCGACTGTTCTTGCGAGTCTGCGAAGGAAAGACCGAAGCAGACGCGCGCTTTGAGGCGGAGCTGATCTGGCAGCTGTGCTGTCAGGGCCTACAGACCCCTGCGCTGTGGCAGACCCGGAGCTGTGCTCCATACGTCATGCATCGCTGCCAAGATGGTCTGTCGCGCCCGGTGATGCTGATGTCGTTTGTGCCAGGCATCGAGCTTACCGAAGCCCAAATCGATGAGGCACACGCTTTTGATGTGGGCTTGATGCTCGGCCAGCTCCACGTCTGCACTCAGGAGCTGTCACGCCGCAGCTCTCGTCACAGCATCTACTCCATTGCGCACTTGCAGCAGCGCTTGCACCGAGTGCAGCTTGACCCGAAAGGTACGCGGGACATTCGCGAGCTGACCAGCCGCTTGCTAGTCGAGCTGGAGGTGATTCAGAAGCTGCGTAGCCGCAATCTGCCGCAGGGAATCGGTCACGGCGACCTGTTTCCCGATAACGTGTTGTTCCCACGTAAGTTGCCGCGCATAAACGGCACACAGCGACTGAAGGGTCCCGTGGGCTACGTGCTGGACCTGGAGCAGGCAGCCACGATGCCGCTAGTCTACGACGTAGCAGTGGCACTGCTGGCGTTCTGCGCGCCGGTGCCGCTATCAGATGCGACCAGCGCCAGCCACGATGCAGACGAGCGCAATCAGCCGGAGGAACGGGTGGGACCCTTGCGCGTGGACGTAAGCCGAGCGCTGCTTGATGGGTATCAGCAGTTGCGCGTGCTCGCCGATGCTGAGTGGCAAGCGTTGCCGATGGAACTGCGGCTGGCGGCGGCGCGCTTTACAACGACCCGCCTGACCGACATCCAGGGCCTGGGTGGCCTTGGGGAACGACCAGCGACCACCGAGCTGCCTCCAAGCACAAGTGGTGCGATGGGAGCGGCGACAAACCCAACCCCAGATTCTGCGGCGCCGGCACCTCAACCTGCTGAGGCAGGGCCGCCGGGTCTTGGCCTCGGTCCCGTCCACTCCAAGGACTACCGCGACTTTGCGCAGCGGCTAGCCCTGTTGCAAGCCACCAGCCCAGAAGCCCTGATTACGACGCTGCGCGATGCCTAACAACGAAAAGCCCAGCGACATCCAAGCACTACAACGTTGACAGAAGCCGCCGCCGGACCGTATATCGAGCATATCATGATCACCAATCGCAACGACCCCGCCTTCTGGGAAATACGGACTCTTGAGCGCCGCATCCGTAACAACGAGCTCACAACCAAAGAACACGAGCAGTACTTCGCCGAGCTGCCCGATGTCAGCGAGAAGGGCACTGCCTCTCGTCCGCTAGAAGAGCCCATCGATCGCTCTCGCGAGCGCCGTCCTCAGGTCCGCATCAGCGCCACGCCGCTTCCCATGGATGACAGCGACGAGGGCTTTGATGATGATGACTTCGAGGATGACGAGGATGAAGACGAGGACGAGGACGACGACCTCGGGGACGAATAATCTTCCAGTTTCCGGAGAGCGCGATGTCTGAGAACAAGTCTGATGCTGGCCACCCCGGGAAGACCGGACCGGACGCAGCTAATGAAGAGGGTGCCCCAGGCGAAGGCATCGACTTTATTACCTTCATCATGTCACTGGCGACTTCAGCGCTGATCCAGATGGGTGAGCACGAAGATGGCTCAGCGGGAGGCCCTGTGAACTTGCCGCTGGCCAAGCAGACCATCGATATCATCGGGCTGCTGCGCGAAAAGACACGCGGCAACCTGGACGCCCACGAGACGCAGATTCTCGACAGTGCGCTCTACAATCTGCGCCTACGATTTTTAGAGATGAAGAAGAGTCACGGTCAGGCTGGCTAAGCAAGCAGCCTATTTGTGCAAAGGTTTCGTCGCAGAGCGCGAGGATTTAGCTCGCGCGTCTGCGACGACTTCGTAGCAGCATCGCTGCAACCCCGACCACAAGCAGCGCCGCTGCGCTAGAGCTTGGGCCCGGCTGATGGGTCACACTGCAGCCACTGGCAGTGCTGGTAGGTCCGGGGTTTGGATTTCCTGGGTCAAACAGCTGTACCCGGCCTCCGACGGAGATCAAGTCGAAGGGCTTGGTTACATCGATGCCGGTGACGTCCGCGCGATAGCTTCCGTCCAGGTAATCTCCGATGGTAGGTGCCAGCAGCTTGGTACCCTGAGCAAACTGCAGCGACGCGCCCTGGCCAGGACCCAGCAAGTTCTTGCCGCTGTCCTGCGGGATAAACCGGATGCGAATGCCACCAGACGAGAGCGGCTCGCTGCGCACGGTGGCTGCGGTCAACTTCTGGTCCAGACCCACCACTACTGTGGTTGAGACGCGATCCTCAATCGCTCCCGTGCTGCCAAACAGGCCGGAGTAGTCAGCATGTAGGTCGACGGTGTAAACGCCGGGCAAAAAGGCTGAGAACTCGCCGGTATAGACGCCATCGCCAGTCTCTAGATCGCCGTTGGTGGAGTCGTCTACCAGGGTGATATTGCCAATCGGTTTGATACTCGGCAGCGTCGTCGGGTCAACTAGCTCAGCCTTGGCCTGCGCAGGCGACAGGTCGCCGTTGGCAGCAATCAGCGCACTGATGTCACTCTGCACCGTCTTGGCGAGCGCAAGCACACTTCCCGCCGCACCGTTTGGACCTGTTACTTTCGCCGTCACCTTCGCCGAGCGCAACGGCAAGCCACGCTCATTGAGGCGAATCTGCACGCGCACCTTGTCGCCACTGCGATAGAGGGAACGCCCAAAAGATGAGAAGTAACCGACCTCGCCAAGTCCGCCTGCACTACCAGAGTAGGCACGCAGCACCGCCTGGATGGTGCCGCCACCCGAACGATCGCCGCTGAGCGTCGCAGAATAATTTCCAGCAACTCCCGGCAGCGCACACACGATGCTGTGAGTCGCCCTCGTGCAGGGAGCCGTCACCGTCAGGCCATTTTGCGTAATCTTGAGCGCCATCGTTGCATCCCCTGGCTCCCAAGCTGCCACAAACATCACCCACGGGTCCGATTTCGCTAGGTCAAAGCTGACGCCCAGCGTCTTGGTCATGCCCTGCACATCTCCGCGGCCAATGACTCCCATGGGTCGACCGCGCAAGGCCTGACGCACAACCGCATTGGCTGTCGACTCGATCATTCCGATGTAGTTACGCGCAATCGAAAACTGACCGCGAGCGGGGCCGTAAGGCAGCTCGCCGCCAAGCAGATAGCTCTGCGCCATCAGCTGCTGCAGCACAGGGTCGTTGTCTAAGCTCCCCACTCCGAGCAGCTGCAGGCTCGCGCCGCGACGCATCAAGCTCGCGAGAATGCCCTGATAGTCGCCGTATGACTTTTTCCCAGAGATGCCATCGCTCAAAATCCAGACGCGACGCTGATAGCCATAGGTATCAACCGGTAGCATGGCATCGGCATAGTCCAGACGCACACCAGCAGAACGCAAAGCAGAGACCAAGTCACTCGGGCCGCCCGGGTCGAGGGTGTCGCCAGCTGCAGTCGCAAAGCCCTTCACGCGCAAGCCATTGGGGTGATCTGGGTTTGACAGCTCAGGCAGACGCGAATAGCCGGTAGTGGGCGTGGCAATGTTGGTCTCGATCTTGTCGGTAAAAGGGAGGAATGACCACGGGCCATTGGCCTTGCTGGTCGTCACCATGCCCAGGATCGAGGCCAGACTTTGGCGCATCGCGGCAACGCGCGCATCGTCAGCGGAGGTAGCTGCACCAATGCCGCGCAGACTGCGCTCCATGCTAAAGGAGCGATCCATCATCACGACGTTGGCACCAAAGCCTTCCACGCTGCCGCGCACGCGCAAGAGCGCATCGCCGCCCGTCGAAGAAAGCACGGCCACGCAGTCCTCACCGGGCGCAGTCTGTTGCGCAAACAGCGCCATGCGGTTGACTAACGAGCTAAGCGCAATCGCGCCACCCGGCAGCGCAGTGGGAGCCTTGACGCTGGAGTAGGTATCCGCACCAAAGTTGCCCAGAAACTGCGTGCGCTTACAGGTGCCCGCGCTGACCGTAATATTGGCCGAAGCCGCCCCGGCCAGGGTCACGGTCACACCGCCCCGCGCAGTGGTCGCTGCCGTAGCCCCTGTAGGGAAAGTCATCTCAATGACCCGGTCGCTCAGCTCAAAGCCGCGCGGCGTCATGGTGAGCGTAGTCGCAGGCGTCACCGGAGGCTTTCCAGTCACAGAAGCAATCGTTGCAGCAGTACACGGATCAGGAAGAGACGCGACGCCCTTATCCGTCAGCGCTTCCACCTTGTTGTTGTTAATGCGCAGCGCCGAGACAACTCCGTCCACTTTGCAAGCCACCGCATTCCCAGTCATCAAGTCCAGCTGCGCAACAACAGGATTGGTGACATCTGCGGCATAGATCTTGGTGCCCAAACCAATCATGCTGCCGACCTTGTTGATGGCCGGGGTCAGCGCCTTGTCCACCAAAGCCAGCGAAGTACCGAGGCTGCCCACGACCGTCGCTGCGTGAGTCTTCACATCATAGAAGTACAGCTTGGAGTCACTGCCCTGCGAAACGGCCAGAACGGTACCTGCGGCAGACTTGGCAAGGCCACCGCGCAGGGCTAGTCCTGAAAATGTGGTGGTGGTTGGAAATAGCTCGCGCGGACCTACCACTAGACGCATCTCACTGCGTCCGCTGGTCCTGCCAAACCGCATCGCCACCGGGGTCGGCGAAGCACCGGTCGAGCTGCCAATCACTGAGCCCAAGACCACAATGTCCTGGTTTAGCGGATCTGGCACCAGAGCGTCGGTGGTGATGCCAGGGGGAAGCTCTGCCGCAAGCAGATCAAAGTTTCCCAAGATGGCTGAGTCTTTTACTTGAAATGTGTCATCCGCCAGCGCTGGCTGCGCAGCGGAACCAAGCACCAGCGAAGTCATAAGCGCGCCGCATGCGCCCCAAAAGCGAGGGCGAAAGCGGACTCCCATAAGTATAAGATTTCTATGCACGGCAGGCACCTCCGAGGCTATCTTATCATGCGAGTCCGCCGTTACTATCCACGCTGGTCAGCGACTGAGAATGATTCACAGAATCGGGAGAATACAGCCGTGCCCCACCATGATCCGAAACAAGTCCAATCAAGCGCTGCAGCTGTAGCTACCTCTGCGCGCGGCGATGCATTAGATCCCGCTGCGACCCAGCGCGCTCGCGAGGCTGCAGGTAGTGCTGCTGCCCAGTTGGTGCAAGCCGGCATGGTCGTTGGACTTGGCACTGGAGACACCGCGGCCCACGCCATTCGCACCTTGGCTGCGCGCAAGCTCCCAGGCCTGCGCTGTGTGGCCACGTCTACCCGCAGCGCCGCTCTTGCAGCAGAGCTGGGACTGGCGCTGATTCAGCTGGATGATCTGGCACCACAAGTAGGCGCGCAGTCGAAGACAACCTCGCTGTCACTGCCCATCGACCTAACCATCGACGGCGCAGACGAGATCGATCCACAGCTGCAGCTGATCAAAGGTGCGGGAGGCGCGCTGCTGTTTGAAAAGCTGGTGGCACAGCGCTCACAGCAGCTGATCATCATCGCGGATCCTGCCAAGCAAGTTCATGTGCTTGGAGAAAAGCGCCTGCTTCCCATTGAGATTGTGCGCTTTGCCGCGCAGCACACTCTGGCGCGGATCGCAACGCTGCCAGGAATTCGCACAGCGGCGCTGCGGCAAGCTGCACAGGGCATCTACATCACCGACGGTGGAAATTACATTCTAGACGTTCAGCTACAGCCTGGGGTTCCTGCTCAGCCGCTGCACAACCTACTGAAATCCCTCACCGGAGTGATTGAGACAGGACTGTTCTGTACAGAAGCCAGCAGTGCTCTTATCGGTCAGGGCGATGGCAGCGTGACCCAGCTTTGCAAATCAGGAGTCGTGGACCGCTAGGAAAGAAGTTCCTGAAAGGCCAGAGCAAAGCGGTGCGCATCACCAGGCCAGCGCGCCGACACGTAGTGGCCGTCTTTCACAACGAAGCCCGCACTTTGGTTCTGCAGAGTATCCCGGCGCAGCGGCAGCGGTCCGTGCAAAAAATCGCTAGGCTGCGCCAGCGCGGCGCGAACCTCGTCTTCTACCGTCGTTGGATAGGTTCGATAGTAATTGCCAAGAGTGCGCCGCGTCAGCGTGTAAGCAGCAAGCTCCTGAGACTTTAGAAGCGCCGTGGTCTTCTTCCCATAAAGCACGCTGCGGCCCTCCGCATTCTTTGCACGCGCCGCCAGCACCACTCCGTGACACACCGCGCCCCACGGCTTCCGCGCAGCATCATGACTAGCAACCAGGCGCTGAAGCACTGTCGACTCTAGATACTCCTTCATTCCTGGTGCATGTCCGCCGACCAGCAGCAGCGCATCAAAAGAACTCTGCTGTGCCTGCTCATAGGTGAGCGGTTTTTGATATTCCGCGCAGGCTTGCATCTGTTGCAAGTAGACACCCACTTCTGGCGTCGCAACCAGGAGCTTTTTCCAGATTCCCAAGCCCTGCCCTTCAATCATCCGCACATCGTGCTGTGCAGGCTGGCCATCTGGCGTAGCAAACACAATCCGGTGCTTGGCGGTCAGAATTTTCCACGGGATGCTCGCTTCACTGGGATCAAAGTCGATGCGAGGCAATGGCATCAGGATGGTGGCCATCAGTTCTTTCCTTTCCAGCAGCGTACACGAGCACTCCCAGCCACCGCGATGCAAATGTGCCAAGCAAGCGAAACCCGAAGTGCTGCTTATCTGGCAGCTTGCCCCCGTGGCGTAAACCATGCGGCAACAGCAACAAACGCGGCGTTGTAGTAAATCGTCGGCTCGTTGGTGGCCCAGGACTCCGCCACATCGGAGTAGCGCAGCGCAGGTGGCAGCTGACTATCAAAGAGCTTCTGTAGCACTGGATCTCCGCCTACGCTCATGGCATTGGGACCCTCCCCAACTGCACCAGGAATTGCGACTCCCAAGTGATAGCTGGGACGATGATGCGGAGCGCGCACCGGATTGTAACCGGCTCCGGTAATCAGCGCTTTGCCCAGCGGATTTACGCCCAGCACCCAGCTAAGCTGCGCGGAAGCAGCAGCCACCAAGCGCGGCTCCTTGGTCTGCTCATGCGCGAGCAAAAGCAGCGTGGCAGAGTTTAACGCTTGCCCCACCGACCCCCAGTCATACCCAAACGGAGCCTGCGCTCCCGTCAGTGCAACCCGGTAGGCCGTGGCTTCACTAACCTTTACAATGTCTGCAGCTTGCGCAGCTAGCTCAGCGCGGACTTGCGCTTGAACAGAAGAATCAGCGCCACGGCTGTCTAGGTATCCTTGCATCGCAAAAGTACTGCCACAGGGCCAGCCAAGTCCGCAGCGCCTAGCAGCACTGCGATGAGCCCAGTGCTGCACGAACGCTTCCCCATACTCACGGTCACCAGTTGCATGAAACAGACCCGCGGCGGCCCACATCCGCAGCTCATTTTCGTCGCCATCTTTGATGCTGTAATCGCCGCCATTGGGGTCATCAGGATTCACAAAGCCATGCGCAGGTAGCTTCTGCGGATGCGTGATTAGGAATCGCCACGCCTTCTCAGCTGCGCGCTGCAGTGCCATAGAAAATACGGGGTCGTGCGCGCGATACACAACGCTGGCTTCTGCGAGCGCTCCAGCAAAATCAGCGGTGGCCTGCGTACTAATTCCATACAGCAGCGCCGGCTTGGGATCGCGGTCAGCCATCACGGAAGGGTAGTCCCTCGTCGCTACTTTGTGATGCACAGCGCCATCGGCCCGCTGCATCTTGAGCATCCAGGAAAGCTCCCAGCGAATTTCATCTAGCAGATCAGGAATGCCATTACCGCTCTCCGGAATTGCGAGGGAGCCATCAGCGAAAGCCTGCGGATTGAATCGGTAGGCATACAGCAGCGACATGATCGTGCTAGCCGCTGGTGGCACGTAACGCCCAAAGTCTCCGGCATCCCACCAGCCACCACTTTCATCGAAGCGCTGCGCACTCGCTGAAACATGCTCTGCCGCGTCTAGATCTGCACGTAACGGAGACATTGCAACGTAGTCCGCTTGATGGCGAAGTCCTGTTACTGGATCGTCTTTCGCGACCCCAGATCGCTGCAGATAAAAAAAGCGCGTGGCCAGTCGTAGCACTTCCCGATTCGCATCCGCATGCAGATAAAAAGAGGCCGAGAGCCCGCGACCAGGTAGCAGCACTTGATACCGACCCGGCTTACGCAGTGCGCTAAAGTCGCCGCGCAGCACGTGCTCACCACTATCGGTATCGACGCCCCACTCTGCAAGCAATCCCGTCCAAGTCGGATTCAAAGGAGAGTCCTGCGGCACGATGTAGTAGCGCAGCTCTGCAGAGGTCAGTTGCTTGCCTTGTGGCCAAGCCACCACAACATGCTTTGGCTGCTCGGGCTGAAAACCAATCTGGTTAGTACGAATCCGCGTATCAATCGACAGCGGAGGAAGCGTCGCAAGCAGCGGGCTCACTTGCGAGGATGAGGCCAGCGCGCAACCACCAAGCAGGGAGAGCCCAAAGAAATGCAACCAGCGTTGAGGCGACGCCAGACTGGATAGGAATAGCTTTTTCACGAGGGTCCGCATCCTAAAAACGAGCGGCATCAGATGCAAGTAGAGGCTGCGTTCCCCAAGTGAAAGCGGCACTTTTGCTACGTCCGAACAAACATGGGATTGACGGAACGAAGCTGGCACAAGACAGTATCTGCATGAATCTAAAACGACTGATCCTATGTGCTCCGCTGTGGCTTGTGGCTTGTAGCGGAACGAAGGCTTTGCTGGTCACCAGTCCTCTTGATGGTGAAGCGTGCGTGGGTGTGATTGATGCAGTGCCTGCTGGACTTACGCCGGTCGATGACCCCGCGCTCTTGAAAGAAGCGCTGGGCAAAAGCGGTGAAGGCAAGCTGTGCACGGGCCGTGTGTTTGCGGTCAGCCAGCCCGTATCCGTGTGGCGCGTCTGGAACTCGGCCAAAAGTTACACCGAGCTAGGAAAGTGGTGGGCGCTGACCAAGCCTGCTGGCACCGTCGACAGCTATCGAGAAGAAAACGATATCTGCCCCGAGTGGAGCGACCTGAATCAGCTCACGCGATGCAGCCTAAAAGTAGGCTCGCACATCGTGGTCGGCCCCGGCCAAAGCGCAAAGTGCGCATCGCTGATGTACAAAAAATCGCCGATCAATCAGGTGTACATGGCCAACGACACGCGCATAAACATGGTGCAAGTTGAAGGCTGTGAGCAGCTTGGTACGTGGCCATAACACGCCCGCCCAGCGCAGCGCTTCCGCCTGCATCAGATTAGTAGGAGGCGCTGCAACATTCCTTGATCCACGCCGCACATCCTCCCTCCTGTGTACCAAAGTAGGCGCTACTCGCACGCCAATTCCAAGCAGGTCTTTAGGAATCCCCAGCCCTCCTCTCTGATAAGCTATGCAGCCGAAGTCCCAAGCGATGGCTGTCGCAAGATAGCCCTGCAGTTGCAATGCCGATCCGCGCCGTTTGACAGAAGGGGGAGACCGTGCCGATTAAGTGGAAGCCGATGCTCACATCGATGCCGTATGTGCTCATCGTCCTGCTGGCCAAGCTATTGCTGCACTATCTTGGCCAGCCCGGATTCCTAGAGTTTTCAGATCTAGGAATCGTATACACCGGTGGCGTCTTCCTGCTGGGCTTTAACCTGGCCGGCGCGATGGCAGATTACAAGGAAAGCGAGCGCATTCCCGGCGAGCTGGCCGCCATTTTTGAGACGATGGAAGACTCCCTAAAACAGGCGGCCAGACTTAAACCCGACCTTGACTTGGCGCGCTGTCGTACGCTTCATGCAGCAACGCTGAGCTCTATCATTGGCTGGCTATACCGAAAGGAAGCCCAGCCAGCTCTGTTTGAAGATGTCGCGAGCGCGATTGAAGTTGCGTATGCACTCGACAAAGCCGGCACACCCGCCATCGCCGGTCGCTATGTCTCCGAGCTGCACAATGTCCGCAAGTGCATCACCCGCATGGGAGTGATCTCGCGTACCGGAGCCCTGGCCAGCGGCTTTGCATTTCTGCAATTCCTAACCACTACCATCATCATTCTTCTGCTCCTATCCAAGTTCCGACATCCAGTCTCGGAGGCGATCCTGGTTTCGTTTGTGAGCTTGATCTACATCTACATGATGCGACTCATCAAGGACATCGACGATCCATTTGAGTACCACCCAGATGGGAAGCCACGCAGCTGCGCAGAAGTAGAGCTATTCCCAATCCTAGAGTACCAGCAGCGCTTACACGCTCGCATTGCAGTTGTGGTTCCTAATCCCAAAGCGCCCCCTAGCTCAGGAGAGAGCCCGACCGGAGCCCACACAAGCAGCAAAGATCTGAGCAACGATCCGCATGGTGATCACGCAACTTTGGCTAGCACCGCAAACCAGGCCAACACCACGGCTGCAGCAAGCAGCGGTGCCACCAACAACACGCACGAAAATCCACCTGCAGCTGCACATGCAAGTAGCAGCAGCGACGGAGCAAATCACCATCGCAGTCCAGAGAACAGTCACTCTTCCCAGGCATGAGGGACCGCAAGTTTCCGCGATTAAGCGTCACCAACTCCTCCCTTTCATAGCGACCTCCTGCAGTTTGAGCCCTTGACACTGCGCTGCTCCGTAACCAAGTAGGACACTATGACAAATCAACGATCCAGCGCGCAGGTGAAGCGGCGGAGCATGCTGTTGGCCTTAGCTGCACTCCCTTTTGCTGTTGCCTGCGCGAGCACGCCACGGGCAGTTTCTGCATCCACTCCTATTCCTACAGCAGCAGTCCCAAGCGGCATGTACGCTGTGGTTGCGGATGCTTCCCAAGTTCCATCTACGGACCCAGCACGCAACTATCGAACGCTGCGATATGATCCCAAGATGGCCGACTCTGAATCAACAGAGCCGGTGCAGTTAGTCACGGTAGAGACTCACTCTTTTGTTCCGCTCATTCTGGGTGCGGCGCCCGAGCCAACCCAGCAGGAAAACGGCAGCATCCTGTTGAGTGTGGCGCTGTCTCCCAAGTACATCAAAACCTTGGCAGACTTTACGCGTGCCCACTTGGGAGAGAGGGTCGCGCTGGTGCTTGATGGCGAAGTCGTAAGCACCCACAAAATCCGCACCGTCATTGAAGGCGGACGCATGCAAATTACCCGCTGTGACGACCACGCCTGCCAACGAATCTTGTCCAAGCTAGCCACCAGCTGGCAGGAGCAAGCAGCGCCGCAGCACTAGCTCTGCTCAGCGCCAACTCGCTCGTGACAATTCAGTATCGAAGCGTCCAGCGGAGATCAATTCAGCGCTTTCCGGACAAGTTCGCATTCACATCGAAGTACCAGCTAGGTTAGTTTGGTTCACTGAATCTGCAGTGCCTGCTCCAGCGAGCATGCCTGCCCTCTACTCCGAACTAGCTGACGATGGAATGAGCCAATGGCAGACCTGATCCAAGATGCCCTTTCCCAGTACCTTGCGTCCTTTGATTTGATGTACCCGCAGATGAAAGAGGTCACGCTTGCGCTGCTAAAAAGAAAAGGAGTGAAGGAGGCGTTTGCGCCGCTGGCTAGTCAGATCAAGCACTTTGTCATCCGCCGCGAAGTCATCTTTCAGCGCATGCTAGAGCTACCCGCAACAGAGCCGCTTCATCAGGCTGCAGTCGCGCTGTTGGAACAAGGCGGAATCGCTTGGAAGCCCTGGGCTGCGCTGCCAGTACCACCGCAGCCAAAGCGCGAAACAGGGTCGCTGGTGGTGTCGAAGGTTACACCGGTCGTCTATGCCTGCGAACTCGCTGCACGCGTCTCGGTGTGGTCGCTACAGACGGGTCTTCACGAAGCGGACCTGGCTATTCCGGGAGGCAAAGAAAACCGAGTGTCAGCGCTGGTGGAACTACCAGACGGCACCCTGCGCGCTGTACTACTATCAGGCCAACTGGCGGAGCGCACAGACGGAGCCAAGGCGTTTAAGGAAGTCCTGCCACTTGCCCCCTTGCGCAACGGCTGGGCAGCAAGCGCCGACTTGGCCAGAATTCTGTGTCAGCTCGCACTTAATCCCGTAGCTACAGCAATCGGTGACGAGCTGCCCTTCGCGCTGTTTGATGCCAAGACCCAGCAGCGCCAGCAGTTCCGACTGCCTCTATCGGGTACCCAGGGAGGCTTTGTGCGCAGCGGTGACTATGTTGTCATCGCGGGCTATCGCTATGTCACAACAGAATCGGATGGAGTCAGCACACAACAGTACAGCATTGTGGTCGTGAATTTGCAGACAGGAGAAGTGCGGCAGGTTCCGTTTGGCAGCACGGATGTGGACCTGATGGGAGCAGGACACTCCGACGGCTTGGTGCGGATACGCAGCGTGCAGGCTGTTGCTGATACGCGCGTATTGGATCTGCAAGAGCTGAATGTGGAGACGCTCTTACTGACCCCTGCTCCGCCAGAGCCGGAAGAGTCTACCGCCCATCGCTTGCCCATGTCTGAAGGGCACAGTTACGACCCCCATGATGGAGTGATTCGGGACGCGGAGGGCTCGCAGCTAAGTGCCGTCAAGCTGGCCGGTGCGTACCGAACTTTTGCGGCGTGGGACAGCGCGCGCGGACAGCTGGTGATTGCTGGAAATGATCCTGCGGTGGCCGTGACTGTGTACGCTCCTTTTGATGCGGCGCGCGTTAAGGATTCGCCCGCACCTGTTCAGACCAAGCTGCTGCCGTGGACGCGACCAGGCACAGTCCTCACGTATGAGATTGCCGACTTTGATGCGCAGGACACCTGGCACTTTGAAGTGCTACCTGCTGACGTAGGACTGGCGCTAAAGATCCTAATGGATGAGGAGGTGGTAGCCGAGTGCGCGCGCTTTTCGGAAAAGGCGCTTGCCGATGCGACCACTTTTATAGAGCTGGCGCAGGGTGGAGCCAACGAAGATCTCACAAAGGAACAGCACAAGTGCGTCCCTCCGCTGGTGCTTTCGCGCGCGGGCTACAAAAAGTTGGCTGCTGGAAAAAAGCTGACGCACGCCAGTGCTTGGAGCGAAAAGACTACGCTGACCGCAGGCAGTACCACGACAGGCCATGTGTCAGTAAATGGTGCAGATCAAGCAGTCTCAATTTTGACCGCGAGCAGCGAAGATGGAGTCGTCCTGACCGTGCTGGCAGATGCTGAGTCGCCGCTGGTGATCGAGCGCAATGAGAGCGACTGCTTCGTTCGCCTGCTCTCGATCGATACAAGCCGCGCTACCGATGCGTCTCCGCGTACCTCTACGCTTGCTGAGCCAAGTCTTGTTAGCGCGAACAGGCAAGCAGAGGAAGCCCAGAGCGCTGCAGCAGCTGGCGCGAACTCGACCCGACGCTTTCAACTGGTAGAAGGTTCCACTGCCAAGTTTTGGGAAGTAGAAGGCGCAGGAAGCCTCCTGACTGTGCGGTATGGAAAACTTGGCACTACGGGTCAAACCCAGACCAAGGACCTGGGCTCAGTAGAGGCAGTCAGCAAACAGATGG
>ERZ795056.2987-NODE-2987-length-18351-cov-12.778585_pt1 | contig 18351 bp, 17 predicted proteins | sample MGYA00375140_ERZ795056 | MGnify/ENA primary metagenome ERZ795056 (study PRJEB30185, sample SAMN05720227) | activated sludge metagenome | isolation source: Anaerobic digester | place: USA | collected 2015-03-09 ... | reverse complement strand
ACTGGCCGGTCATGGCCTCGTTGATGCGGAAGTAGGTGCTGAGCTCCATGGGGCAGCGCACGCCCGGTGGGATGTAGCAGAAGCTGCCATCGCTGAAAACGGCGCTGTTCAGGGCGGCGAAGTAGTTGTCGGTACGCGGCACCACGCTGCCGAGGTACTTCTTGATCAGGTCCGGGTGGTTGTGCACCGCTTCGCTGAAACTGCAGAAGATGATGCCCTTCTCCTTGAGCGCCGCTTGAAAGGTGGTCTTCACGCTCACGCTGTCGAACACCACATCCACAGCCACGCCCACCAGACGCTTCTGTTCTTCCAGCGAGATGCCCAGCTTCTCGAAGGTCTTCACCAATTCGGGATCGGCCTCGTCCAGGCTGTTGAGTTGCGGCTTCTTCTTGGGCGCGCTGTAGTAGTAGCTGTTCTGGTAGTCGATCTTGGGGTAGTGCACATGCGCCCAGTGCGGCTCCTCCATCTTCAGCCACAGGCGGTAGGCTTCGAGGCGCCACTCCAGCATCCACTCCGGCTCGTTCTTCTTGGCGCTGATGAAGCGAACGATGTCCTCGTTCAAGCCCTTCGCGGCCTTCTCGCTCTCGATGTCCGTGATGAAGCCGTAGGCGTACTCCTTCTCGGTGACCTCGCGGAGGATATCGTCGGTGTCCTGTGCCATTTCGTTTTCTGTTCGGTTAACCCGGTGGGTCGACGCTACACCGTGGTCAGATCGAAAAACTCTCGCCGCACCCGCAGGTCCGGTTGGCGTTGGGGTTCACGAACTGGAAGCCTTTTCCGTTGAGGCCTCCGCTGAAGTCGAGCGTGGTGCCGAGGAGGTAGAGCAGGCTCTTCTTGTCCACCACCACCTTCACGCCGTTGTCCTCGAAGACCTTGTCGCCGTCCTTCAATTCGTTATCGAAATCGAGATCATACATGAGGCCGCTGCAACCGCCCCCCTTCACGCCCACGCGAACGAAGTGGTCCGGTCCACGGCCTTCCATACCGAGGAGCTTGGTCACCTCGGACTTGGCGTTCTCAGAGACTTTGATCATGGCATCATTCCTTATTTAGAATCGGTCTAAACAAGAATCCTGTGCAAATGTACGCGCCTTCGCCGGAGTGACCAAGGGTCGTGGTAGGAACACCGGGAGGCGCTGGAGGTTCGTTCAATGACCAGATCGCCGGTCCGACACCACACTTCGGAAGCCACGATGCAAGAACCTGCGCGGCTTGCGACCTTTGCGCCCATGTCCGACAGCCCGTTCCAGGATCCCACCACCCGCACCGAACTTTCCGCCTTGGGCGAATTCGGTCTCATCCACCGCCTGGCCGCCCGTGTGCTGCTCGTGCAGCCATCTTCCATGAAGGGTATCGGCGATGACGCCGCCGTGATCGACCCACAGGGCCTGCACCAGGTGGTGACCACTGACATGCTGGTGGAAGGCGTTCATTTCGACCTGAGCTACATGCCGCTGAAACACTTGGGCTACAAGGCCATCGTGGTGAACCTCAGCGACGTGTACGCCATGAACGCCGAGCCCCGGCAGGTGACCGTGGCGCTGGCATTGAGCAATCGCTTCCCCGTGGAGGCAGTGGATGAGCTATACGAAGGCATGCTGCTGGCCTGCGATCATTATGGTGTGGACCTGGTAGGCGGCGATACGTGCAGCAGCACCAGTGGGCTCATCATCAGCATCACGGCCATCGGTGCGGCCAAGCTGGAGGACATCGTGTACCGCAATGGCGCCAAGGACAACGACCTGCTGGTGGTGAGCGGCGATCTGGGTGGCGCTTATATGGGCCTGCAGATCCTGGAGCGCGAGAAAGCGGTGTTCAAGGAGACCGGTGCGCAGCCCGATCTGGAAGGCCATGATTACATCATCGAACGGCAGTTGAAGCCCGAGGCCCGGCGCGACATCATCGCCTTGTTGAAGACCATGGATGTGAAGCCGACCAGCATGATCGACATCAGCGATGGCCTGGCCAGTGATGCCCTGCATCTCTGTCGGGCATCCGGCCTCGGTGTGCGCATCTACGACGACAAACTGCCGATCGACCCAACGACCTACCAGACGGCCCGCGACTTCAACCTGGACCCTAGCACCTGTGCGCTGAACGGGGGCGAGGATTACGAACTGCTGTTCACCATCGCGCAAAACGATTTCGAGAAGGTGAAGGGCAACCCGAGCTTGAGCATCATCGGGCACATGACGGATGCGGCCAGCGGCTATCACCTGGTGGACAAGCAGGGCGGGCTTCATGTGCTGGCCGCCCAAGGCTGGGATGCCTTCCTCAACAAGGGGTGACGACCTTCACGCGGCCCGAGTGCCACGTTCAGCGCGCTCTTGTACAACCGCCTGAAGTGGCCTGCCCTCCATGCGTGCTTGCACCCAGGACATTGCATCGAACTGTTCCAACGCAGCACGTTCGAACGGGTCCTCGAGCAAAGGGATCAGAGCATCCCTGAACCGCTCCTCGGGCCTCCGGCCCATCTCCGGGGTACTCTTGCACAAGTTCCTTACAAGGTTCATGAGCATCGGCTCGAAACGATGCACACGGTCCCGACTTTGCAGGTAGCGCTCCATATTGCGAAGTGCGTACGGAATGAGGTCGCGCTTGCCGGTCTCGAACAGCAGTACAAGGTACAGGCATCGCCCGGCAACTGCCAGGTCACTGCCGTCATCACTGACGATGCCGTCGAGGAGCGCGTTGTTCCAACGGAGCGCCTGATCATGCTTGCCCATGAGGAAATGGGTATAGGCCAATTGGTATTGGAAGCTGGCGCGTCGCAAGGCACCCAAGCGTGCCCCATAGCGGGATAGGCCTCGATCGATGGACGGAACAAGGGAGAGCGCCAGGTCCGGGCGACCCATCCGGAGATGGATGCCGAGTTCAAGGCTCATGCTGGTAGCGAAGAGCTTCAGGTCCAGGTCCTCGTTCTCGGCCATTTCCCAAACGGCCGGCGCTTGACGGAAGTCCTTCAAGCGATCGAATGCCTCACTGAACCGTCCCAAGGCCGCGCACACATACGCCAGGTTGCCCAGTACGGAAAGCACCAGGTTGGGCTCGTTCAAGAAACGCTCACGCTCCTGGTCGAGCAGGACATGGTTGTGTGCCAGATGGGTGCGGCAACCCTCAAGATCCCCCATGGCAAAGGCTGCAGCGCCTCGTATATGATGGCGCAGGTACCGAGCACGTGCCGTGCGTGACGAACCCGCTTCCTGGAGCAACGGATCGGCCAACACATCGTCCACCGCCTGGCGCATCCGCTGACTGCGCACCTGTCCAGTGCGGTAGAGCGATAGGAACAACCGGCTCTTGATGTCCCAAAGGCCATCCAGCTCCGCCAGGTCCTCGCGCAATGCGGTCGCGATACTGCCCAAGCGCTCAACCTCTGCAAGCCCCACCTGACCATAATTATCCTGCTCGGCAAGTCGCCGTTCCCATTCCAATGCAGCCAACAGTGCATGATGGCGATCATGTTGACGGGCCACGCGGATCGCACTGTGCAGCATCTTGGCTGCATCATCGTACAAGGCCTTATCGTACAGGATCCGCACTTGGTGAAGGATGCGTCCAAGACGAGCATCCACCGAGTGCTCCGCATGGAAGGCGTCCAGGCTGCGCAGGATGGCCTCGTAGAGGCGGCGTTTGGTGATGGCGAAACGATGCGTGAAGGCCTCCTCCTTGAAGCGCGACAAGAGAACCGATTCATCGTACTCCTCTTGTTCCGAGATCGCATCGAACAGCACCTGATGGTTATTGTGGCCTTGATTGGCCGTGCGGGCAATGAAGAGCTTGAAATACCGCTTCTCCTGGCTGGACATCGCCCGGATGAGCCGATGGACGTGATCTTGGCTCTTGTTGGACATGAGGTGCGGGTCTAACCGAGGGATCCGAGAAAAATTCCGAAAGCGCTGAGAAAATAGAGGTCGTTCTTGGAAGCCCGATCCCTGGTGCGAGGAACGGACAAGGATGCCAAGGAAACGGTGCCAGAGAGGCACGAACCCTTTGGCCATTGAGGAGCGATCCTGTTACGACCTTGGACCGAAGGCTACATTCGCAAGGACGCACTTCATGGAAGCAGATGGAACCCAAGCGGGTCGCTTCCCAACGAACATCGACCCTTGATCCACCATGCCGCTTGCAACCGGTCTACTCCTCCATCTCGGCGAACAGCTATCCAGCAGCAGCGGAGCGACCATTTCGATCCTCCATGCCGACCCGCTGTCGGGTGGCTCCATTCACGATACGTTCATCCTGCACACCGACAGAGGCCTGTACTTCCTGAAGACCAATGCTGCTGATCGCACACCCAGCTATTTCGAAGCTGAAGCCGATGGGTTGTCGCGGATCAGGTCCACAGGTGCCGTTCGAACTCCGCGGACCATTGCACAAGGGGAATGGGATGGGACCGGTTATCTGATGCTCGAGCATGTTGCACAAGGACCACACACACGTCCGTTCTGGGAGCGTTTCGGACGCACATTGGCCACGCTCCACCGCAATGGTCATGAACAGTTCGGCCTGGAGCGCGACAATTACATCGGCACGCTGGTCCAAACGAACGGTCAACATGACACGTGGTCCGAATTCATGATACATGAACGACTTGAGCCCCAGCTGAAGCTAGCGCGCGACCGAAAGCGTGTGGAAGCCGGAATGCTCCTCCGATCCGAACGGCTCTTCAACCGCTTGGACAAGCTCTTTCCAATTGAACGACCAGCACTGGTGCATGGCGACCTCTGGCATGGGAACTTCCTGGTCGATACGGAAGGCCAACCCGTGATGATCGACCCTGCGGTCCACTATGGAAATCGGGAGATGGACATCGCCATGGCCCGGTTGTTCGGTGGCTTCGACGATACATTCTTCGCAGCCTACCAGGACGAATGGCCCTTGGAGGTGGGATGGCAGGACCGTATCGCGCTGTGCAACCTCTATCCCTTGCTCGTGTATGCGAACCTCTTCGGCGGAGCATATTTCCACGAAGTGGACACGGTGTTGAGGCGATATGTGTAGTCCGCTCCGGTCACCCTTGTACTGGACCTGGCGGGATGCCGGATACACCACCAGCCTTAGTTTCGCACACCCGCCTAACCATGAACAACATCTTCGACCGCACCACGTGCGACTCCTACATCGCTCGGATCGGCAGGCTTACCGTTGATACCCGCCCACAGTGGGGCAAGATGAACAGTGCTCAGATGCTGGCGCACGTGTGCAAGCCCTATGAAATGGTGTGTGACCCGAACTACTCGGCCACACACAAGCGACCGAACGGGATCGTGCGCTTCCTGTTGAAGCGCTTTTTGAAGCCCATCGTGGTCGGCCCCAAACCCTACGCGAAGAACTCACGCACCGCACCGGAGTTCATCGTGGCGGATGAACGGGTGTTGGAGACGGAACGTAAGCGGCTCTTCGGATACATGGGTCAAGTACAAGCGTGGGGTGCCACACATTTCGAGGGCAAGGACAACCACAGCTTCGGGGTGATGACGGCACCGGAGTGGAACAACCTCTTCGCGAAACACTTGGAACATCATCTGCAACAGTTCGGGGTGTGATCGGCGATGAAGACCATGTTACTCCTGTGTACGCTCCTGATCGCCTGCTCCACGGATACCGTTCCGTCGGAACCCGTCGTGGCTGCGCCAACTCAGGGGTCCGATCGCACCCGTCTGGTCGGAAGCGATCTGCGCATCTGGCCCGCCGTGGATACCGTGGAGGCGTTCAACCGGGAGGCAATCGCTTGTCTGCGGCGCTTTCTAGTGAACAAACTGAACGAAGAAGCCCCTAACGACTATTGGTACGTCCCGGATCTGACCGATCATGGCGGTGTCCATCCGGAGCTGTTGGCCGCAGAATTCAATGAGGTGGGCGAATTGCACAACTGGCCCACGTTGCTCTCCATCGTTCCAGCTGGAAGCAGCGACGAACGCCTGATGACCGTGCGGTGGGCCGCCGAGGATGGTCTCGGCACCGCCACCCACGTACGCTATGTGTTCGACTTCCTGGCGCGACAAACGACTGATGGTGTTCGGCTTTCGTTCCCCATCGGGTACAACACCCGGGATTGGGAACGGAGAAATGAAGGGCAGATACACTATGTGATATCCCCACGGCACCGGTTCTCACCAGAGCAGGCTGCTGAACAACAGCGCGACATCGAACGCTTGTCCCGCTTTTTCGGGATCGAGCCCTTCCCCATCACCTACTACTCCACCGAAAGCCCAACTGGGCTTTTCCGCGCGCAAGGGTACCAACAGCATCCGTTGATGCACGTGTTCCCGACGGGCGGCAAGGCGGACCAAGGGGACAATGTGTATGCCGGCAACGACAAGGACATCTATACGCACGAGATCGTACACCTCTTTGTTCAGAAGCGCTTCGACGCAACACCACACCTGCTCAATGAAGGAGTTGCCACCTTGCTCGGTGGAATGGTGGAGCGGGACTATACCTGGCACCGCGCGAACATGGCCCGTTACCTGAAGGAACACCCGGATCTCGACCTTACCGCGCACCTCAGCACCTACGAACAGGAACTGATCGACGGTGAGACTTCCGTACCTTACATGGTCGGTGCGCTGCTGTGCGAGCAAATCCTGCGTTCGCATGGCAAAGCAGGACTGCTTCAAGCACTGGGAAGTGGGGCTGACATATGGAAGGCGGTGGAGCCGTTCGGGATCGTACAAGCCAATTTCAACGACGTGATCCGTACGACCATCGGGCAACCTTTGGTTCCGCCTTGGTGATGCGATCACGTTCGGTCATCGCGTCCGCCGTTCGGGTTCACCACGTGCTCAACTTCTCCCCCGCCAGCGCGTTCTCCACCTGGGCCATCACTTCAGCGGTCACCAGGTCCTGTGCTTCCACGGCCTTGAGGTTCTCTTCCAGTTGAGCGGTCTTGCTGGCGCCCAACATGACAGTGCTCACGCGCGGGTTCTTCAGGCACCACGCGATGGCGAACACCGGCAGCGATAGGCCCAGATCCTTGGCGATGGTCTTCAACTCCTCCACCTTCTTCAAGCGCGCCTCGTTCAGTTCACGCTCCTTGAGCCATTCAAGACCGGCCATGCGCAAGCGTGAGGATGTGTCGCCATCCAAGGTGTGCTTGCCACTGAGGATACCACTGGCCAACGGGCTCCAGATGGTGGTGCCGAGTCCCACGGTATCGTAGAGCGATGCGAACTCGTTCTCCACCTTCTCTCGATGGAACATGTTGTACTGCGGCTGTTCCATGACCGGCGCGATGAGGTGATGCTTCTCCGCCACGGCATGCGCCTCTTTGATCTCCGCCGCGCTCCATTCGCTGGTACCCCAGTACATCACCTTGCCCTGCATGATCAGCTGATGCATGGTCCAGACGGTCTCGGCGATCGGCGTGTTGGGGTCCGGGCGGTGGCAGAAGTACAGATCGAGGTAGTCCACTTGAAGCCGCTTGAGCGCATCGTGGCAAGCTTCCACCACATGCTTGCGGTGCAGCCCGAGCTGCGTGGGTTGCTTTCCACCTGCCCCGAAGAACACCTTGCTACTCACGGTCCACGTATCACGGGGCCATTCCATCTTCTTCAGGATACGGCCCATGACACGTTCGCTCTCGCCCTTGGAATAGATCTCCGCGTTGTCGAAGAAGTTGACCCCGTGATCGTAGGCGATCCGCATCAATGCTTCGGCGGTGTCGTCCGTGATCTGCTTGCCGAAGGTGAGCCAGGAGCCGAGGGACAGCTCGGAGAGTTGGAGGCCGGAGGTGCCTAGCCGGCGGTATCGCATGTTCATGGGTACAAAGATCGCTCGGTATGACGTGACCACGACCCTTGAACGGCATCCTGATGTCGAACTACCTTCGACACATGTTCCTACGTCGAGTGTTCCATCTCACCATCACCTTGGTCGGTGCGACCCTGTCCAGCGCACAAGACCATGTAACTCCCGATCAATTCGAGCATACGGTCGAATCCGATGTGGTCTATGGCATCGACACGAACTACCTCGGCCTGACGGACACCTTGCTTCTCGACGTTTACACCCCGATCGGAGATCAGGATGATCAACGACCGCTTGCCGTACTGGTCCATGGCGGTAGTTGGTTGGGTGGATGCAAGGATGATCCGAATGGCATCGTCCGATTAGCTGAACAGTTGGTCGGTCGGGGGTATGTGGTAGCCTGCGTGAACTATCGGCTGGGCTGGCATAAGAGCGGCAATGTCCCTGGCCCGGTCGCCGGATACCCGCCCTCCCTCTGGCCCGAGCAATATCGTGCGTTCTATGCATTGGACAGTGCGGAGATCATCCGGGCGATCCATCGTGGAATGCAGGATGTGAAAGGTGCCATTCGGTTCATGAAGGCGCGTGCTGACCAGGACAGTGTGTGCACGGAAAAGGTGTTCGTTGGTGGAGAAAGTGCTGGAGGCTTCATCGCCCTTGCTGTGGCATTCATGGATCGCGCAGCGGAACGCCCGGTCGCCTGTGGAACGCTGCCGTCCGCCCCTCCGCCGGATGAAGAGGTCCTGAACATTACCGGGTTGAACTGCATCGAACGCTCTTTCAACCCAACCGGCAACATGCTCGATCGACCCGATCTCGGCTCGGTGGATGGCGACCTCAACCTGAACGGACACGATGCACGGGTACGAGGGGTTGCGAACTTCTTCGGCGGTCTGCCAAACGAAGCCTTCACCCAGGATTGGCTGCAGGGTGTGGACACCCCACTGGTCCATCTCTACCACCAGAGTTGTGATGGTGTCGTACTCTCCGGCAGTGGGCAGCCTTATACCACGATCAGCACCTACTGCAACCTGGGGGCCACGCCATGGCACGATACGTATCCCTTCATGCACGGAAGCCTTGCGATCGCCGCATATTTCGCAACGCTTGCCAACCCACCTTCATACATCACGGACTTGACCACTTGTCCCGCATTCGATGCGGGCCTGGCCCTGTTCGAATGTGCACGCTATGCCGACAATGGAAGCTACCACTATACAGCCGGCCTGCCACAACGTGCGCAACTCCTTGCCGAACAGTGGGCTTCGATCGCTTCCGATCCATCGATCTGTGGCAGCTTGGACCTGCCGGGAATCTCGGCTGCGACCATTCGCTGGTTCCCTGTGCCCTGCACGGACGTGCTATACATCAAAGGGATCAAGGATGGACCCGTGCTCGTGACCGACATGCTCGGACGATGCGAATTGAAGCGCGATCTTTCCAATGGGCAGGTTGATGTGAAGGATCTGTATCCAGGCTCCTACGTGCTCCGCACTGCGAACCTTGACGGGTCTTTCCGATTCGTCGTGGGGCGTTAGACGGGCAGTATCCGAAGGACCTTCCTAACCGATCACCTTTCCGTCGTCCATCTCGATGATACGATCGGTGCGGGAAGCAAAATCGTTGTCGTGGGTGACCACCAACAAGCTTTGTTCGTGGTGTGCGGAAATGCTCTTGAAGATGTCGAATACGATGCCGCTGTTCCTGCTGTCCAAGTTGCCTGTTGGTTCATCGCCCATGATGATCAGGGGGTCGTTGATGAGCGATCGGGCGATGGCGACTCGTTGTTTCTGACCACCGCTCAATTGGTTCGCACCTTTCAACGCGTGTTCATGCATGTCCAGATCGCGCAACCGTTTCATGGCACGGTGCTCCACCTCCTCGGCACTGTGCTTACCGAGCTTCAGGCCTGGCAGCATCACGTTCTTCAAGACGCTGAATTCAGGCAATAAATAGTGGAACTGGAACACGAAGCCGATCTTCTCGTTGCGGATCCGCGCCAAGCGCTCACCGCTCAACCCGCGCGTCGGTTCCGCGTCGATCATCACCTCACCCTCATAGTCCGTGTCCATGGTGCTGAGAATGTAGAGCAGGGTGCTCTTGCCACAGCCACTCTTGCCCGTGATGCTCACGAACTCACCGCGCTTCACTTCCAAGGACACCTTCTTAAGCACTGGCACCGTCACGGGGTCGTGGAAGGACTTGCTGACGTTGCGAACCTCCAGGATGTTACTTCCTCTGGAGCCCGCAGCGTCCAATGCGGGAGACATGGCAGAGGTCTTGGGGGCCGCAGGGTCCCCTGCGGTGGACCCGTCGGAGTTCGGTGTGATGGGGTCGGTACTGGTCATTTCCCACGGATGATCTCCACTGGATCCACTTGGCTGGCCTTGCGCGCGGGGAACCACCCTGCGATCCAGGTCGTGAGCAGGGCGAAGGTGACCGCTATGATGTAGTACTTGGGGTTGTAGTCCACCGGGAAGGTGGTGACGGTGGGCAAGGCCGCGGTGATGAACGGGATGCTGTCCACAAGGTTCTGCATCAGAAATCCGAAGAGCAGACCGGAAACGCCACCAACCAAGCCGATGACCATACTGAGCAAGAGAAAGATCCTACGCACATCGGCACCGTTGAAACCCGTGGCCTTGAGGATGGCGATGGCATCGAGCTTCTCATAGATCATCATGTTCAGGATGTTGTAGATGCCGAAGCCGGCCACGATGAGCAGCACCACGCCCACAGCGTAGCTGATGATGTTGCGCACGTCACTGCCGGTCTCGAACTGAGCGTTGGCGGTCTGGATGTCCACGGCATCCACGTCGAAGCGGGCGCTGAGCTCCCGCGCCATGGCGGGGGCCTGCAGCAGATCCTTCAGCTTCACGTTGATGTCCGTGTAATAGCTGCCCGGGCGTGTGAGCAGCTTCTGCACGGTCTTGATGTTGGCGTAGCACTGCACCTTGTCATAGTCCGCGATGCCGCTCTGGAAGATGCCCGAGACACGCAACATGGTGCGCTCGCCGGTGGCGGTGGTGACCTGCACCATGTCACCGATGCCGCTCTCCATCATATCCGCCAGGCCCTTGCCCAGCACAATGGTGTTGTTGCCGGTTGCAAGGTCGTGCGGGTCGCCCTGCACCAGGTAGTCCGCGAACCGGTAGTAGCGGATCTCGTCCATCACATCGATGCCGTTGACCTGCCCGTTGAGGTCCACCGTGCCCACATTGAAGAAGACCTGGGCCACCAAGCGGGGGGATACGCTGAGCACGCGGGGGTCGTTCTCCAGTGCCTGCATCACGGCCTCGGCATTGCGGAGGCGCGGCAGTTCGTCCTTGGGTTTCACGGAGCGGATGAAGTGGTGCGCACTATCGGCACCGACCGCTGCGTGCTGTGCCCAGGCATGCTCGATCGGCTGTGTGGGCGAGGCCTGCAGCTCGTTGTAGAGCCGGATGTGCGGGGTTCGGTTCAGGATCAGTCCATCGAGCAGGGTGTTCAGTCCGTTCATGAATCCCAGCAGGGTGACGAACATGGTGATGCTGAACATGACCCCAACGGCCGCCACGATGCTCTGCTTCAGCTTGGCTCGCAGCAGGGTGAGGGCGATGGAGAGCAGGAGCTTCATACGATATCGCTCCCTTACGGTTTGTAAAGGGTGGTGGTGGCGTCGATGCCGGTGAGGATTTCCACCTTCTCCAGGTCACGAGCACCGAGGGTGACGGAGGTGCGCTCTTCCGGTCCGGTTAGGACTTGGTCGCCCTCCAGCAGGTAGCCGGCGGGGATGGTGAGGGCCTGCTCCTTGGTGCGCAGCACGATGCTGGCCTCCGCAGTGAGATTGGGGAAAAGGGTGGGCGGCCGGTCGGTGAAGCGCGCCTCCACCTTGAAGGTGCGCGAACGTTCGTCCATGAGCGGGATGATGCGGGTGACCTCTGCCGCGAAGGCCTGTCCGGCGTAACTGTCCAGCGTGATGAATGCCTTCAGGCCGGGCTTCACCTGGCGGATGTCGTACTCGTCCACCTCCAGCTCCAGGTAGAGTTCGGTGGCACTGCCGATGATCGCCAGGGCCTTCTGGGTGGTGGCCAGCTCACCGGGCTCGATGAGCAGGTCGTAGACGATGCCTTCGATCAGGGAGCGGGGCGTGCGGTCGTCATTGCCCGCAGTGCTGATGGCGGCGTTGTTGCGGGCCACGTCCAGCTCGGTGCGCAGGCGCTGGCGGTTCTCCACCAGAGCTTCGCTGGCGCGATCGTAGGCGGCCTTGCTGGTGGTGTAGGCCAGCTCCCGTTGGTCCAGCTCGTTGCGGCTGCCGATCTGCTGGGCCCACAAGGCCTGCTGGCGTGCATGGTTCAGGCTGTCCACATGGTACCTGTCCCGGGCCTGCTGCACGGCCTGGCGTAGTTGCGACAGCACGGGGCCGGAGTCGCGGGCGTTCTGCTCCAACAAGCGCAGCTGGGCCTCGGCATTGCGGGTGCCCAAGGCACTGTTGCGGTCGTCGATGCTCAGCAGGGCCTGGCCGGCCTTCACGGTATCACCCTCCTGCACCAGCAGCGCGGTGACCGTGCCGCTCACGGTGGGATAGACGGTGTACTGGCCTTGGGCCTTCACCACCCCGCTGGCATAGATGCTTTCGGTGATGGGCCCCACCGTGGGCGTGATGGTCTCGCGCTCTTCACCACAGGCCGCCAATAGGGAAACGAGGGATAGTGCACTGCACGAACGAACTAGCATGGGGCGAAGTTCGCGCATCCATGGGGCGCGCCGACCAGCGTTCGTCAGCTTGGGAGGATCGGCGGAAAGCCGGATCTTCACCGCCGGAGCGCAGGCCGCTCCACCCCCAGCCATGTCCAGCATCTCCAGCAACAAGGCCCCCGAGCCCGTAGGCCACTACCCGCATGCCCGCCGCGTGGGCGAGCTCTTGTTCCTCAGTGGCGTGGGGCCCCGCGAACGGGGTACGAAGAAGATCCCCGGCGTGGAGCTGGATGCCGATGGGAGGATCCTGAGCTACGACATCGAGACCCAGGTGCGCAGCGTGTTCCAGAACGTGAAGTGGATCCTGGAGGACAGCGGAAGCAGCTGGGAGAAGATCGTGGACGTGACAGTGTACCTCACCAACATGAAGGACGATTTCCCGACCTACAACCGGCTATGGAAGGAATACTTCGAGAACGACCCGCCGTGTCGCACCACGCTGGAGATCAACTGCCTGCCCACACCGATCGCCATCGAGCTGAAGGTTGTGGCGACGGTGTGAGGAATATAGCCGCAGATTTCGCGGATGACGCAGATGAAATGCGCTGTACTGCTGCTTCTCGACGCAAGGACCTGTCCCGCCTTAGCGGGATGACACAGATGGAATGCCAGCCTTGCTGCTGATCGACGAAAATTGAACGAACATGGACAAGCCCTGGATCACCGCCGAACTGCAGGAACGGCACCGCGCATTCAACCGGGCCGTGCAGGCCCTACCTGCTGATGTGTTGGTGCGCTCGATGAACGACAAATGGTCAGCGGCGCAGCACTTGGCGCACATCCTGAGCGGGGTGCGGCCCGTGACCCTTTCTCTGGCCGTGCCGACGTGGTTCCTGCGCTGGCGTTTCGGCAAGCTGAACCGCGAACCCCGGAACTATGCCGCGCTGGTGAGTCGCTACCAGGAGAAGCTGGCCGCGGGCGGAAGGGCATCGGGCCGCTTCGTGCCACCGGTGATCACCGCCGAACAAGTGCCTTCGATCGCGGTGCGCATCGATCGCTCCGTGGCAAGGATGTGCACACGCGCACAGCGCTGGTCCGATGCGGACCTCGATAGCGTGCTCCTCCCCCACCCCTTGCTGGGAAAGGTGACGGTGCGCGAAATGCTGTACTTCACCATCCATCACGTGCAGCACCATCATGCCCTGGTGGAGCGTGACAGCCGCTAAGGCCGGGCTGCGGTTCGCCGTTGACGCGGTGGCACCATCGTACAGGCCATAGGGTCACTTCCAGAACGCTCTCGCATGAGTGCATGCCGGGTACTCACCATAGGTCAACTACTTCGGACCGTTGCCCACAGGGCCACCATCGCTGACTTCGGAACGGCGCTCAATGGACCACACCTCATCCAAGCGAGTGCCTCCCTTGGCACCGAAGTCCAGCGTGCGGATCGGGTAGGGAATGCTGATGCCCTCCTTGTCGAAGGCCGCCTTGATGGCCATGATCGCATTGCTGCGCACGTCGTGGAAATGGCGGTTGCTCACCGAGGTGATCCAGAAGCGCACCTCCAGATCGATGCTACTGTCGCCATAGCCTTGGTAGAACACATCCACCTCTTTGTCCAGCAACACATCCGGCACCGGTTTTATGGACGCGATGATGACCTCCTTCACCTGCGCGAGGTCCTCTCCGTAGCTCACTCCCACGGGCAGGTCCACACGCCGGGTGCCGTTGCGCGAATAGTTGATGAGTACGCTCTGGAAGATGTCCTTGTTGGGGATGATGACCTGCAGGCCTTGCATGTTGCGCAGTTCGGTGGTGCGCAACAGGATGCGTTCCACGACGCCCATTTGGCCACTGGTCTCAACCAGTTCACCGCGGCGCAGGGGGCGCTGCGCGGCCATCAGCACCCCTGCAATGAAGTTGCTGGCGATGTCCTGGAACGCAAAGCCCAGCGCGAGGCCGATGATGCCTGCACCGGCGAGCAATGTGGTAACGGTCTTGTCCAGATTGAGGACCGAAAGTGCAGCGAAAGCACCAATGAGCACCGTGGCAACGTAGAGCGCACTGCTCACCAGCTCGTGCAACGTGATGCTGTCCGTGAAACGCCGCATCAATTTCAAGGCGGCAAAGCGTATGAAGCGCGCGGCGAACCAACCGGCCACCACGATGAGCGTCGCCAACATCAGGTTTGGCAACATGGCCACCAATTCCTTCGACCAGCCCAGGATCTTCTCACGGATCAGATCGACTGCCTCGCTCGCTTCCAACATGGGGTTGAAGGTACCCCACCACAGGGCCTCACGATACAGACTCCCCCTTTACCGCCTACGCGCGGGCTACCATCCTTCCGATCGAAAGCCATCGCATATCTTTCGCACTGGCACTCCACAGCCAATAACCACAACACAACATGGCGGACAGTTTCGATCTATTGGACGAGCTAGGGGACGAGAAGAAGGTGAACGAGCTGAAGGCCCGTATTCAGCAGAAGAAGGCGAGCGACGTGATCTCGAAGTTGGACAACATCGAGAGCGAGATCGAGAGCGCTGCCGCCAACAACAAGAGCGCGGAGGACATCGTCTCGGGCATCATCAACGCCAAGTTCGAGAGCCTGAACGGCGATGTGGAGAGCACCGAGAAGGACCTGCAGGAGCTGATGCTGCACCTGCGCGCCATGCTGGACAGCTGTGGGGGCGAATTCGCCAACCTGCAGGAGCTCAACAAGGGCGAGCTGAACCTGGTGGCCAATGCCAAGAGCAAATTGACCAACGCCGAACGCGAGCTCGCCGAGGCCAACGCGATGAGCAACGCGTGGAACATCCTCTTCGGCATGAAGACCAGCCGGGTGAACCAGCGCACCAAGGAACTGGAAGCCGCCGGGCAAGGGGTGAAGCAGGCCGAGCAGGACGCCAACCGCATGTATCGCGAACGCCTGAAGAACGCGGATATCGGCGAATCGCTGAACCGCATCATCAGCCAGGTGCAGGGCCTCAACGGCGTGGTGGAGGACATGATCATCGAGGTGGAGAAGCAGATCGACGCGCTGAAGAACCGCAAGGAACTGGCTTTCGAGACCAAGGAGAAGGCCGCCAAGGTGATGGAAAGCCGCAAGGCCGAACTGGAGAACCTGGAGGCCTTGATGAAGATGGAGGAGAAGTCGCTGGAGGAACTGGCGAACAACACGCCGGAGTACACCGCGCAGCAGAGCAAGATCGCCGACATGCGCGAGCGCCGTGCCGAGGTGAAGGGCCGCTTCAACATCGCGCTGGGCATCTTCCAGAGCAAGGAGCGTTTCGTGGACCAGATCGTGATCCACCTGGAGGCGCAGACCACCACGAAGAACAACCTGAAGCAGCTGATCGGCCAGTTGAAGAGCGATACCGAGGAGCGTGTGACGACCTACGAATCAGGCCTGCAGTTGATCCGCTCCGCCACCGCGCAAGAGGCCGCTTCGATCTACGAGGAGGCCGGCGTGAAGACCGACCAGAAGATCACCGAAATCGCCGCCAAGGTCTTCGTCTCCAGCGAGCGCGACCGCATCGACCGGGTGAAGAAACACCCCGAGCGCATGACCGAACTGCACAAGGTGCTCGTGGCCATGGCCGAAGCCACCGCGCAGTACAAAGCCAAGGATGCCGAGATCCTCAAGGCGCACACCAACAAGTTCGGCATCGACGTGAGCGAGACCTTCAGCAGCCATCACGAGGGCAAGGGCGGCGCACCCGCCCAGCCGAACGCACCGCGTAAAGAGGGTGATGTGAATGATCTGCTGGGGGGATAGGTTGGAGGTTCTCCCGGTCCCTGCCTGTCCTAAGCTTGCCCATCGACGAAGGATGTATCGCCTCCACCGGCCATGAAGACCATCGACATCGAGAGCCACTTCACGGACCTTGATCGCGCCATCCTGGAGAACAATGTGGAGTACGAGCGCTACTTCAGGTTCGTCACGCACATCTTCGATGCCTTCACCAACACCTTCGCGCCGAAACCGGGCACCGAGGAACACGAGGCCCACATCGTCAAGGACCTTTCGTCGCGCTTCCTGCTCACCCTGCGGGCACTGGGGCTGAAGTACCTCTTCGAGGAGACCGATCACCTGCGCATCGACCTTACCGCCAGCGGATTCCCGAACCACCTGGAGATCCGCAAGATGGCCGCCGACCTGCAACAGCTGAAAAGCGGGGCCGTGCGGCCGGTGAGCGAGGAGACCTTGAAACGGGAACTGCTCGATGAACTGATCCGGGGCAACAGCGAACCGACACCCATCCTCCAGAAACTCGCACGGTCGCAGTACTACAAGACCATCCAGGAAGGTGGTCTCATGGGCGAATTCATGGCGGGTCAGCTGCGCGAGCTGAAGGTCTACGACAAAGCCAAGCACGACAAACGCTTCCTGTGTTCCTGGGCCTCGTTCGACACGGTGACCAACCGGCCCTTCCTGTATCTGATGGTCTTCGACAACCTCCCCGACCCGGACGGACCACGGACCGAACGGGTGGACCACGACCCGCACTTCGTGGACATGATCAAGCGCTGCACGCACAACACCGCGCCGCTGAAGGTGGTCGCCTCCGACATCGACGAGGCCTATGCCTGGGTGCATCCGAAAGTGCTGAAACGCATCGACATCGGGCCGATCTTGAGCATGTACGACCGCACCGAGGATGAGCAGGCGAAGGAGATGGGGCGGCACATCCCGGAAGGCCATTTCGTGATGCACGTCACCACCGAGATCGTCTTCTCCGTGCGGCAGGAGAAGCGCAGCACCGGCTTCCTGTCCAAGAGCGAACTGCGCGAGGTGTTCCATGTGGACGAGACCAACAAGGACTGCATGGAGCGCATGGTGAGCGAAGTGCAGAAGTACCTCTTCACCACGCACACCGTGCTGCAGTACCTGAACGACCAGCACAAGGAAATGCTCAAGGACCTGAGCGCACCACCATTCATCTGCAAGCCTGTCCCATGAGAGCTGTGGGGAGATCAAGCAGGTATCTGGTACTGATGATCTTCAGTACTATGTGTCTTGCAGTTTCTGCCCAGCGGTCGGTCAAGAAACGTGCGAGGTAACTGCCATTGAAATGAAATACACGCTCTTCCTAATGATCATTTTGGCTGGCTACAGTCAGGCTTCAAGTCAAATTGTGCCAGTCATAGCAGCAACCCAATTGAACACCCTTTACAGAGGAGTGGACAATCCAATTTCCATTGCTGTACCGGAATGGCCATGCTCCCGACTGCATGTCACTATTACGGATGGAACGATTTCCGGTAGTGGATGCACATATGTAGTGAGAGCGGGGAAGCAGCCCCAAGCTTGGATCATGGTTGTTGGAATTGATGGAGCGGATACAACCAATTTTGGAGAATATGCTCTCAGAGTTCTTAACCCGCCCAAGCCCGTTCCATATTTTGCCGGATTCACTGGGACGAAGAATCTGATCGACAAGAATGTTCTATTGGCAGGACGGGGAATTATATCCCGATTAGTAGACTTCAATTTTGACTTGCTCTTAAGGATAAACTCGTTTGACATGGTGGTAACGACAACGGACGGGCGAACAACAACCCTTCATGCTACCGATGCCCGGATCACGGAGGTAATGAAAAGTACGCTGCAAGAATTGAAGCAGGGTGACACAGTGCACTTGATCAACATTGTGAGCGGGGGACCTGATGGAGTTGAGTTGCACTTGGAACCAATTGAGCTAGAACTAAAATGAGAACGGCAGCTAATATGCGCTTGCCGCAAGCCGCCCTCGTCCCGATGACAACTCCCGTTGAAGCGATGAACACTTCGTCCAGGAACAAGATCACGAAAGACGGACTGCTGCAAGCACAGGACCGATAGTTAACCGCGAAGCGAAAACATGGAGAAGAGCGGAGCATCACAGATCCCCGTCACCGAGGAGCAGCTGAACGCCT
>ERZ795056.2976-NODE-2976-length-18380-cov-8.555634_pt1 | contig 18380 bp, 11 predicted proteins | sample MGYA00375140_ERZ795056 | MGnify/ENA primary metagenome ERZ795056 (study PRJEB30185, sample SAMN05720227) | activated sludge metagenome | isolation source: Anaerobic digester | place: USA | collected 2015-03-09 ... | reverse complement strand
ATCGTGACCCGTTTCCTGCCCCTGAGTTTTTTCAAGCATACGTCCTCCGAAGTGGCCGAGCTCGCCAGTATGAGCATGGAGCTGATGTCGATGGATCACTGGGATGTGTACTTTACCAATCCCGAAGACCTGAAGCGGGCCAAGTCCGAGCATCTGGCTCAGGTGATTGATACATTACCATGGGTGGCAACGATTGATGCCTTCCAGCACTGGTTGTACGAAAATCCGACTCATTCAGAAGAGGAGAGAACGGCGGCCTGGCTCCGGATATCCGAACGTTTTGCGAGCGGACTGGTTGATTATTCCGGCTACGAGCATTTCAAGTCCATTGCCTGGCAAAAGCAGTTGCACCTGTTCGAGGTTCCGTTCTATTACATTGAATATGGAATGGCACAACTGGGGGCCATTGCGGTCTGGAGAAACTACAAAGCCAATCCTGAAAAAGCCCTTTCTGATTATCTGAAGGCACTTTCACTCGGCCATACCGTTGGTATCCGGGAAGTGTATGAAGCAGCCGGCATCCGGTTTGATTTCTCCGAATCCTACATCAAAGAACTGATGGATTTTGTGGGAGCGGAGCTGGAGGCGATAGGGGAGTAGTTCAAAGTTCAAAGAGGAAAGTTCAAAGGGGAGGAGGTTTAGTTCAAAGTTCAAAGAGGAAAGTTCAAAGAGGAGGAGGATGGTTCAAAATTCAAAGGAGAAAGTTCAAAGGGATTTTCTGAATCACTGTGTTGTTTCGTGGGACTCAAACTCAGGCTGATTTATACCTGCCAATGAAAAATCGTTCACTAAAATTTGTACATTTGAAATATGAAAACAGTGACTTTGATGGTGCCCGATGATTTTGAACTCGACAATCAGGAAGTAGCCCTTTTGGTCGCAACCCGATTGTACGAAAAAGGCCGGCTTTCATTGGGACAGGCTGCTGATCTGGTGGGTTTGACGAAGACCAGGTTCGCTGAAATTCTGGGAAACTATGACGTTTCTTTATTCAACTATCCGGCATCGGATTTGGCCCGGGATATAGCCAATGCATAAAACGATTATTTCCGATACCAGTTGTTTAATCGTTTTATCAAAAATCGGAGAAATGGATCTCCTGAAAAAGGTTTATGGCTCAATATTCACCACCCAAGACATCGCAAGTGAATTTGGCGATTCCTTACCAGAATGGATAGAAGTCCTTGAAGTGAAAGATCCTTTCAGACAGCAGTTATTGGAATTACAGATTGATAAAGGAGAATCAAGTGCCATTGCTCTGGCTTTGGAGATACCCGGAAGCACGGTAATTTTAGATGACTTCAAAGCAAGGAAAATTGCAATTAAATTGGGTATTCAGGTAACCGGAACTTTAGGTGTCATCATTCGTGCCCGCCAAAAAGGAATCATTTCTTCAATCAAACCGATTCTCGGGAAATTGAAACAAACAAACTTCAGACTTTCTACTGACCTTGAGTCTGAAGCATTGATGATGGCAGGGGAGTAGTTCAAAGTTCAACGTGATTTTCTGAATTCGGGTGTAGATAGTCGAATCCGGACGGAGGAATTTCCCAAAAGAAGTTGGATATCCGGTAACTCCAGCTCCTTTTGGGCGAATCATTATATGTTTTACCGCGGACACTACCACATTTCTTAACTCACCACTTCCTGCTTCTTCTTCAATATAAAAGCCGAAACAACCGACACCACCAGACCCACCGGCAAAATCTCGGTGTAGGTGATCAGGGCAAACATCAAGGGATTCTGGTACATCGCCTTGTAGGGTTCCATTTCAGATTTCTTCCGGGCGATTTCGGCGGCTGTTGCACCAGCCGCTTGTGCCTGTTCGATGGCGTGGGCCATGTATTTCTCCATAAAGTCAGGCATAAAGAAATGATACTCCACCATCCAGGAAACCACATACATCGTAGAGGCAATCATGCTGATGTACAACCCGATGAGAAAGCCCTGGCCAAAAGAAAGAGATCCGGCATTCTGGTCATCCCGCCATTTTTTTGCACCCACAAAAATCAATGAAAATGCAAGAATCATGGTCGCAAAACCGACATACATGTTGCCTTCGAACGAAGCAGTCAGGTAACACCAGGCCATGCTGGAAACCATAAAGATGGAGACGAGGAAACCGGCAATCAGGCCGTAAGTGAGAACGATTTTTTTCATAGGTGTTTTTTGATTTGTGGTGCAAATGTTTGGTTATATGTCGGTTGCGAGGTCATCCTTTCGGGTGATTTTTTATAAATCCGAAACAAATCATCCAAAAGAGTGAGTCTGTTTTTTTATGAAATGATGCCTCGTTTCCGGGCAATGTCAACTGCTTGTGTTCGCCGGCTGGCCTCCAGTTTTTCCAGAATCCGGGCTGTATGCGTTTTGATCGTATTAAGAGACACATGCAGTTTTTCTGCGATTTCCTGGTTGCTCAGTCCCTGGGCCATTTGTTCCAGCACATCGAGTTCCCGTTTGCTCAGTCCTGTCCGTGATATTTCTTCTGCCCGCATGGATTCAGCAAAATCATCCTGAATCGTTGCCTGAATTTCCTTTTCGATGATCACCGTCCGGATTTTGGGTGCCGTCAGTTTTCCGGCCAGCCAGATGCCAAGAGCGGTAAACACCAGAGCGATGAGGCCTGCATAAAGTTCAAAGCTGTGCTGTACCAGGAGAAAGCGGTATTCCAGCCATTTCATACCCAACAAAAGAGCAGCCAGAGCAAAGCCATAGGCAACCAGCGTTCGGTGTCGGTGGGTTTGCAAGTAGCGGAATAGAGGAATGGCCATGCTGCAAGTTTACGCAAGACGCACGAAAGGGCAGTTCAAAATTCAAAGGAGAAAGTTCAAAGGAATTTCCCAAAAGTTACGAGTTGATTCGAGGGATTTCAATCCTGGAGGAACTATTCATAGATTTCTCTGCGGTGACCGATGTCGATAACATCCACAATCCGAACCTGATCTTCAATTTCATAAATGATTCTGTAATTCGCCACCCGAATCCGAAAGGCTGGTTGGCCTTTCAATTTCTTTATCCCAAATGGTCTTGGGTTTTGACCCAGATCTAAAATGCTCGATTTAATCTGGCTGTACCAGGGTTCCGGAATCTTTTCAAGCTTTTTCAGGACTTTCTTTTCAATCCGAACCTGATAGCTCATTTAGAAGATTTTTTTTTGTCAATTTGAGCAAAAGCAGTGGTTGCATCAATGAACTCCTGAGGTCCTTTTTTTGCCTTCTTGTATTGCTTTACATCATCCTGTTCTTCGGATTCTGCCAGCAATTGGTTGTACTCTTCAATTGGTAAAACAACAGAGATTTTCTCTCCGGATTGGTTTACTATAAATTGTGGATGCAGTACTGTCATAGTCAATTTGGATCAAAAATAATGGGAATTTCAAAATTCAGGCGAATAAAAAAATGTAATCAAAATCCGTTTATGTGCATCTTGTTTAAGATCTTTTGAAAGTGCCTTTTGTATGTCATGCCTTCGTATTTCCAAATCTGTAACACCTTTTACTGCAACACGATTTTTTGTTTTTTTAATGCTGTTGCAGTGCTTGCAACACGTTTTATTGCAACACGATTTTTTGTTGCATAAATGTGTGTTGCAAATTGATTTCTAACTTTCAATCCCCATCCCCCAAAATCGCAGAAACAATTCCCATTGTCCCCTTTTTTCCGGAAATTCGCGGCCTTAATCGAACCGCATCCATTGGAATTTCAACTCACCTCCGAATACACTCCGGCCGGCGACCAGCCTCAGGCCATTGAGCTTCTGGTCAAAGGCGTCAATAATGGCGATAAATCCCAGACCCTGCTCGGTGCGACGGGAACAGGAAAGACCTTTACAATGGCCAATGTGATAGTTCAAACCCAGAAGCCAACCCTCATTCTCAGTCACAACAAAACCCTGGCCGCCCAGCTTTACGGTGAATTCAAACAGTTTTTTCCACAGAATGCGGTCGAGTATTACGTTTCCTACTACGATTACTACCAGCCGGAAGCCTTCATTCCCAGTTCCGGAACCTACATAGAAAAGGACCTTGCCATCAACGAGGAAATTGAAAAACTGCGTCTGGCCGCTACCTCAGCCCTCATTTCAGGACGGAGAGATGTGGTCGTGATCGCATCGGTTTCCAGTATTTACGGCATCGGAAATCCGGAAGAATTCGGAAAGAACGTCGTCAAAATCACGGTCGGTGACGTTATTTCCCGAAGCACTTTTCTTTATGCCCTGGTCGCCATTCTGTATCACCGCACCGAAGTGGAATTCAAACGCGGTACCTTCCGTGTAAAAGGCGATACAGTCGATGTGTTTCCGGCCTATGCCGACTTTGCCTTCCGTGTCTATTTTTTCGGAGATGAAGTCGAAACCATTCACCGCATCGATCCTGTGACGGGTACCAAAATCGACCAGGAACTGCACATGGTTTTGTATCCGGCCAATTTGTTTGTAACAGGAAAAGACTCTCTCCAACAGGCGATTAAAGAGATTCAGGACGATTTGGTCCAACAGATCAAGTTCTTTGAATTTGAAGGGCGATTACTGGAAGCTCACCGGATCAAGGAACGAACCGAGTTTGATCTTGAGATGATGCGGGAACTGGGATACTGCTCTGGCATTGAGAACTACAGCCGCTATTTTGATCGCCGTGTTCCGGGCACCAGACCCTTCTGCCTGCTCGATTATTTCCCGGACGATTTCCTCATCGTGATTGACGAAAGCCACGTCACCATTCCGCAGATCCGTGCGATGTGGGGAGGTGACAGAAGTCGAAAGGTGAATCTTGTGGATTACGGGTTCCGACTACCTTCGGCCCTTGACAACCGACCGCTGACGTTCAACGAGTTTGAAGGATTGGTGAACCAGGTTGTCTATGTGTCGGCGACTCCGTCCGACTATGAACTGCGTGAATCAGACGGTGTGGTCGTTCAGCAGATTATCCGCCCGACCGGCTTGCTGGATCCGGTGATTGATGTGCGGCCGAGTCACAACCAGATTGACGACCTTCTGGAAGAAATCCGGATGCGGATCGATGTGAAGGAGCGTGTCCTGGTTACCACTTTGACCAAGCGTATGGCGGAGGAACTGTCCTTGTTTTTCGATCGTGTCAATGTGAAATGTCGGTACATTCACTCCGAAGTGAAAACGCTGGATCGGGTTGAAATCCTGCGTGATCTCCGGATGGGCGTGTTTGATGTATTGGTCGGAGTGAACCTTTTGCGGGAAGGTCTGGATTTGCCCGAGGTGTCGCTGGTGGCCATTATGGATGCCGATAAAGAAGGATTTCTGAGGGATGGCCGTTCATTGATTCAAACGATCGGACGGGCTGCACGGAATGATAAAGGTATGGTGATCATGTACGCCGATAGGGTTACGGACTCCATGGAAAAAGCCATTTCCGAAACAAACCGCCGCCGCAGTGTGCAGATGGAATACAATGAAAAACATGGTATTACGCCGAAAACCGTGTTGAAAAGTCATGATGCCATCATGCAGCAAACCAAAGTGGCAGACAGCAAGAAGGGTAGGGATTTCGAACGCAAATATTATGTGGAACCGGAAGAAATTTCTGTGGCTGCCGATCCGGTGACGAGCATGATGAGCAAAGAGGAAATCAAAAAGCTGGCCGACCGAACCAAAAAAGCCATGGAAAAAGCGGCCAAAGAGCTTGATTTTATGGAAGCCGCCAAGTTGAGGGATGAGTTAAAGGCTTTGCAGGCATTGATTTAACATGATTCGTTCACAGGAATTTCTTCGTCAGAAGCACTCCGTGGTAAATCCTTATTTATTAGGCTGAATTATTAATTTTTACAAGGAATTGCTTCCTTCCTGTAACGAAAAAACTCTAATTTGCGCCTCTTTTGAACACACTTCGGGGATAATATTCCATGATTGATTTTTTGCACGGCACAATAAAACAGGTTGAACCCACGTTCATGGTCCTTGCCGTTGGCGGAATTGGTTTTACCATGCGAATTTCCCTTACCAGTTATTCCGGCTTTAAAGACACCAGAGAGCCGGTGGTTGTTCATACCTATCTCCATTACAGTCAGACAGATGGAATGTCACTGTTCGGGTTTTGCTCAGCCAGTGAACGTACCTTGTTTCTTCATCTGATTTCGGTAAACGGTGTCGGTCCGGGCACAGCATTGGTGGCGTTAAGTTCTGCTCTTCCGGACCAGCTGATGCAGGCCATTGCAAGAGAAGACGTTAAAGCGATTCAGGCATTGAAAGGGATCGGTCCGAAAACAGCTCAACGCGTCATTCTGGAACTGAAGGACAAAATCCGGAAAGAGCTGCAGAATGAAGGTACACCATTTGCAGGTGGTTCATCCAAACCATCGGCTTCAACCGGTTTGGAAGATGCACTCTCTGCGCTTGTCACTCTGGGGATACCAAAAGCCACCGCCGAAAAATCGCTGGAAAGTATTGTAAAACAGGCCGATAAAACTTACACAACCGAAGAACTGATCCGATTGGTGCTTCAACGGAGCCATTAATTCTTTTGATTTGAAACATGAACATTTCTCTTTACCCTGAAAAACTCTTCAATAAGATCGCCTCGTTTACTGAAAATCAAAGCTTTGAGCGGGAAGTGGACAAATTGTTTCCTGTTTATCCATCCCATATATCCTGATCATATCCCCGAAATATCCCGTTGATTTTGTTCCAGGCCAGATTTAACAGACACCTACAGCCCTTACGGAAATTCCTTGCCGGAGTTTTCTGTCTGCTTTGCATTGGGTTGTCGGCTCAGGCTCAGGGACTTCTCGATGATGACGACAGCACCAAAACAAAAGACTACAAACCAAGCGTCAAACCAAAGCTCAACTACAGCGATCGCTTAGGAGACCCTTTTTCCAACCCACCAAGTCGGTCGCCTCTGTACCTCGAAGACCCGACCAATATCAAAACCAGGGTAGAAGTCGATTCTCAGTCCAGAACCTACACCATTTATGAGCAGGTTGGGACCCTCGATTACCGTCCGGTCTCATCTATGACCTTCGAGCAGTACGACAAGTACATGGAGAAAAAACTCCAGAAGAGTTACATGAAGGCAAAGTCAGAAGGAAAGGATGGAGAAAGCTCGACCACCGGCCGTTCCCTGATTCCCAAGATTTACCTCAGTCCGATGTTTGACCGGATTTTTGGAGGGAACTATATCGATATCCGGCCGAATGGTTCTGTTATGCTGGACTTTGGCGGTCAGTATCAGAAAATTGCCAATCCCAACGTGCCCATCCGGCAGCAGAGCTTCGGAAACTTCCAGTTTGACCAGCAGATCAACGTATCTGTCCAGGGAAAAATCGGGGAGAAGATGAAGATGAACATCAACTACGACACCAAGGCCGCTTTCGATTTCGATAACCAGATTAAACTGGATTATACCGGAAAGGACCACGAAATTATCCAGCGACTGGAGGCAGGAAATGTCAGCATGCCATTGAGTTCAACCCTGATCACAGGTGCTCAAAACTTGTTTGGGGTAAAAACCACGATGCAGTTTGGAAAACTCAAGGTGACGTCAGTGGCATCCAATCAACGGGGTAAAGCCAACCGACTGAAGCTGAAAGGCGGTGTTTCCCAGCGGGAATTTCTGGTGGCCTGTAACCAGTATGAAGCCAATAAGCACTTTTTTCTTAGTCAGGAATTCCGCAACAACTACGAGAAAGCGCTGAAAACCATTCCTCAGATCACGTCAGGAATCAACATCACCAGGGTTGAAGTGTATGTCACCAATCGTGCCGGGAATACACAGAGTCTTCGGAATGTTCTGCCTCTGATCGATCTGGGTGAAGCCAATCCAACCAAGGCGTCCTGGAAGAAAGGTGGTGTAGGCCTTCGCGAGCCATCGGACAACAAAAACAACAACCTGTACAGCGCAATCATTGCTCAGGGACAAAATATTCTGGGTGGTGACAACACCAAGGCCAGTCTGGAAGCATTGGGTATGCAGCGAAGTTCAGACTATGAATTTCTGAAAGGGGCAAGAAAACTGATCCTTGACCGTGACTTTAAAGTCCAAAAACAACTCGGATACATATCCCTCAATTTCGCATTGCGTGACGATGAGGTTTTGGGTGTCGCATATGAATACAGTTACAACGGGATCATCCATAAAGTAGGAGAGCTTCAGGAAGATTATTCCGGAAGAACAGAATCGGAAGTGGTGGTTTTGAAACTGATACGTCCCGCAGTGATCAATACGAAACTTCCGACATGGAACCTTCAGATGAAAAACATCTACAATCTGGGAACGTCTCAGATTGGATCCAATAACTTCCAGCTTCGGGTCATTTACAGGGATGATGCCACAGGTGTGGATAATCCATCTATGCCGACTGGATCCGGTAAAAATCTACAGGACAAGCCACTGGTTCAGGTGTTTAATCTGGACCGACTCAATCCGGCTGGCGAACTTCAGCCAGACGGAAACTTTGACTTTGTTGAGGATGTGACCATCGACTCCAAAAACGGACGGATCATTTTTCCGGTTCTGGAGCCATTCGGGGCTACACTTGAGAAGCAGTTTGTGTTACCGGAAGAAATTCAGAACGCCGACAAATATGTGTTTAAGGACTTATATAGTCTCACTCAGGCTGATGCCCTCCAGGCTGCCAACAAAGCTAAATTCTATATCAAAGGAAGGATGGAAGGTGCCTCCTCCTCTGAGTTCAGTCTGCCTGGTGTGAACATTGCGAAGGGTTCTGTGAAAATTTATTCCGGAGGATCCACATTGCTGACTCCCGAGACCGACTATACCGTTGATGAAGGGTTGGGTCGTGTGAAAATTTTAAATACTGGTCTGCTTACCTCAGGGCAGGACCTTGAGGTGGAATTCGAACAGGCAGATTTGTTCTCGTTTCAACAACGGTCCTTTTTTGGTTCCCGGTTTGATTACGCCTATTCTAAAAACATCAACTTCGGTGGTACTTTCCTTTACCTGAACGAGCGACCCATCATTCGCCGTGTACAGGTCGGAAATGAACCTTCACAGAATGTGATGGTGGGTCTGGATGCCAACTATAAATCCGACAGCCGGTTACTCACCAAAATAGTGGATGCCATTCCACTGATTCAGACAAAAGAAATATCCACCATTACTGCAACCGCTGAATACGCTCATCTTTTTCCAGGAACCAACAAATTCGTCGATGCCACCGGTAAAGGGATTTCGTATCTGGATGATTTTGAAGGAGTCCGGACGCCGTATTCCATGGGGGGGCAGGCCACAAGGTGGAAATTGCCTTCTGTTCCGGCAGGTTTTGAAGGGAATGGATACAGGTTATCTGATACGCTCACCTGGAAAACTCTCAATTTCCGTCGGGCTAAAACGGCCTGGTATATCATCGACAATCTGTTTTACCGTGCCAGTGGTAGTGTAAAACCTGGAAATATCGGACCGGAAGATGTGAAATTGCATTATGTCAGAGCGGTTGGTCCACAGGAAGTGCAAAGAGGAAAGGACCTGAATGCGGTGAACCTGAACGAAACCGTATTTGATATAGCCTATTATCCGTCAGAGCGTGGCCAGTACAATTACAATCCCGACCTAAATCCGGACGGTACCTTGAAAAACCCAAGACAGAACTGGGGCGGTGTGATGCGGTCCATCAATACGGACACTGATTTTGATGCAGCCAATATTGAATATGTTGAGTTCTGGATGATGGATCCATTCATCACTGGTCCACTGGGTGCCATCGGTGGTAAACAATACGAAAGCGGGACCGGAACACGGGAAGGAACTGTTACACTCGATCTGGGAAATATTTCAGAAGATGTTTTGCGGGATAGTAAGCTTTCATTTGAACAGGGCCTTCCAACCAGGGGTGGCGATCAGGCGGAGGCAGATGTGGACAAAACGCCGTTTGGAAAAGTCGGCCGTGGGCAAATTATCCAGTATGCGTTTGAAAATGATCCTGCATCCCGTCCGGTTCAGGATGTGGGGCTTGATGGATTGACCAACACAGAAGAAACCGGCCGTTTTGATTATGTGAACAAAGTAAAGCAACAGGTTCCGGATCTGTTACCTGATGCTGAGGCGAAAATATCATCAGATCCTGCAGCCGATGACTTCCGTTATTTTCTGGATGCCTCATACGACAATGAGGATGCCAAGATTCTGGAGCGATACAAGAATTTTAACAACCTTCAGGGCAATTCTCCTACAGGTGGCAATGCGGCTTTCACACCGAGCTACACCAATCAGCCGGATATGGAGGATATCAATCAGGATAATACCCTCAGCGATCTGGATGCATATTACAGCTACAACATCAACCTTCGGGAAAACGAAATGGAGGTGGGTAAGAATTACATTATTGATAAAATTACCGGAACTGGTTATAACTGGTATCTCTTCCGGATTCCGATTAAGGACCAGACGCATCCCAATTTTGGCGGTGTAACCGGGAATATTTCAGATTATAAAACACTCCGTTTCATGCGGATGCGGATGAGCGGAATGAGCGACCCCGTCGTTTTGCGTTTGGTTCAGTTTCAATATGTGGGTAGCCAGTGGCGTCCTTATCCTAAGCGTTTGACAAACGACGGAGTCTTTACTGATAATGAAGACAAAGGAGCATTGCGGATCGGTACCGTAAACATCGAAGAAAACAGTTCTGAGGTGCCGGGACAAAAAACACCCTATGTAACACCTCCAAAAGCCCAGGCCCGTGATCGTGATATTACTTCAGGTGTGAACCGCAGGCTGAACGAGCAATCGTTGCAGTTGTGTGCTGATAACCTGGCAGATGGTGATGCGAAAGCAGCATTTAAGAACGTGACCTTTGACTTCCTGAACTACAAGCGTTTGCAAATGTTTGTTCATGCAGAGGCGCCGTTGAACAGTAATACGAAAGACAACGAGACCCAACTGTTTGTTCGGTTGGGAACCGATTTCAATGAAAACTTTTACGAAGTCACCATCCCTCTGAAACTGACGCCATTGGGTACACCTTCAACGCGTCCGGATGATATTTGGCCTTCTATCAATGAGCTCAATCTGGCTTTTGAAGATCTGATCAAAGCAAAGCTGGAACGTAATTCCAGTGGAGTAAGCTTTCAAACCAGGTATAAGTACTCAGTGCCGATTCTGAACGGAGAGCAACGTTCGGAAATTTATGTTGTTGGTAACCCGGATTTGAATTCGGTTGTTACGATCATGACAGGAATCCGGAATCCAAGTAACATTCCGGGAAATGATGGTTTCGCCAAGTCCGTCTGTTTATGGCTGGATGAACTTCGGGTTACCGATTATGATAAAAATGCTGGCTGGGCAACCACCGGCAGGGTCAACCTGAAACTGGCCGATTTTGCTGTTGTGAACCTGAGCGGTAAATATTCTACTCCCGGATTCGGTTCCATCGAGCAAAAGATTTCAGAACGCAGCCGGGAAACATTTGCCACCTTTAATATTTCGTCGAATGTGGTGATGGATAAGTTCCTTCCAAAGAAACTGGGCATCAAGATCCCGATGTTCGTTTCGTATGAAAATACCACCATCACACCCAAATTTGATCCTTTGAATCCGGATGTAAAGGTTGATCTGATCAAACAGGAAGGAAAATACGCAAATTACAACCGGCTCATTCAGGATCGAACGGAAAAGAAAGCCATCAATTTTACCAATGTATCCAAGGTAAAAACGGGGCAAGGTGCCAAATCACATATCTGGGATATTGAGAACCTGAATTTCACCTATTCCCGTTCAGAGATCAACCGGTCCAATGTGAACGTGCAATCCTATCGTTCTGTCAATACAATTTATGGGGCAGGGTATAGTTTTACCTCTACTGCCACTCCGATTGAGCCATTTAAGAATGTGAAGTTCATCAGCTCGAAATACCTCAAATTTATCAAGGACATCAATTTCAGCTATCTTCCGTCCAATATCACCATTCGGGGAGACCTGAACCGAACATTCACCAAGACCCAATTACGTGGCTCAGATGTGTTCAGTTCGTACCTGCCTCCCGGCTTGCTGAACTACGAGAAGAGTTTCTTTTTCAACCGGAATTATGGTGTCCGCTATTCACCATTCAAAAGTGTGACCTTCGATTACACAGCCAATGTCTCGGCTTTGGTGGATGAACCAATCGGAGAAATTGACAACACCGAATTGAGACCAGGTTTCACCAAAAAAGACTCCGTTTACAAAAACCTGAAAAAAGGGGGACGGATGAAGAAGTTTGATCAGAATGTTCGGGTGGGGTATCGCCTTCCGCTTGATAAGTTCCCTATTCTTGACTGGACATCCGCCGATGCAGCCTATTCAGCTACTTATTTGTGGACGGCAGCGCCACTAGGTCTGAGCGATGATTCCTCCCGTTTCCTTGGGAACAAAGTCGAGAATTCGAGGGAGATGTCGGTGAATGGTCGTTTTGATTTTGTGAAACTTTACAATAAAGTGAAGTGGCTTAATGACATCAACAACCCAAAGCCCAAACCAAAGAAGCCATCGAAAATTGATCCGAAAGCCAAAACGCCGGATAAAAAAGCACCACCTGAAAAGAAGCCGATAAAGAAGACAAAAGCACAACTGGCTAAAGAAAAGAAAGCGGCCAAACTGAAGGAAGCTCTTGAAAAAGCGAAGGAAGACAGTCTCAAAAAGGCAGGAGTGAAAATCACTCCTCTCAAAGATTCCAAAGAAAAACCAAAAGAAGATACAGCCAAAAAGAAACCGGCTGAACTGAAGGTGTTGAAAGCGTTGGTTCGGGCAGTGATGTCGGTCCGGAATGTGAACTTTTCAGTGACTCAGACCGAAAATACAGTGCTTCCCGGATTTACACAGACCATCGACTACCTTGGAATAAACAGCACCAACAATGCACCAGGCTGGCCATTTATTCTGGGAGACCAGGATCCGAACATACGGGTGACAGCTGGTAAAAACGGATGGCTGTCTACCAGTCCGGAACAAAATCAGCTGTTTACGCAAAGCCGGACGATCAATATGACGGCACGTGCAACCATTGAACCGTTCAAGGATTTCCGGATTCAGCTGGATGTGAAGCGTTCGGAAACCGACACCTATAATGAAAATTACCGGACCGATATTGATACTGCGGGTCGCCTGATCCGTGGAGCAGATGGTAAGGCTATTTACGTATCTCAGACTCCAAACCGTTTGGGTACCTATTCCATTTCAATGGTGGCAATCAACACAGCGTTCACAAACAACGATGCCAATAACCGAAACCGTTCGCCTGAATTCAACACGTTCCAAAGCAATCTGGATGTTGTTCAGGAACGGTTATACTACACGAGTGATATCAAAAAAGGAGGTCCGGATGCGCTTTTCAAGAAAACCGGACAAAATGTTCTGATCCCATCGTTTATTTCCGCCTACACTGGAGTGGATGCTAAAAGTGTAGCTCTGACTGCTTTTCCGAGGATTCCTCTACCAAACTGGCGCCTGGATTACGGTGGCCTCACGAAGATTCCGGCTTTGGCTGAAAAGTTCTCCAGTATCAATCTGACCCACGGTTATACCTGTACGTATTCAGTGGATCAGTTTTCGAGTTCACTTCAGTATGGAAGCGGAGATCGTTTGCTTCTTTCCAGAAACCGGGATGTAAAGTCAACCATTGAGTCAGACTCAGGAGGCTTGCTGCCTGCCTACAACATCAACCAGGTAACATTGGTGGAACGTTTCTCCCCATTGGTTGGGATCAATATCCGGACAAAAAGTAAGATCACTTTAAAATTGGACTACAACCGGGACAGGACGGTGATGCTGAATGCGTCAAATGCTTCCATCACCGAGCAAAGGAGTAAGGAGATTTCTTTTGGAGCCGGTTATCAGAAAGCAGGAATGAAACTTCCGTTCCGTATTCAGGGTGTGCAGGTAGTATTGAAAAATGAAGTCACCATGCGTTGTGATATTTCAGTGCGTAGTACTACCAATATCCAGCGTTTCTTCAACCAGGCTCACGCTTATCAGTCTGGTTCCATTCAGGAGATTCAGGTTCGGCCTACCGTGAGTTATGTCTTCAATCAGCGACTGAACCTCCAGGCATATTTCAGTTATGTATCCACCAATCCATTCACATCCAACTCGTTCCCAACCCGTACCACACGGTTTGGAATTCAGCTGAGGTTTAATCTGAACTAAGGGGAGTTTAAAGTTCTTAGTTCAAAATTCAAAGTTCTTAGTTCAAGAGAAATTTGGCAGGTCAGGCAGGCCCAGGTTTGGCGCTTATGACCAAAGTTCAGGATTCAAAGGGTTGGAAATTCAGTGGTTTGTTTCAAACTTCAAGGAAGAAATCGAGTTGGTTCTGAGTGATGGATCGGTAGCAAACAAAAAATCCGGTCCTTTCCAGAACCGGATTCTTTGATAAATATGTTGAAGTTCGAACTGTCCTAGAAACTGTAATTCAAACCAAGACCGAGTCCTACCCGGGACACATCTTCCGCATCTTCACCCTTTAATGTAATATCATCAGAGTTGCCAAAGTTGTCGGTTACTTTAAATTTGAAAACCCTGCCGTAAAAGTAGTTGCCAGTGAGACTTACCCGAAGGTTATCAAACACGGTGTAACCAAATTCGAAATTCGTTCCTGCCGACCAGTTCATTCCGTCTGCTTTCGCCGTTACACTTGTTGTGCTGTTGGAAACAGACAGTTCAGATATATACTTTGTGTATCCTCCTGAAACTGTAAATCCCCAGAAGTATTTGTAATACGAATAGCGTCCGGTAAAAGCAGGCCCAACAAAAAGAATCATGTCCTTTTCTGTTGAACCTTTATAAATGGTGGAACTTTGGTCGAGCTTAATATCACTTGTCACTTTTGTTTGGAAAGCATTCGCCATAATACCAACGCCAAATGATTTGGAGAAGTAGTAGGTTGGAATAATCTGAACCGTATACCCAACATCCAGTTTCCGTGCAAAATCTTTGTTGAACTCATCTACTTTATACAATGCAGTTCCTGTACGGTAGGCAAGGCCGCCATGTACAGAAATGCCGAATTTGGTGCCTGGCAAATCACTGCTGGCGTCATTGGATGGTGCAGGATTATCAATTTGCCCATAGGAAAGTGACAAAACTCCTAGAAAGAGGGAAAGGGATGTGAATAACTTCATTCTCTAAATTTTGCGCTAAACTATTAAAATATGTTTCACCCGATGATGCAAATCCGGATTACAAGGATTTTTTTTTGAGTGGCTCTAAAATTACTTTAGTGGAAAAGCGAAAACTTTTGGTATGATTTGAAATCGCAATCTCAGGAATATCATTACGCACATTTGATTTCAACTTCATCCTGAATAGGGTCAATTCCTGAAGGACAAAAAAAATCCGGAAGCGTTCACTCCCGGATTCAACAACGAAGCAGATCGGATGGGTTACACCTAAACTGCAGGTTTCTTGTTTTCTTTCCTTCCCCGGAACCATTTTTTCGAACGTTCGGATCGGTTTGAAGAACTTGGAGCAACCGGATTCACGCCAGGTGCAACGGCCTTTTTCGGTGGTTGGTTCTTCTGTGGCTTTTCGATTTCCTGATTGTCCAGTGGATACGGATGGTCAGACACGATCGGAACTTTCTTGCCGATCAGCTTCTGGATGTCCCGCAGGAATTCCTTTTCTTCTTCATCGCAAAACGAAATGGCCTTGCCACTTGCTCCGGCACGACCGGTTCGGCCAATGCGGTGCACATACGTTTCGGGCACATTCGGGATTTCGTAGTTGATCACATGCGTGAGGTCATCCACATCGATTCCCCGGGCGGCAATATCAGTCGCCACGAGAATCCGGATCTGGCTGGTTTTGAAATCACCCAACGCTTTCTGGCGGGCATTTTGTGATTTGTTTCCATGGATAGCAGCCGCTTTTACCCCGATTTTATCCAGGTCTTTCACCACTTTATCGGCACCGTGTTTGGTCCTCGTGAACACCAAAGCCCGTTTGATGGCCTTGTCTTTAAGAAGGTGATTCAGCAAACTTTTCTTGTCGCCTTTGTCCACCACATAGACGGCCTGATCCACTGTGTCAGCTGTTGAAGAAACCGGAGTTACTTCCACTTTCATAGGCTCATGCAGAATGCTGTTGGCCAGACTGACAATTTCTGACGGCATTGTGGCGGAGAAAAACAAACTCTGGCGATGTTTCGGCAATCGGGCGATTACCTTTTTTACATCGTGCACAAAGCCCATGTCCAGCATCCGGTCGGCTTCATCCAGCACAAAAAGGCTGATGTGATGAAGGTGGACAAATCGCTGATCCATCAGATCGAGCAGACGGCCGGGTGTCGCCACCAGAATATCCACGCCTTTCTGTAGGGCAGCAGTTTGCGCATGTTGCGATACTCCACCGAAAATCACCAGGTGACGAAGGCCAAGATACCGTCCGTATGCACGGAAGCTTTCTTCAATCTGGATAGCCAGTTCGCGGGTAGGAGTGAGGATGAGAGCTTTGATGTCGGTTTGTCCCCGATCAGAGAATTTAGCAGGATCCTGTTTCTTCTTGTTGTAAAGATCCTGTAGAATCGGAATGGCAAAAGCGGCTGTTTTTCCGGTTCCGGTTTGTGCACAGCCCAATAAGTCGCGACCCTGTAAAAGGGAAGGAATGGCCTGGGCCTGGATGGGAGTGGGAGTTGTGTATCCTTCGTCTTTAAGTGCACGAAGAATGGGGTCGATAAGACCAAGACTTTCAAAAGTCATTCAGTATGAATAAAATAAAGCAGGCTCGCGAAAATTTTTTCGACGTCGTTAATCGCACCGAAGTGTGATTTCCTGATGCATCTTTCGAAAAAAATCGATGGAAATTCGGGAGTTTAAGACCGCTACGTCGAGGCAGTCAACCGATCAGGTTGCGTCATTTCTCACTTGCTGAGCCTGTAGAAACAGGGAAGAATTGACGGAGTTTTGTGCTGCAAAGAAACACAGAATGAATGGATATTCAAGCTTTTCAGTAGGATTGAAGTACAATGCAATGATTCTGTCGAAAACCATCCTTCTTTTTCAGCCTCTTATCCATCCGGTTCTTTGGCGATAAGGTCCTGTTTCTATCTTTGCCACATGAGGCAATTCTCCTTTTTCCTGGTTTTGACTCTGGCAATATCGTTTGCCGGATTTTCACAGGCATACCGTCACACGGGTTCCAATCACGGAACTAAATTCGAACAACTTGATTACCTGATCCCTACGCCCAATGAATATCGGACGGCCAGCGGTGCACCCGGACCAGCCTATTGGCAACAACGGGCAGATTATGAAATAGACGCCACTCTGGATGAACAGAAACTTCAACTCAGAGGAAAGGAAACCATTACCTACCACAACAACAGTCCCGGGCCATTGAGTTACATCTGGTTGCAACTCGACGAAAACGAACACGATCCGAAGTCAGACAATCACCGGTTTGACGGCAGTCAGATGCGGAGTTCCATGAACGACGGAGATTTGTCCCGTTTTGAAAATTCGAAAAACCTGGCTCCCTACGGTGACAAGATTGTTTCTGTAACCGATGCGTCGGGCAAACCTTTGAAATACACCATCAACCAGACCATGATGAGGGTGGATATGCCCCGCGATCTGATGCCGGGAATGAAATTCGTTTTCAAAGTGGAATGGTATTACAACATCATCGACCGCATGAAATACGGTGGACGTGGTGGATATGAGTTCTTTCCGGAGGACGGCAACCATATTTTCACCTTGAGTCAGTGGTATCCAAGATTGTGCGTGTATTCCGATTTTCAGGGATGGCAAAACCATCAGTTTACAGGTCGGGGCGAATTTGCCCTCGCATTCGGAAACTTCAGTGTGAAAATGACGGTACCGGCCGATCATGCGGTTTGTGCGACTGGTGAAGGACAGAACTATTCGTCCATTCTAAGTGCGGCATCACAGAAACGCTGGCAACAGGCCCAGACCGCCAAAGAGCCAGTCGAAATCATTACCCTCGATGAGGCAAAAAAGGCAGAGGAAAACAACAAAGGCGGAAGTAAATCAACGGCGACCAAAACATGGCATTTCAAAGCGCAAAACGTACGGGATTTCGCCTGGGGCAGCAGCCGGAAATTTGTCTGGGATGCGATGGCCATCAATCAGGCAGGAAAGAAAGTGATGTGCATGAGTTTTTACGGAAAAGAAGCCTATCCTCTTTATCGCAAATATTCAACCAAAGTGGTGGCCCACACCATCAAAACCTACAGCAAGTACACCATCGATTATCCGTATCCGGTGGCGCAAAGCATCGAGGCCAGCAGTGGGATGGAATACCCAATGATCTGCTTCAACTATGGCCGTGCGGAAAAGGACGGAACGTATTCGGAAGCGATTAAATATGGTATGATTGGCGTAATCATCCATGAAGTGGGGCACAACTTCTTCCCCATGATCATCAACAGCGATGAGCGCCAGTGGAGCTGGATGGATGAAGGTCTGAA
>ERZ795056.2970-NODE-2970-length-18392-cov-49.174511_pt1 | contig 18392 bp, 13 predicted proteins | sample MGYA00375140_ERZ795056 | MGnify/ENA primary metagenome ERZ795056 (study PRJEB30185, sample SAMN05720227) | activated sludge metagenome | isolation source: Anaerobic digester | place: USA | collected 2015-03-09 ... | reverse complement strand
GGCCTGAACGCTCACGGGGAGCGGCACCAATCGGGGCGGGCGCAACGAGATTTCGCGATCGCTGGGATCTGTCGAAACTGATGAAAGAGGGTGCCGGTACGCTGATTGGCAGGCGCACGGTGCGCGGATTGTACGGGGTTGGCGGCGATTGTGCTGACTTATTTGCCTTCTCTTGGGGAGAGGGCTTCCGGTGTCGTCAGCGGGGCATGAAGGGGCTGAGGGAGAAGAAGCCTCGCGCCCTGGCCTGCTCCCCGTGGTGGATGATGATGCGGTGGATCAGCCAGCGTCCGTCGCGCAGCCGCCAGGCGCGCACGGTCTCGGCATAAGCAAGTTCCCTGCAGCGGTCCGGGTGGGTCGGGTCGGGCTCCTCCTCTAGCACATAGCAAAAAGCGCAGTAGCAGGCCTGGTCGTCCTCGTCCCGGCCAAGGATGCGTGCCGCCTTGACCAGGTATTCCTTGTAATGGTCGAAGTACAGCGGCGCGATCACCTGTTCTCTCCATTCCGAGGGTAGGCCTTCACTCCAGCGGATGGCTGCCTCGGGGCGCCGGACATGACCCGGCTTGATGTCGAAGTACTGATGCGTGTAGTGCCCTTCGTGCAACATGGTGGTGCCCCCTTTTGTGTTTCGATGTATAAATGTTTATATATCGAAATAAGCACGGGGCGTGCCTGCCCGGCCATATCGCCCCGTGATCATGTCCCGACGGGCTTTGGCTTCTCAAAGGGGGGCGTCAGGCTCGGCGTTGTGTCCAGCGAAAATATGTATCAAAAGCGCCATTTTGTGAGGTTTCGAACATCGGTATGTAGTTGTGTATATAGCTTAAGGGGGTGCCGGGGTGGCTCGGGGGCGGTGTGGCCGCAGGTCTTCGGGGGTGGGCATGGGGGTTGCTAATCCCTTTTCGAGAAGGCTTTCGATATGTAGCAATTAATACAGGCGCTGCCTGGTGCCAGGAGGATGTGATGAAGCGACAGATTCATAAGTGGGTGCTGGGCGGGGTGTCGGTGCTGGTGGCCGGTGGCGCCGGGGCGGCGCAGGGGGTGTTTGAGTTGGGTACCGTGGAGGTTGTGGGCAGCCCGCTGCCCTCTCCCGATCCGGCCGAGTCGGTGGTCAAGGTGGAGGACCTGCGGCGTTTCAACCGGGATACGCTGGGCGCTGCGGTGGTCCTTACGCCGGGGATGAATCTATCCCGCAATAGCCGCAATGAGGACATCGTCTATCTGCGTGGATTCGATGTGCGCCAGGTGCCCTTGTTCATCGACGGGATTCCGGCCTACGTGCCCTATGATGGTTACGTGGATTTTGGCCGTTTCACCACCTTCGATCTGGCCGAGATCCGTGTCGCCAAGGGCGCGGCGTCCTTGCTTTACGGGCCCAACACCCTGGGTGGGGCGATCAACCTGGTGAGCCGCAAGCCGAAGACCTCGCTTGAGGGCGACCTCAAGGCCGGCGTGGGCAGTGGCGGGTTGCAGACCTACGCCGTCAATGTGGGCAGCAACCAGGGGCTGTGGTATTTCCAGCTAGGCGCCACGTATTCCGATCGCAAGTGGTACCCCCTCTCCAGCGATTACCGGCCGCGCAGCATTCCGACCAGTGCCTCCAACCCGGCCCGCAACCTGCTGGAGAACGGTGGACACCGGGAGAATTCCCATTCCTCCGATTCGCGTCTTTCCTTCAAGCTCGGACTGACGCCGAACGCCACCGATGAATACGCCGTGGGCTATGTGCGCCAGGAGGGCAGCAAGGGCAATCCGCCCTATGCCGGGAGTGCGCCCGGCCAGTACCTGAACATTGGCGGTGGCGCCAACAGCCGCTTCTGGCGCTGGCCCTACTGGAATCTGGAGAGCACCTACTTCATCGGCAACATCGCCCTGGGGCGCGAGCACATGCTCAAGGCGCGGGTGTACCAGGACAACTACGACAACAAGATCCTCGCCTACACCAACGGGCGTTACACCACTCAGATCTCGAACACCACCAACTTTCCGAGCTGGTACGCCGACACGACCACCGGCGCCTCGGTGGAGCTGGCGAGCTTTGCCTTCAAGGGGCATGAGCTGGCAGTGGCCGCCCATTACAAGGAGGACAAGCACGCCGACAACGGCCTGAGCGCTACCAAGAATTACCGGGATGTGACCACTTCGCTGGCCGTCGAGGACAGCGTCCAGTTGTCGGAGCGCTGGCGCATGCGCCTGGGCTTCAGCCACGACAAGCGCGACGCTCGCGAGGTGTACTACTGGCCGGTCGGCTCCACCTCGGGCAGCAACTGGCTGGTCGAGGTGGCCCGCAGCCTGGACGGGGGTCATGAGGCCTACGCCAGCGCGGCCCGCAAGACCCGCTTCCCGACCATCAAGGATCGTTACTCGGCCCGCCTCGGGGGCGCCCTGCCCAACCCCGACCTGAAGCCGGAATCCTCCCTCAATCTCGAGGTCGGCCTGAAGGGGCGGCCCTGGTCCGGCGCCCGCGGGCATGCGGCGATCTTTTACAGCCGTATCGACAACCTGATGCAGTCCATGAACATCGTTCCAGTGTCCTTGTGCAACCAGCCCGGCCTGTCTGCGGCCACGTCGTGCTCGCAGCTACAGAACATCGCCGAGGCCCGTCACGCCGGTATCGAGCTGTCGATTGATCAGGATCTCGGGCATGGCTGGCAGGTGGGTGGCAACTACACCTACCTCGACAGGGAGAACCACAGTTCCGACAAGCCGCTCACCGATACGCCGCGCAACCGGATCTTCGCCTACGCCAGTTGGAAGCCGGCCGATCGCTGGGAGTTGCTTGGTTCCGCCGAAGCCGAGAACGGTCGGATGGTGGCCTACGGCAGTGGCAATGCGGCGAGCTACGTAAAGCTCTCCGGCTACGCCCTGGCCAACCTGAAGGTGGTCTACAAGCCGCTACCCAGCGTGGCCGTCGAAGGTGGCGCCAGCAACATCCTGGATGCCAACTACGCCCTGGCCGACGGCTACCCCATGCCCGGCCGGATGTGGTTTGCCAATGCCCGTTACACGTTCTGAGGAGGCTGTCATGCCGGACTTCTTCAAGCCTTCGCGGAGGGCCTTCATCCGCGGCGCCGGCGCCCTGGCGGCGGCGGGCGTCACGGCGCCCCTGGAGGCGGCTGCGCGTCGCGACGTGGTAGTGCTCACGGCCTATCCCGACGCCGTGGTGTCGCGCTTCGAGGCGGCCTTCGAGAAGGCCTGGCCCCGCTACCGCCTGCGAGTGGTGTGGCGCATGCCCCACGATGCCCTGCCTTACCTGCGCCAGCCCGGGCAGGGCGGGGTGGATGTGTACTGGAGTGCCTCGCCCCGGACCTTCGCCCAGCTCAAGGCCGAGCAGGCCCTGCGCAAGATGCCGGTCAGCCTGATCGGCCTGCCCGGGCGGGTGGGCGGCAGCGTGATCGACGATCCGGACGGCTACTTCGCCGCATCGGAAGTGGCGGGCTACGGCTTTGCCGTGAATCCCGGCTACCTGGCCCGCCACGGCCTGCCCGCGCCGGCAGACTGGAGCGACCTGGCGCAGCCCGCCTACGCGGGCCACGTACTGGTGCCGGACCCGGTGGAGGTGGGGTTCGCGCCGGTGCTGGTGGACATCCCCCTGCAGGCTTATGGATGGGACACCGGCTGGGCCTTGTGGAGCGCCATCGCCGCCAATGCGCGCTTTGTCGGGCGGGGTGGCAGCTTTGTCTCCGACGAGCTGGGGGCGGGGCGTCAGGGGGTGGGTCTGTCCATCGACTTCTTTGTTGCATCGGCCATCGCCAATGGCGCACCGCTGCGCTTCGTCTATCCCCGCCAGGGGGGCGTCAATCCTGCCCATGTGGCGGTGACCGCCGGCAGCCCCAATCCCGACGGGGCCAAGGCCTTCGTCGGCCTTGTGCTCTCGGAGGCCGGGCAGCGCATCCTGACCCATCCGGACATCCGCAAGCTGCCGGTGCGCCCCTCCGTCTATGCCAATCTGCCGGCGGGCTATCACGACCCCTTCGCCACGGCCGCGCAGGGCGGGTACCGCTACGACAACGCGCTGGGCAGGGGGCGCGCTGCGCCGGCGGCCGCGGCCTTCGGGCAGGCCCTGGTGCGTCCGCATGCCCGGCTTGCGGCCTTGTGGCAGCGCCTGCGTGCGGCGGATGGTGGGACCTGGGCGAAGGTCTGGCCGCTGCTGTCCGCCGCTCCGTGCAAGGAGTCCGAGGTAGACGACCCGGCCGTGCAGCAGGCTTTCTTCACTCGTCGCGACGATCCGGCAGCGGAGGCCCGGGCCGCCGCACTGGAGGCGGGCTGGGCCGCCGCTGCCCAGGCTCGCCATGAGAAGGCGGCAGCTTTGCTGGGGGGCGCATGATCCGGCGAATCGCCGCGGGGCTGCTCCTCATCTGCCTGTTCCCGGTGGCACGGGGCGTCGCCGCAGATCCGCCGGGGGGCGATGCCGGGCGGGATGCCTTCCTGCAGCCGGTCGGCGGCCTCGACGAGGTGGAGCGGGAGCGCTTCTTTCGCGGGCGCTCCCTGTTCAACCAGAGCTGGGTGGTGGCGCCGGCCAGGGATGAGCGGGTGGACGGCCTGGGGCCCCTCTACAACCGTCTCGCCTGCGTCTCCTGCCATGCCCGCAATGGGCGTGGGCTGCCGCCGGAGTCACCCGGCGAACGCATGCAGTCCATGCTGCTTCGGCTTTCGGTGCCGGGCCGGGCAGGGGAGGGGGGAGTGCGCCCCCATCCGGCCTATGGCGAGCAGTTCAACGAGGAGGGCGTTCCGGGTGTGAGGCCCGAGGGCCGTGCCGTGCTGCGCTGGGTCGAGTCCCGCCGACGTCTGGCGGATGGCTCCGTCGTCCGCCTGCGCCGGCCACGGATCACCTTCCAGGAGCTGGGCTATGGTCCCTTGGGTCGGGTGCGGGTGTCGCCCCGGGTGGGGCAGCAGGTGGTGGGCATGGGGCTGCTCGACGCCGTGCCGGTGACAAGCCTGGAGGCCCTCGCTGCCGAGGTCCGCCCGGACGGCGTCAAGGGGCGCCTCAATCGACTGGCAGGGGGCCTGCCCGGTCGCTTCGGTCACAAGGCCAACATGCCGGATCTGCGGGCGCAGATCGCCGGGGCCTTTCTGGGGGATCTCGGGATCACCTCGCCGCTGCATCCGCAGGAGAACTGCCAGCCCGTCCAGGTGGCCTGCCGGAACGCGCCGGACGGCGGCCGGCCCGAGCTGGGAGAGTCGGAGCTGGACGACGTGGAGTTCTATCTTGCCCATCTGGCAGCGCCGGCGCGTCGCAACCCTGATGCGCCGGCTGTGCGCCGGGGAGAGGCGCTGTTTGCGGCGGCGGGCTGCGGAAACTGTCACCGGCCGCAGCTCCACACCGCGGCGCACCCCCGCTTTCCGCGTCTGGCGGGGCTCGCCATCGCACCGTACTCCGACCTCCTGATCCACGACATGGGGCTGGGGCTGGCGGATGGGCGTGCGGACTTTCAGGCCTCCGGGCGGGAGTGGCGTACGCCGCCCCTGTGGGGTATCGGGCTGACCCGGACGGTGACCGAAGTGGAGCGCTATCTCCACGACGGCCGGGCCCGCAACCTGACTGAGGCGATCCTTTGGCACGACGGGGAGGCGCGCCGCGCCCGGCTGCGTTTCGAGCGCATGGGTCGGGTCGAGCGGAGTGCCCTGCTGGCCTTCGTCGAAAGCCTGTGAATGTGCCGATCAGCTCGTCCTGTGCGTCAAAGTGGTGCGTTTCGCTATATAGTTGTGCATACAAAATGGCGAGGGTGGCCGTGATGCCTCCCTCGCTGCGCCTCAGTCCGCCAGGGTCGGCATGACGGATGGACGCGGTTGCCAGTGCTCAGGCAGCGACGCCGATGATCACCGATGGGGCCTTGAACACGGCGGCAGCGGGGACGCCGACCTTCAGGCCGAGGGCCGTGGCGCCGTCGCGGGTGATGGTGGCGTACACCGTCAGGCCATTGGGGAGACCGATCGCCACCTCGGTGCTGACCGGGCCTTCGGTGAGGGACGTCACCGTGCCTTCGAGGCGGTTGCGGGCCGACAGCTTGACCCCCGCTCCGTCGGTCAGAACCAGTACCGACGAGGCTTTCACCAGGGCTTTGACGGCCTTGCCGGCGACAAGCCCGAGTTCCGCGACGCTGTCGTTGGTGACCGTGGCCACGATCTTGAGGCCGCCGGGAAGGGCAACGTCCACTTCGGAATTGATGGCGCCGGGTTTGACAGCTTCGATGCTGCCGTCGAACACATTGCGGGCACTGATTTTCATTTTGACGCTCCTGATTCGGTTGGGGGGCTGCATGAACTCTACGCAGGGGAGGTCACTATCCGCAACCATAGCGCAGCGCAGCATTTGTGGCCCGCTATTTGCTGAAGTACAGTACGTACCGTTGTGTATTGCTCTATATAGGACAATTGATGACTACCCGACGTCCCGTTCAGCACAAGCTTGTCGGAAAGCTGACAGTCGATACCGAGTTCGGCACTTTCCTGGGTGATACCCGGATTCGCCTGCTTGAGGCTATCGACCGCTATGGCTCCATCTCCCAGGCGGCGAAGGCCGTTCCCCTGTCCTACAAGGCGGCGTGGGATGCCGTGGATGCGATGAACAACCTGGCGGAGGCGCCTTTGGTCGAGCGCTCGGTGGGCGGCAAGCACGGGGGTGGCACCAGCCTCACCGACTACGGCCGCCGGGTGATCGCCATGTATCGGGCGGTGGAGCAGGAATACCAGCAGGCCATCGACCGCCTGTCGTCACGCCTCGGTGACGAGGGCGAGACCAATGTGCACCAGTTCCAGACCCTGCTGCGCCGTATGGCCATGCGTACCAGTGCGCGCAATCAGTTCGTCGGCACCGTGTCCGGCCTGCGCGAGGGCGAGGTCAGTTTCGAGGTGCGCGTGCGCCTGGATGATGCGAACGAGGTGGTGGCGGTGATCACCCGGGCCAGCGCCGAGAATCTGGAACTGGGCATTGGCCGCGAAGTGCATGCCTTCGTAAAGGCGCCATCGGTGCTGATCATCACCGACCGCGACACCCGCACCACCGCCCGCAATCACCTGTGGGGCGAGGTCACCGCCATCCACGAGGGGCCGGTGAGCTCCGAGGTCACGATCACCCTGCCCAGCGGCCGTAACATCACGTCGGTGGTGACCCACGACAGTATCGGCAACCTGGATCTCCATGTGGGCAGTATGGCCTGCGCCGTGTTCCAGGCCACCTCCGTGATCCTGGCCGTCTTTGACTGATCCTTGTTCCCACTCTTCTGGAGCCAGACCATGAAGCCTGTCTTTCGTCGTGTTGCCCTGTTCGCCATTCTTGCGGGTGCCGCGCTGGCGGCCCGTGCCGAGGAGATCTCGGTGGCCGTCGCTGCCAATTTCACCGCGCCGATGCAGAAGATCGCCGCCGAGTTTGAGAAGAGCACCGGCCACAAGGCGCAGCTGGTGTTTGGCTCGACCGGCAAGTTCTACGCACAGATCAAGTCGGGAGCCCCCTTCCAGTTGCTGCTCGCCGCCGACGATGAAACACCGACCCGGCTGGTGAGGGAGGGCGACGGGGTGGCGGGCAGCCAGTTCACCTACGCCATCGGCAAGCTGGTGCTGTGGTCACCAAAGCCGGGCTTCGTGGACGACAAGGGCGAGGTGCTGAAGGCGGGCAAGTTCGAGCATCTGTCCATTGCCAATCCCAAGCTGGCACCCTACGGCCTGGCGGCCACAGAGACGCTGAAGGTTCTTGGCCTCGCCGAGGCCTTGCAATCCAGAATCGTGACGGGCGAGAGCATTACCCAGGCCCAGCAGTTCCTTGTGTCGGGCAGCGCCGAGCTGGGATTCATCGCCTTCTCCCAGATCCACAAGGACGGCAAACTCATCGCCGGTTCCCACTGGCTGGTGCCGGCGAAGTACCACAGCCCGATCCGCCAGGACGCAGTGGTGCTGGCCAAGGGGAAAGGCAACGCGGCGGTCGAGGCCCTGGTGGGCTTTCTCAGATCAAGAACCTCGGCCGATATCATCAAGTCCTATGGCTACGATCTCTGAACAATGTATCTGATCGCGGAAGACTGGTCGGCGATACGCCTGACCCTGGAGCTGGCTTGCATCGTCACCCTGCTCTTGCTGCTGGTGGGCACCCCTGTCGCGTGGTGGCTGGCGACGACCCGTTCCCGGCTGCGCAATGTCGTGGGGGCGGTGGTTGCCTTGCCCATCGTGCTGCCGCCGACGGTGCTGGGTTTCTACCTGTTGATCGTGATGGGGCCCGAAGGCCCGGTCGGGATGCTGACCCGCAGCCTTGGATTGGGCGGCCTGCCCTTTACGTTTGCAGGGCTGGTGGTGGCATCGGTGTTCTACTCCCTGCCCTTTGTCGTCCAGCCCATCCAGAACGCCTTCATGGCCATGGGGCCGCGCCCTCTGGAGGTGGCCGCCACCCTGAGAGCCTCGCCGTGGGGGAGTTTCGTCCATGTGGCCTTGCCCCTCGCCCGTCCAGGTTTCATTACGGCGGCGGTGCTGGGTTTTGCCCATACGGTTGGCGAATTCGGCGTGGTGCTCATGATTGGCGGCAACATCCCCGGCAAGACTCAGGTGCTGTCCGTACAGATATACAACCACGTGGAGGCCATTGAGTACGGACAGGCCCACAGCCTTGCTGCCGGCCTGGTGGTGTTTTCCTTCGTGGTGCTGCTGGTCCTGTATTCGGTTGGTGGTGTCCGCAATACGCTGGGGGCCGGGCGATGACGGATCTCCAGGTCGCCTGCCGTTTGCCCCTGGCGGATTTCGTGCTGGATACCGATCTGACCTTGCCCGGGCGGGGCGTGACCGCGCTGTTCGGTCCGTCGGGCTCGGGCAAGACCACCCTGTTGCGCTGTGTTGCCGGGCTGGCCCGGGCCGCGGGGCGGGTACAGATCAATGGCGAATGCTGGCAGGACGATGCCCGCCGGATATTTCTGCCGACCCATCAGCGTGCCCTCGGCTATGTCTTCCAGGAGGCCAGCCTGTTTGCCCACCTGTCGGTGCGGGCCAACCTGGAGTTCGGCCTGAAGCGCATTCCTGCGGCGGAGCGCAAGGTGGGCTGGGATGCGGCGCTGGCGCTGCTCGGCATCGGCCATTTGCTGGAACGGGGCACGGAGCGCCTGTCCGGAGGCGAGCGCCAGCGCGTGGCGATTGCCCGGGCCCTGCTCACCAGCCCGCGCTTGCTGCTCATGGATGAGCCCCTGGCGGCCCTTGACGCGAAGCGCAAGCAGGAGATCCTGCCTTACCTGGAGCGCCTGCACGACGAACTGGCGATTCCTGTTCTCTATGTAAGCCACTCGCCGGATGAGGTTGCCCGCCTCGCTGATCACCTTGTCTTGCTGGAGCAGGGCCGGGTGCTGGCCAGCGGCCCAACCCGCGATCTGCTGACCCGGCTCGATCTCCCCCTGGCCCTCGATGAGGATGCCGCCGTGCGCATCGATGCCACGGTGCTGTCCCACGACGATACCTACCACCTGACCTGCCTGGGCTTCGCGGGCGGTCATATCCAGGTGACCCGCAAGCCGCTTGCCGTCGGGGCCAAGGCGCATATCAAGATCCAGGCCCGGGACGTCAGCATTGCCCTTGCCGGCGATAACCGCTCCAGCATCGTCAACCGTTTGCCGGCGCGAATCCTGGGCTTTGGTGACGCGGCCCATCCGGCACAGTGCCTGGTGCGCCTGGAGGTGGGGGGCGCCCCCTTGCTGGCCCGCATCACGCGGCTGTCCCGGGATCAGCTCGGATTGGTCGAGGGGATGTCGGTGGTGGCCCAGATCAAGTCGGTGGCACTTGTGGGCTAGGGCCGGGTGCCTGCTCCCCCGAGCGGGTGGGGGAGCAGGGCTTTAGGGTCTTGGTAAAGGTCTTAGTAAACGTAGAGCAGGCGGGCTTGCAGGCCGCTGACCTTGGGGCCTTCCTCGACCTTCAGGTCACGCACGTACTGCAGTTGTACCTGCCACTGCTTGTCCACGAAGGAGGCCCAGGTGAGCATGGCTGTGCCGTTGTTCTTGGCACCGGCAATCTCCGCACCGTTGAGGGTCTCCTTGGCGCCCCAGGCATGGCGGTAGGTGGCGGCCAGGTAGGTGGCGTCACTCAGGTGGTAGCGCAGGTGGCCGTGGGCTTGCAGCAGGGGGTCTTTCTGCGACTTGGTGTCCCGTTGGTCCTGGTAGAACTCGGTTTCGCCGATCAGATCGATGGTCCAGTTGTTGCTCAGCTTGCGGATGTAGCCCACCTGAAGGTCGGTGGCCCAGCGGTTGTTGCTGAGGGCGAAGCCCTGGTTCTTGTCGCCACCGGTGGGGGCGGTGAAGAACACCGACCAGCCCAGATGCTCGCCGCGAGCCAGATCGGCGATGGTCCACAGGGTGCCACCGAAGATCAGGTCGCCGATGCCGCTGGTCTTGCTGTCCGACAGGCCGATCTTCTGGCTGCCGAAGGGCAGGATGATCTGGGGGTCGATGATGTAGTCGCCCAACTTCATGAAATGCACGTAACGCAGGATGCCGGCGTTGATCGACAGGTCGAGGTTGTCCACCACCTTGTTGCCGTTGGCGTAGACCTTGTCGGCGCGGGGAAACTGGGCGTAGGCGAGGAGCAGATTGGTCCCCGCGGGAAGGCCGGTGTAGTCGCCCGGGTCGGGGCGCACGTCGGCATGGGCTGCCGTGGCGGCCATCAGGCCGGTGAGGGTCAGGGCAGCAATGCCCAGGCATGCGCGGGGGCGCCCGAAGGCGGATTGAAGCATCGTCATGGTCTTGTCTCCGTATGGTGCTTATTGAATGAACGCGTGGTGCTGAATAAAAAGGCCGCAGCGGTCCTGGAGGGGGGAGGGGATGGATGGCTGCGGCAAGAGGGAGGCGGGCTTACTTTTTCGGCCGGACGGCGTCTGCGGTGCCCTGGATGAAGGCCTTGATCTTCTCCACGTCATCAAGACTGAGCTTGCCGGTGAAGTCGGGCATGCCTTTCTTGAGGTACGGGCCCTTGTAGACAAAGTCCGACAGGTTTTCGATGTCCCGGGACGGGACGTAGCCGAGGTTGGGAATGTTGCCGCCCTTGTCCACCCCGGGGACGCCGTGGCAGAAGACGCAGTGGCTCACATAGAGCTTGGTGCCTTCCGGGATGTGGGCAGGGTCGTACTTCACGCCCGAAATCAGCTCACCGAGGGCGTAAGGCCGTGCTTCAGGCAGGGGGGCGGAGCCGTCCAGGGCAAAGGTGTAGACCCGGCCGTGATCCTGCTTGTCAGTGGCGCGTTGCATCAGGCCGAACACGCCGCCCCAGCCCACTGCAATGGAGACATATTGGCGTCCATCCACCTGGTAGGTGACCGGCGGGGCGATGATGCCGGTGCCGATGGGTGCCTCCCAGCGTTTTTCACCCGTGTCGGCCCGATAGGCGGCGAAGCGCCCGTCGGCAGTGCCGGCAAAGACCAGGTTGCCCGCCGTGGTGAGGGTGCCACCGTTCCAGGGTGAGGCATATTCCTGGCGCCATACTTCCTTCTGCTTTACCGGGTCCCAGGCGATCAGGCGACCGAAGGCCTTGCTCTTGGGGGGCTGGCTGTTGATCAGCATGCCGGTGTTCCATCCTGTGCCGGACTGGGGCTGGCCGGGGAGGCTGGCGTTGTGGCTCCAGGTGGCGTCCTCGGCCAGGTTAAGGGGGACGTTCTGCACCGGAAAGTAGGCCAGGCCGGTCTTCGGATTGAAGGACATGGCATGCCAGTTATGGCCGCCAAAGGGCCCGGGTATGCTGTCGAAAGCCTCCCGCGAGCGGGCGCCCGGGGTTTCGATGGGGCGCCCTTTCTTGTCATAGCCCGTCGCCCAGTTCACTTCGGTGAAGGGTTTGGCGGAGATGAACTTGCCATTTACCCGGTCGATCACGAAGAAGAAGCCGTTTTTCGGGGCGTGCAGGAGCACCTTGCGCTTTTTCCCCTCGATCTGGAGGTCGGTGAGGATGATGTCCTGCACCGAGGTGTAGTCCCAGTTGTCGCCGGGGGTTTCCTGGTAGTGCCAGACATATTTCCCGGTGTCCGGGTTGAGGGCCACCACGGAGGCCAGATAGAGATTGTCGCCTCCGCCCGGGCTGCGCTTGCGGTGGTTCCAGGGGGAGCCGTTGCCAGTGCCCACATACATCAGGTTGAGTTCGGGGTCGTAGGCCATGGAGTTCCACACGGTCCCGCCGCCACCGTTGATCCACCATTTGCCGGCCGGGTCCCAGGTCTTGGCGGCCTTGGCCATTGAGGCGTCTTCAAAGGGTTTGGCGGGATCGCCGGGGACCGTGTACCAGCGCCATTTCTGATCGCCGCTTTCCGCATCGTAGGCGGTGATGTAGCCGCGCACGCCGTATTCGGCGCCGCCGTTGCCGATGATCACCTTGCCCTTGATGACCCGCGGTGCTCCGGTGACGGTGTAAGAGTGGCTGCGGTCCTCGATGGTGTCCTTCTCCCATACGGGCTTGCCCGTGGCTGCGTCAAGGGCCACCAGGCGGCCGTCGAAGGTGCCCACGAAGACCTTGCCCTTGTACAGGGCGACGCCTCGGTTCACCACGTCACAGCAGCCCTTGAAGGCCATTTCCCGGGGCACCTTCGGGTCGTAAGACCACAGCCGCTTGCCGGTACGGACGTCCACGGCATGCACCACGCTCCACGAGGCGGTCACGTACATGATGCCGTCCACCACCAGGGGGGTGGCCTCGACGCCGCGGGTGGATTCCAGGTTGTAGGACCACACCAGCCCAAGTCGCCCGACGTTGTCAGCGGAGATCTCGGAGAGGGGGCTGTGGCGGGTCTCGGCATGGTCGAGGCCATAGGCGGGCCAGTTCTCGCCGCGGGCTGCATTGGCCCGGATGGCGTGGGTGTCCACCTTCCCGGTGACCTCCGCGACATGTTCCCGGGATCCCTTGGCGCCCGGGTCGGCCAGGGCGATGCCGGCCATGAGCATGCCGGACAGCAATGTGGATGCCAGCAGTCTGCCTCCCGCCTGTTCCAGGGCGAACGTCCTGGTACAGCCCCTTTCAGGTTTTCTTGTCATCTTGTCTCCTCATTGACTTGAGTCGTTGAACGTATTTAATGTGGTACGCCCTCTGTCGGGAAATTCGTCTTCCGATCAGGGTAATAAGTCCATAGCAGTCGGTGTGCCTGCCAGCAGCTATTCGACGCTTATAAAAAACACATAAAAATCAAGGGTTTGTTTTCTTGTTTCAGTGTCTTTGGCGATACGCCGGGACGGGGCTGTATTGAAACGAGTCAGCCCTGGAAGAAAACTGGCTTGTTATTGGCCGAATGGAGGAGGCTGCAAGATGGGTGAATCTGTGATGGCATTCGGAAAACGGGTGCAATTGGCCCGGAGGCATTTCTTCGAGGAGGGCAAACGGCCCGTCGGGCTGGTGCCGGAAGGTGTGATCCGTTCCTGGGAGCGATCCCGTGAGTTGGGGCTGGCCACGGCGGACCGGCGGGTCTTCAATCCCATCGCGCGGCACGAGAAGTCCCTGGTCGAGGAGCGGAATCGTTCCTTGATCACCTGCGCCCTCCCGGAAATGGAGAGGCTCCACCAGTCGCTCGGGCAGGGGGGCTGGGCGCTCGCGTGCATTGACACGCAGGGCGTCGTGGTGAGCGCGGTGTGCGGAAGCAGCGCCGAGTTTCGCGTGCTGAACAGCATTTTTCAGGTGGGGCGCAACCTCAGTGAAGCGGCGGTGGGAACCAATGGCCCAGGCAGCGCCCTGGCTGAGGCGCGGCCGGTGGTGGTTCGGGCTGCGGAGCATTTTCTGGACGAGGTTCAACCCTTCTCCTGTGCCGCCGTGCCGCTCTTTGATCCGTCCGGGCGTCTGGCCGGCGTGCTGGACGCGACACGGATGAACGATGGCGAACCGCTGGCCTTGCTCGAAGTGCTTGGCACGGCGGCCCGCGCGATTGAGAAAGGCCTGCTGGCGGAAATGAGCGGCGCCTTGACCCTCGGGTTTCACTACCGGCGTGATTTGCTTGGAACCCCCTTCGAAGGGCTGGTGGTGTTTGACGAGGACGGGGGGCTGCTGGGCGCGAACCAGACGGCCCGTCAACTCCTTGGGCTGGGGGGTGGCGACGAGAAGGAAGGCGGCTTCGAGCAGCTTTTCGATTGCCCCCCTGACATGTTCCGGCGGGCCTTGGCGGGCCGGCTGGAGAGCGCGGTTGTGCACAGCGATGGTGGCCTGCGCTTTGAGGCGCGCTTCCAGGCGGCACGGGCAGGTTCGGTGCTGGCCAGGCTGAGGGAGGGCGTGCAGCGGATCCACGCCCTCGCGAGTTCGGCGGTGCCCGCCGGTGGCTGCGTGACGGCCGATCCGGGCGACGGGGTGCTGGATCCGGTTGCCGGGCATGTGCTGCACGTGGCCCGAAGAGCCTTCGAGCGGGACATTCCGGTGCTCATCAACGGTGAGACCGGTACGGGCAAGGAGGTGCTGGCCCGCCGCCTGCATGCGGACAGCAGCCGCGCGGGCGGCCCGTTTGTGGCCATCAACTGCTCATCCTTGCCGGCCGGATTGATCGAGTCGGAGTTCTTCGGCTATGAAGACGGCGCGTTCACCGGTGCCCGGCGTGGTGGTGCGCAGGGCAAGTTCGAGATGGCGCGTGGGGGGACACTGTTTCTTGACGAGATCGGGGACATGCCGCTGGATCTGCAGGGGCGCTTGCTGCGCGTCCTGCAGGAGCGTTGTTTCACGCGTCTGGCGGGGGCCAGGTTGATTCCCTTCGATGCCCGCATTGTGGCCGCGACCCATCGTCGTCTGGATACCCTGGTGGCGGAGGGGCGTTTTCGCGAAGACTTGTACTACCGGATCAAGGGTGTGGGCGTGTGTCTTCCGGCCCTGCGGGAGCGCGGGGATCGGGCTGCCCTGATTGAAGCGCTGCTGGCGCAGGAGCGCGGTGGGCAAGGGGGGCCGGTACTGTCAGCGGAGGCGCTCCGGGTTCTGATGTCTTATCGCTGGCCGGGGAACATCCGCCAGCTTGGCCATGTGCTGCGCCTGGCGCTGACCCTGGCCGAGGGCGAGGTCGAGATCGGTCTGCAGCATCTGCCCGAAGAATTGCTCATGGAGGTGGCCGGGCCAGCCGGCCGTTCGGCCACGGCAAGGGGCGGCGATGTCTGTCTGCGGGATATTGAACTTGAGGCCGTGCGGGCCGCGATGGCCCGCAACGGTGGCAATGTCTCGGCCACTGCCCGTAGTCTGGGTGTGGCCCGGGCGACGCTGTATCGCAAGCTGCGTCTGCTCGGGTTGGCCTGAGCGTCGTGCTTCTGGCGCGAGGCAGCCTTAGCGGTTGTGTGAATAAATCTGCTGCGCGACCCGATTTCGCCCCTGCGATGCTCAGCGTACCCTTGTACGGCTGCGCTTCTCGGGGCGAACTCGAACCGTTCGCTACGATCTCTTCACACCCTCTCAGTTCAGTGCAATGTTGGCTTTCAGCCACAGGGTCCGGCCGGGCTCGTTCACACGGATGGTCTGGGTGAATCCCCCGACCATGGCACCGCTGCGGCTGATGAACTCGGCGTAGGTCCGGTCGAACAGGTTGTCCACCCCGGCAGTGACCAGGAAGCCCTTGGCGGGCCGGTAACCGGCGTTCAGGGATACGATGGCAAAGCCGGCGGATTCTCCGATGTCCTGCCCGACGATGTTGCCGTAGCCCGTGTCGTAGCGTTTCTGGCCCTGCACCATGCGTAGCAGGGCGCCGGCGCTCCAGGTCTTGTCGTCATAGCCGGCGCCAAGGCGCGCTTCCAGGGGCGGGATCTGGGACAGGGGCTTGCCGCTGCTGTCGTTCTCCCCATGCACCCAGGCCAGGGTGCCCCAGGTTTTCCAGAAACGCCCCAGGGCATAGCTCAGGTCGCCTTCGAGTCCGTAGGTGGTGGCGTCGATGTTGAGCGCATCCGTGGCGAAGGCGTTGATCTGGCGGATCTGGATGAAGTCCTTGTGCTTGGCGTAGAACAGGGAGGCCGAGGCACGTAGCGGGCCGGCGGTGTAGATCGCGCCGGTGTCGAGCTGGGTGGTTTTTTCAGGCTTCAGGAAGAAGGTGCTGGCGCTGCCGGTCATCATGGTCGAGGTGGCGCCGGGTGCCTTGGTGCGCTCCCAGTAGTCGGCGGCCCGTTCGCTGTGGCCGAGGCCGGCGTAAAGGGTCGTGGTGGGGGTGAAGGCGTTCTCCCAGCGCAGGAAGCCGGCCTTCAGGGTGTCCTTGTCGCTGCGTCCCGATGTGCTCTTGCCGCTGCGTTGGTCTTCGGCCTCGCTCCAGTCCAGGCGGGCGCCACCGATCAGGCGATGGGCGGCGTTGAGTTCGTGGGTCAGTTCGCCAAATACGCCCCAGGTCCGGAAACGCATGTCGGGGGTGCGCGCCAGCGTGTCGTAGCCCGCCACGGCGGCACCGCTGGCCTTGCGCAGGGTGTGGTCGTTGGTCTGGAAGTCGATGCCGGTTTCCAGGGTGCTGCGGGGGCTCAGGTCGAGTGTCGCGGCGATGCGCCCGCCCTTGGTTTCCCGGTCGGGGTTGCTGACCATCTTCATGCCGGAGGCGGTACGCAGGCTGTAGTTGTCCATCACGTGGTCAACGTAGTTGCGGTAGATCTGCCCTTCGAGCTTGGCGAGCAGCGGACTGATGCGGGATTTCTCGAACTTCAGACCCACGTTGGTCCGGTCGAAGGCCGTGCCGTCCATGCTGCGGTCGGCATAGGCGGCGTGGCCGTCGCTCTTGGCGAAGCTGAGTTCGAGACGGGTGTTCTCGTCCGGGGTCAGCCCGACGGCGCCATTCACGCTCCAGCGGTCGTAGCGGGAGTGCACCTGGCGCCCGGAACCATCCTTGTAGTCCTGGCTGTGGGAATGGGTGCCGGTGATCTCGCCGTAGTAGCGTTCATTGCCGACACCGGCTTCCAGCACCTGGTCGTTGCGCCCGAAGCTGCCGGCCAGCAGGCTGCCCTCGGCATAGGCGGAGAAGCCCTTGCGGACCTTGGGTGTGCGTTCGAAAAGCACCACCCCGGCGCTGTTGCCCGGGCCGTATTTGACCGTCTGCGGGCCTTTCAAGACGGTGATGCGATCAAAGGCTTCGGGAAAGACGTAGGCGGTGGGTGGGTCCATGCGCATGCCGCAGCCGCCCAAGATCATCTCACCGTCCAGCAGGATGCCCAGGCGCGAGGCGGCCATGCCGCGGAACACCGGGTCGCCGTCGGTGCCGCCCTTGCGGATCACCGAGAAGCCGGGAATGTTCTTCAGGTAGTCGGCGCCGTCGTGGGCGGGAACCGGCTGGCGCGGGGCGCGCGGGTCGGTGACGACGGTGAGCGGTGCCTCCATGGCCGGGGCCGTGACCACGACCTCGCGCAGGGTGTCTACTGCGTGGGCCGGGAAGGCACAGGCGATCGCAAGGGGCAGGGCGAGGGGCAGAAGGCGCTGCCGGCACGGCGCGGGATGACGCATTGAAGTGGGCTCCGTCGTTTTTTCGAGAGCGCCACATTAGACTTCGCTGAAATAGATGCGTTTGATCTGCGGCAAGATGGCGCACCAAGACGGTGCGGCATAGTGTCGCAGATCGCTGCGGTCAACTCAGACCCTGAAGCGTGAAACACTGCCTTTCAGGCTGTCGGCCACGGTAAGCAGGCGGTGGGCCGTGCTGGCCACCGAGTTGATGGCGGCGGAGTTTTCCTCCGACATCTGGGCGATGGCTTCCACGTTGCGGGCGAGATCGGTGGAGGCGCCGCGCTGCTCCCGCAGGGCGTCGGAGATGCTGTCGATGGTGCTCTGCATGGTGGCGGCAGAATGGCGGATGTCGCTCATCGATTCGCTGGCCTTGCTGGCAGCAACAACGACTTCGCCCACCAGCGCCCGGCTGGATTGCATGCTGCTCACCGCGCCGGCCGCGCCATGCTGGATCGCGCTGATCACCGAGCTGATTTCCTGTACCGAGCTGGTGGTGCGCTCGGCAAGCTTGCGAACCTCGTCGGCCACCACGGCAAAGCCACGGCCCTGTTCGCCGGCCCGGGCGGCTTCGATGGCGGCATTGAGGGCCAGCAGATTGGTCTGGTCGGCCACTTCGCGGATGACCACGGTGATCTTGTCGATCTGCTGGACTTGATCGGAGAGAACCTGCATCTGTCCGGCGGTGGTCTCCACCTGCTCGGCAACCCGGCTGATCCGCTCCGTCGCGGCGTCCACGCCTTTGCCGCTCGACACAGCCTGGCTGCCAGCCTCGGTGGCACGGGCGCTGGCATCGTCGGCACTGGAGCCGACGTGGTCAATGCTGACGGTGAGTTCCTCAACCGCGGCGGCGGCGGCCGACGTGGAACTGGACTGCTGCTCGCTGCTGACGGAAACCTGCTGGGCTGCGCTCGACAACTGGCCGGCAGACACCGCCACGTTGTTGGAGTTGGTCACGATTTCGCCGATGGTTCTGGCGAGTTCGGTGCGCATGGTTTCGAGGGAGGCGAGGAGGGTGCCGATCTCGTCCTTGGTACTGCTCC
>ERZ795056.2969-NODE-2969-length-18398-cov-6.945429_pt1 | contig 18398 bp, 14 predicted proteins | sample MGYA00375140_ERZ795056 | MGnify/ENA primary metagenome ERZ795056 (study PRJEB30185, sample SAMN05720227) | activated sludge metagenome | isolation source: Anaerobic digester | place: USA | collected 2015-03-09 ... | reverse complement strand
ACAGCATGACCCAGACCCGCGTCCCTGTCGACAGCCTGGTCTCCTGGCTTGCGGAGCGTCTTGACTGAACCGAAGGCAATCGCCAATCAGGAACGCCCTTCCGGTTTCGGCCGGGGGCGTTCCTTTTTTTCTGCTGCACCTTCCACGACACGCCGTCCATCACTGATCCGTGGTTGTTCCCCATAAAAAAACCGGAACAAAAACCGTTTTTCCCCGTTTGATACCATGCATTCGGCGAATTGCGCGCTATATTTGATACAAACTTCCTTTCGAGGAGAGGACACCGAATGCTTCGCTCATCCGTCTTTCTTGTCCTCCTCTTCGTTCTTGCATCCTGTAACGCGTTTTCCTGGGCTGCCTCGGTTGACGACAGCGAGGATTACGGACTTTTGATGGCTGAGGCCAGAGCCCAAATGGCCGCCGGCTGTCCGGACAAAGCCGTCGAGTATTTCACACGTGCCCTCTCCCTGCGCACCAACGACATTCTGGCCCTTGACGGAAGGGTGGAGGCCCGACTCCTCCTCCTGACCTCGGGTCGCTCCGTCTATACGGCCTTTCCATCCCTCTTCATCACCAATGGATCTTCCGACACATCGCTGTTCCCCCACACGCCCACCCGATTGGCAGACATCTTCCCGACGGCACTCTCGGCCGTCCGGGATGTTGACCTCCTGGACACACTCCTCTCCCCGACAAACGCCATCCGAACAGCCCGTCTGACCGCCGATGCGGCCGTGGCAACGGGCCTGGCAGCACTCCTGACCCTGGCCGACAGCAATAGCAACGGGATCCCCTGCGAATCAGCCGACACATTCCTCCCGACAGCGGCCTTTACCGTTTCACAATCCGGCCCGGCACCCAACCCGGGCATCGTGGCCACAGCACAACGATACGCATTGACCGCAAGGGTCTGGCTTGACCGGCTTGAGTCGGCAACCCTGCCCGCCATGCGTCCGGGTACTCCGCTCTCTGCCTTCAGGTTCAACCTGGTCCGCTTCGTCGGTCATCTGTCAGGAGTCACTCCATGAGAGTCCCCCGACAGATGCGCACCACCATGGTTCTTGCATTCCTCGCCTGTGCCTTCCCGATGACACTCACCGCCCGCGAACGCCCCTTCTCCCCGGGATCCTCGCGAGCCCAGGCGATGGGTATGACCTGGATCGCGTGTACGGCTTCCGAGGATGCCGCTTTTCTCAATCCGGCCTGGCTTGCCACCGAGGATGAACGCTTCACCATCATCCGTCTCCGCACCGCAGCCAATACCGATGGCACCGATCTCCTCTTCGGCCAGACCGGCGACGATCTGATGACCTTCGGTTCCTCATCCACCCGGGGACTTCCCCCGGCCGGTTTCATGGACACCATGACCGGGTTTGACGCGGTCTACGATACGAGCGGCCCCCTCTTTCTCTCCTACAAGGGGGAGGGGTTCGGTATCGGGCTCTATTCGAGCTCCCGAGGCAGTTTTGCGGTTCATGGAACGACCCTGCCCACTGTCAATCTTGAACACGACTTTGATATCGGCACCATCGCCGGTTTGGCCATCCCTATAACCTTGAACGAAGACACGGGACTCCAGCTCCTGATCGGGGGGACCATCAAATACCTGATCCGGATCCGTCACATTTCCAGCGACGTTCCCCTGACGGAGGCTTCCCGTCTGGTCGATCCCTTTGCCTTCTCGGGAGACTTCCGGATCGGGCAGGCCATCGGTTCCGATCTGGGTATCACCTGGCGCTCGCCCTATTTTTCTGTCGGGATTGTCTGGTACGACTGGTTCGGCACAACCCTGTCCTGGACCGAATACAGCGGGGAATTCAAAACCAAGGGGACATCCCTGGTCGACACACACATCACCCCCATGATCGGGGCCGGCGTCGCCTGGACCCCGCCCGACTTTCTCGGCCTGCCCTCTTGGGTCTTTTCCAACACCCAGATCGCGATTGATGTCAGGGGATTTCTCGAGGAGGAGGACTCGTTCTTCAAAATGCTCCACGTCGGATTCGAGAGCACATTCCTCCACTTTGCCACAATCCGTCTCGGTCTGAACGCCGGATACCCGACCTGCGGGCTAGCCTTTCTCCTCTTCGGCAGTCTCCATATGGAGTACACAATCGCCACCGAGGAACGCGGCCGTCTCCCCGGGCAGGACCCGGTCACCCTGCATACCCTGTCGTTTACCTTCATGCTCTGACCGGGCAATCGCCCATCAGGGCAAGAGCACTTCTTCAACAATAAACGGAAGATACCGGAAGGCCAGTGCGCCCTTGCGGACCCAGACCCTCATCAATGGCACCGCTTTTCCGTCAACGGTCACCATGGTCTCGACCTGTTCCATCCTGTCGACATCCCTCAGCGCGAAATCCAGAAAAGTCGGCGCACCCGAGTCCACTCCGCAGGCCAGCACCATCCGCTCTTCCGAATCCCTGTGCTTGTTCGGCACCCCGATGAAGGCAACATGGGTTTCGTTGCACACCTTGACCCGTGTATAGCGGTCTATCTCGAACCGCGGTGCCTCTTCCAGACATTTCCACCCGTCATTCACTCCCGGCCTCCTTGCTCCCATTCGACATCACGTATCCGCAGAATAAAATATAATTCGGATCCGGTCAACACCCCGGACAACCCGATACCTGCTTCAAAACGCACTGCCATTCCGGCAGCCAAGCCTGTCTTCTCCAACCACCCTTCTTGTCTCTCACCAATAAAAAGGACTCCCCGTTTTTGGGGAGTCCGCTGCTTAACAATATCCGGTCAGATCAGAATGTTGACGGTGTCCCGGTGTTCGACGGATCGTACCAGGCTTCCATCAATTCCAGCCAGCTTGTCACCGAACCATCGCTGTTGAATGTGCAGAAGTCCATGTTTCCATATACCTGGGAGCTTGTTCCGTTGCGCTGATCCCGACTGGTATACCAGTCCTGGGCAGCATAGTCTGAAGAGCTGTAGGAGAAGAAGATCGAGAGGCCCCTCTTGACCGAACTGCCCGTCCCCCAATAATAGCTCGTCCCGTATCCCGACACACCCGAGGCAACTGTGGCTGTCTCGCCATAAGCCTTGACCACCGCATTTCCCAAGGCCGTCAACACATTGTTGGCGGCTGTCTTGAGTGCTGTCGAATAGGTGGAGCTGGCTGCAATCTTCGAGCACAGGGACCCAAGATCGAAGTACGGGTACTCCTGGCGGGAATACGTGTCACTGTTATCGTAATACTTGACTGCCGAATTGCGTGTTGATTCGATGGAACTCTTTTTGTTCTCGGTGTACATCGCGACAGCCATGCTGTCGACAGCGGTCTTGAGTGCGGAGATCTGCGAGAGATCGATCGCGGCCAGAGTCTCCCCATCGCCGACGGGATTCGCCTGGATCTGGACCTTGTAGGCATCCACGACCAAGGTCGCGAAATTCACCGGAGTGATGGAAGCCGAGCCGAGATTCCCGAAAATGTATTCGTAATCCCAGCCATCCCCCTGTTCGGTCTGCATCGACCCGACCATATAGCTGGCAAGATTCCTGAACTCATAGGCCGTCTCAACTGTGCTCATCAGACAGGCATCGAATCCGAGGATGCCGAGTTTGGAAGAGGATGTAAACCGCTGAGCAAGAGCTTGCTGAAGCTCGTCGAGATACAGGCAATCATCACCACTGGCATCATCCCAGCAAACGGCCTTGGCCGGACGCTCGGCCGGGGTCCAGTCCCTTGCCCCACCACCATGGTTCCATAACACAACCATGTAGTTGTTGGCCGGGAAGTAGGTCTTTCCATAATTCACAAACCAGGAGAGCGTGGCAGGATCACCCATGTTCTTTTCACCACAGTTCGCGATATGCCCCAAACCTGCACCGTTATCGTCAAGCCGCTCGGAATTGAAATAGGTCATCGAGGATGAATCCGGTCGCACACGATAGAGACGTGTATCAGACCAGTCGCTCCCTGTTGACTCCGTTTTTGCCGAAGTATAGCCATCCGCCGTTGATGAACCGGTTGCCCTGTCAAGGAGGACGATCACATTGATGTTGTCGGAGATGGAGACACCGGCATTGGCCAGGCCCTTTTCCATCTCGTTCATGTCTTCAAGCCCGGCCGCTTCCAGATTGTTGTCCGCATCAAGATAGACCATCACCGTCCAGTTCTTGACCGTCGCACTCTGTGAAGAGGACGAAGAAGAGGAGGATGAAGAAGAAACGCTGGATGATGATGAACTCGTTCCACCAGTCGTGTACTCAAGTGCGTCGATCTTCCATCCGGCCGCTGCAACGCTGGAATCGGAGGTGAAGCGGATCTTGACGGTATCCCCGGCAACCTCGATGGATGTAAAAGCTCCCTTGTTGCCTGTGTACGTGGCCAAGACCGTCCCGAGTCCGTTCATGATGTAGACTTTGTCGTAATTGTTCTCGGTGTTGAACGCCGAGAAGTGCACCCGAACCTTCGATGCACCAGCCTGTGTCAGCGTCGAGGTGACATCCTGACTGGCAGGATAGTTGGATGGATAGTTCGGAGATGTCAGGCTTTTCGCGACACTGACCCAGCCCGACGGAGCAGAACTGCTCGAAGAAACACTGGACGAAACCGAGCTGCTCGATGAAGAAGAGGAAGACGAAGATGAAGAGACACTCGACGAAGAACTTGTCCCACCGTCATACGAAGTCCAGGAGATATCGTCCACAGCCACCTGTCCGGCCGATGTCGAAGACTGGATCAACTGGATGGTCACACTCCCGCTCCGGTTGACCGTATAAGGGCCAGCTGTCAGCACAGTTGTCCCGGAGGTGACCAATGTGGCAATGGTCGTTCCATTGACCTTGACAAGGAGACTGGTCGCTGTGCTGTAGGCTTTCTTGTACTTGAAAGACAAGGTTCCGACGCCGTTATTGACTGTCACACTCAAAGCCGAGGTCGGGGACTGTCCCTTGCCGAGGACAGCTGTCTTGCCCGTCAGAGTCACTCCGCCCCAAGCCGTCTTTGTATAAGCCCACGACCAGCCACCGACACCGGCAAAGCTGCCGGTAACATAACTCGTCCCTGTTGCCGTGCAAGAATCGAATGTTTCGGTGTAACTCGTAACAGTTCTTGCCTTGACGGCATCATCCTGCGACGTCCGATCGTCGACTCCAGCGACTTCCGGGGCAATGCTGCACGCTGCAAGTGCAGTTGCTGTGATGGCAGCGCAAGCAATACGGCTCCATACTCTCATAGAGAACTCCATTCTGTCATATCAAGTTTGAACAGCTTGGAGCACATTCTCTCACACCCCCGATTTCCGTCAAATAAATTCCGGTTTTTTTCTGTCCAGCGACCAGATGCCACCCAAAGCGTCTTTTTATACTATTTTTAAGGGGAGCCGTCCAAAAAGCGGCAACCATTTCTCCGGGGACCCACAATGGAATTCGAAGCCGTCATCGGACTTGAAGTACACGCACAGCTCAATACCCAGACCAAGATCTTTTGTTCCTGCGCCAACCGCTTTGGAGCCGAGCCAAACACCCAGACCTGCCCCGTCTGCCAGGGGCATCCGGGTGTTCTCCCCGTCCTCAACGGCGAAGCCCTGACCAAGGCCATCAAGGCCGGTCTGGCCCTTGATGGATCCATTGCCCACTACTCGCGCTTTGACCGCAAGAATTACTTTTACCCAGACCTTCCCAAGGCCTACCAGATTTCACAGTATGAGTTTCCCATAGTTGTTGGCGGTGGCGTGACCGTGGTTCGCGAAGACGGGAGCGAACACACCTTCCCCCTGACCCGGATTCATATGGAAGAAGACGCTGGCAAACTCGTCCATCCCGGAGATGACGCAGCCCATTCCCTCGTGGACCTCAATCGTGCCGGAACGCCCCTGATCGAAATCGTCAGCGAGCCCGAACTGCACACCCCTGAAGATGCCGCCATGTATCTCACCGAGCTCCGGGCCATCCTGCGTTACATCGATGTCTCCGATTGCAACATGGAGGAAGGCTCCCTGCGCTGCGACGCCAATGTCTCCATCCGGCCCAAAGGAACCACAACACTCGGCACCAAGGTGGAAATCAAAAACCTGAACTCCATCAAGGGAGTTGCCAAGGCCATTGAATACGAAATCCGCCGCCAGACCGAAGCGCTTCTTTCCGGAACGCCGATCATCCAGGAAACACGGCTCTTTGACGCTGACAGGGAGATCACCCTCTCGATGCGCAGCAAGGAAGAGGCCCATGACTATCGCTACTTCCCGGACCCGGATCTGGTTCCTGTCCTCGTCCCGGAAGAACGGATCCGGACACTGAAAGACACACTCCCCGAACTGCCTCGCGCCCGAAAAACCCGGTTTATCACCGAGTATTGCCTGACCCCGAAGGATGTCGGTACACTCTGTGCGACCCGCGAACTGGCCGATTGGTTTGAAACAGCGGCTCGGGCGGGAAAGAATCCCAAAAAAATTGCCAACTGGATCCAGGCCGAGGTGCTCCGCATCCTGAACAATTCCGGCCAGGGCATCACCGCGTTCCCCGTCTCGCCCGAAAACACCGCAGCCCTGATGGATCTTGTCGAAGATGGTGTCATCAGCGGGAAAATCGCCAAAGATGTCTTTGAAAAGATGATCAGCACCGGAAAATCCGCCGAGAGCATCATCGAAGCGGATGGCCTGCGTCAGGTCTCCGATACAGGCGCCATTAAACAGGTGATCGACGAGGTCCTGGCGGCAAACCCGGCCCAGGTCGAACAGTTCAAGAGCGGAAAAACCGCTGTCAAGGGATTCCTTGTCGGCCAGATCATGAAAAAAAGCGGCGGGAAGGTCAATCCAGCCATGGTCAACCAGATTCTCGAGCAAAAACTCCAGTCCTGACCGTACCCGAAAAAGGGCTGCCCAATAAGGTTGACACACGCAATCCGCCGACACGCCCGGGCCTCCGACGTGTCGGCGGATCAAACGCTTTCGCAGAGTGCCGAAATACAGTTCAGGATATCATGGTTTCTGCGAATGTCTCCCGGAATCGCATCACAACATCATGAAACGCGTATAAGGCCGCGCGTTCAGGCTTGCGAAGCGTCGGCGAAACCTGTTTTTCATAAGATACCAGAACACTTCCTTTGTCACACAGCCCCGAAGCCCCTCAACGCAACAAATCCTGCCGATCCTGTGACAGGTCTTCGGGTGCCTTATGCCACCCCGGCACTCTGCCTGAGCCGGGCGTTTGTGGCGGCCTTCTCGTATCCGACCACCACCGGTTTCCCTCCGGCCTTTTCCGGCGCTCCCGCTGTCAAGCCGGGCACAAATCCCATCCCCAGGAGCGTCCGGATCTCGTCCCTCTCGATCAGGGACATCTGGCGGCTCCGGGCAAAAGCTTTTGCGTCATCGGAAAAACCGACCACCGAAAACACCCAGGCATGCTTTCCCCGAAGAACCCGCATCTCGTCGGCAACCTCCTGAAGATCCCTCTCCCCGAGAGCGGAAAGGCTCCTCGAGAAATGGACCAAGACCGTCTCCCGCTTGCCCTCCTTGCCCACCACACCATGAACCACAAGATCCCGCTTCCGCGTGACTTTGTCACGCAAAACGGTGATCCCGAATGCATCAAGGATTTTCCCGGAAACGGGCCGGAATTCCTCGATGCTCCCGGTCGCAAAGCGCCCGATATCCCCCCCTGCATACAAATCATCATAGCGTTCCAGTTGTCGGGCCGCATCCCGGTATCCGGGTTCCAGATTGACGATCTCCTCAAGAAGGAGGACTCCCTTCCGGATATCTCCGGATTGAAGCAGAAGACTTGCCATGCGGTAGAGAACCTCCAGCCTTTCGGTCTTTGTCTCCGTCACCTGGAGGACTTCCAACCAGGCATCAACGGTATCTTCCGTCCTTCCCGGCTGCGCTTCAAGACAGGCTGCCAGCCCGGTCAGGCCCTCCCCGCGATACTCCTTCCTGGCGGCCAAACCACGCCAGATGGGTTCTGCAGAAGCATGATTGCCAAATCCGGCGTAGAGCCGGGCTGCCATCAGCGCTGCCGGACCATTTTTCGCATCCAGCCGCAAGACATGGAGCGCGCTCGCCAACGCCCCCCTCAAATCGCCGGCAATCTCCTGCACCGTCGCCATTTTGAGGATCGTCACAATCTCTTCACCCTCGAGTTTGAGAATGTTCTCGTAGCAGGAAACAGCATGCCGGGCCATACCGCGCTTGAGGTACACCATGGCGAGGCGTTCCAGAAGACCGACCTCGCCAGGACAGGCCTTGAGCGCCAGAAGCAGCCCTCCCTGGGCATCCCGCCATTCACCGAGCGCCATCTGGCAGTCAGCAAGAGGGCCGGCAATCTCCGCCAGAGCCAATACCCGCTCATGCCGATTGATCAAATGCACGATCTCCCACTCCCGGGCAGCCTGACCGTATTCTCCGGCAACCATCAAACCTTGACCCAGGAGTTGGTGTACCCGGATGTCCCCATGGTGCCTGTTCTCCAAAAGTCGCAGGCCGTGCAGGGCTTCCGCCGCTTGACCATGGTACACCATGGATGAAAACCGTGAAAGTTTGAGGGAGAGCCCGAAATGTCTCCAGAGTGTCATTCCTATCAGGGAAACTAGCGCCATAGCACCAATCACAACCACAATCATCGTCCGCCCTCCCGCGTCCGGCATGAGCCATATCTCTGGTCTCATGATCGGCAGGAAAGCAAAAACGGTTTATGGATAGCGTTCGCAGAATGCCCGCAAGTGGGCTGGCCATGGTGCTTCCACCCTGATTCCACCCGCCAGTTCGAGACGGACGGCGAAGAGCAAAAGTTTTTTGACCCCAGCCTCCTTTTTCAGCAGACGATTGAACGGAAAGTCACCATGGCGATCATCTCCGGCCAGCGGATGGCCATTTTTGGCCAAATGAATCCGGATCTGATGCATCCGCCCCGTATCCAACCCGATCTCCAGCAGGGAACAGAGCCCTCCCAGGGGTCGCACCAGTTTCCAACGGGTCACAGCCCGCTTTTTGACACCATGGACTTCAATCGTCTCGTCGATCTCGCCTGATGGATCCGTCGGCACACCCTTGACAACCGCGAGGTAGGTCTTGCGGCTGGCGGGATCAGCCAGAATCTTTGAAAGCCGGGCCGCCGCCTTTCCGGTCCTGCCCACAACCAGACACCCGCCGGTATCCCGGTCGAGGCGGTGCACCAGATGTGGTGGATATCCCCAAATCCCGGTCAATTCATCAACGAGATTCGCACTCACGGCCTCTCCGGGTTGAACGGGCAAACCTGCCGGTTTGTTGATGATCACCCAGTCCTCACCCTCGTACAGGATGTCGATTGTCCGTTGTTTCATAGCCCCCCCGTTCTGTTCTAAAGATAGTCTGAGGAACAGCCGAAGGTCCCTGTACAGGATATACCTTCCCGGAACTGGTGATCATTCACCGGTTTTACCGCAAGGGGGCCGGCCCCGCCGTTTACGCTTGCGTATTCCGGCAAAAACGGTGTATTCTTACACTGTGGTTCCGCCATCCGCGGCGGGGCACAAGCATTGGATGGAGCAGCAGGGACATGCAGGACAAAACGGCTGACATACAGCATGAGGACATACAGGGAGTGCGGGTCATCGAGCTCTGCACGCGGATAGACATCCATAACGTGTTTGCCGTCGAGGAGACACTGACCCAGCTCATCGACGAAGGCCACACAAAGGTCATCATCGACTTCAGCCGGATCGAGTACTTTGGCAGCAACGGAATCCGTCTCCTGATGCTTGCGAAGCGCAAGCTGGATCACCTCGGAGGCAGGCTGGTTCTCTCCAGCATGAGCAGTTTCGTCGTCAAGATCCTCAAAGCAATCGACCTCTACGAGCTCTTCACCATTCTTCCCGACCGGGCCTCGGCTCTCGAGGAATTACAAACCAACCGCTAAACCCTATTTCCGCGCACTCCACTCCTCCCGCAGGACCGAGATCTGTTCCCCGAAAACAAGCGCCGGCCGTTCAAGCCACGGAAGTTTTACGAAATTCCGGACCACTTCCGCGTCGGTCGCTGTTTGCCCGAGAATCCTGGCGAGCATCTCCGAATACTCCGAGCCACAGGCATCGCACCCATGGCACACCAGCCCGGATACATCCTCAAACCCTCCAACCAAATGCTTTCTTCTGCAACCGCCATCGGCAGAAACGAAATCTCCGATCCAGCGGTTCTCCTCCGCCCGTCGTTCCATGTCTTCCCTGATCGCCATGCGCACCCTCTCCCCGGCGCCGATCAGAGGAATGATGCTCCCGCTCCTCTCCATCCGGCAGATCCCGTGGTGCACAAGGAATGCTGCCATCTCTGCCGGTTCCTGCCCTCCGCCCAAAACTCTGAGCCTCGACGCAAAACCATCCTGGGTCCACCCATCCCCCGCCTGGCGAATGAGGGCCAGGAGAACCCTGTTCCGTCTCTCGACCGCATCCAGCCTGACCTGTTCACCGGGTTGTGTTAAAAGAACGGCCAAGGCAGACTGGCCATCCCGACCCGCCCGGCCGGACTCCTGATAGTAGGCATTCCGCCCTGACGGCAAGCCAAGATGAATCACGGTCCGCACAGCAGGAACATCCACACCCATCCCGAAAGCACTCGTCGCACAGAGAATCCTGATTCGCCCTTCAAGAAATTCTCTTTGAAGATGCATCCTCACATCCCGTCTCATCCCGGCATGGAACGGGCGAGCATCCATCCCGCTGGCCTGCATCACGGCAGCACTCCGGGATGCGCCGAGACGTGTCCTGCAATACACGATCGCACGCCCTTCTGTCTTCCGCAGGATATGAAGCGCCGCCAGCAGCGGGAAGGCTGTTTGATGGCTGTGCCAGGCGATGTTCGGCCGGTCAAATCCGTGAACGAAACAGCGGGCATCCCGCAGACCAAGCCGCCTGACCAATGAAGCGCGCTGTTCTTCACCGGCACTGGCGGTAAAAACCGACAGGGAGTACGGCTCGATCCAGGACTGCAACCCTGCCAATTGGGTGTACATCGGCCGGAAGCTCCCGCCCCAGTCCTCGACACAATGGGCCTCGTCAATCACGAGATGCCAGATACCCAGTCGGCCGAGCCAGGGACCCGCCTGGTGCATCAGCTTTTCGGGACTGGCAAAGATCATCCCGGCTTGCAAGAGTTCATCCCTGGTGGTCTCCCTTCTCCAGACAAGAGCCCGGAGCCCGACTGACGCAGCCCGTTCAGCCTGATCCTCCATCAAGGCAATCAGCGGACTGACAACAAGCGTCTTTCCTGCCCGCAAAACCGCCGGAAGAACGTAGCACAGAGATTTTCCGCCCCCTGTCGGGAGAACGACAAGCCTGTGCCCCCCGGCGAGAACATCTCGCACAACCTCTTCCTGCCCGGCCTTGAATCCCGGATAGCCAAAACGGGTTTTCAGGATTTCCAGCATCTTTGCCATTTCCGGTATTGTCTCTCGCATATACAGAAGAGGTCCGACGAACATCCCGGGTTCCCTGTTTTTGCTGAAAAACCGTACAAAACCGGAAACCCGGGGCCCACAGACCGACAATTTTCGAAATTGGCGAATTTGACAAGCGAGCGCGCTTTGTGGCATCATTCAAGGATGCATACCCGAATTCGATCTGTTCTGGCTCTCGTCCTGATCTGGACCTGTACCACTGTCGTGACCGCAGATTCCGCACAGGTCCGACCTTTGCGTATCCTGGTCGTCCAATCCTATAACGCATCCATGCTCTGGTCCCAAGCGGTCCAGCGCGGCATCGAAGAAACGATTGAAAAAGAAGCGCCGGAATCGCACATCGAGTCTTTCTACATGGACACAAAATTCCATTTTTCACCCGAATACATGTCCAGACTCGCCGATCTCTTCCGCTTCAAATACACGGGGCAGTTACTGGATGCCGTGATCACCGTCGACGATGCCGCCCTGGCCTTCCTCCTTGAACTCCGCCCCTCTGTCATGCCGGCCACACCACTCGCCTACTGCGGTGTCAACCGGCTCAGCAACGATCGCCCGGCTGGCCACGAAGGTGTGCTCGGCATCGTCGAGGATATCGACATTGCGTCAACAATCGATCTGGCCCGCTCCCTCCATCCCGGTCTGCGGACAGTCTACGTCATCAATGACCGGACCATGACTGGCTTGGAAAACCGTCGGATGCTCAACGCGCTCACCCCGCGCTGGCCCAGTCTGAGGTTTGTCTATTTCGATACCCTCTCCTGGAATGGTCTCTCCCAGGCTGTCGCTGCCATCCCCGACGCAAGCATCATCCTCCTCTTGACCCATACCACCGACGCAGCCGGGGTCAGCATGAGCTACCGTGAAAGTATCCGCAAAATCCGTGCCGTAGCCCGGGTTCCGATCTATGGGGTCTGGGATTTCTATCTCGGGCGCGGACTCCTCGGCGGAATGATCACCAGCGGGTTTGATCAAGGACGCAGAGCCGCACTTCTGGCCCTTTCCATGGTGCAGGGAAATCCTGCTGACCAGCTTGTAAGCATCCGGAAGAGCCCCAACCAACCTGTCTTCGATGCTGCCGAAATGGCGCGTTTCCGGATTTCCCGGGATCGTCTGCCCGAAGGGAGCACGGTCATCAACCTTCCTCCGTCCTTTGTCCGGGAGAATTTTCCGGTCGTTGTTGCGGCGCTCTCCTTCATTCTCATCGTCACCATCGTGATCGCACTCCTCCTCGTCAGTATCCGTCGCAGAAAAAACGCGGAGTCGAGTTTACGGGAAAGTGAATCCCGCTACAGAACCCTCTCCAGGGAACTCGAGGAGACCGTCGCCCTCCGCACGAACGAACTTAAACACCGGAACCTCGAGATGCAGCAGCTTCTTGATGAACTGGGCAGGGATGCCCAGGCAGGCCAACGCATCCAGTTCCAGCTCCTGCCCGAGACGCCCTACCACTCCGGAGAATACCGTATCGATCACCTTCTCCATCCTTCACGCTACCTCTCCGGAGATTTCCTGGATTACTTCGAGATTGATGCCGACCACACCGGACTCTACATGGCCGATGTTTCCGGACACGGACTGCCATCCGCTTTCGTCACTGTCTTTTTGAAGAGCCTGATCGACCAGGCACTCGAAAAATACCGGAGCGGGAGCAGTCGCATCATCACAAATCCGGCACGGCTCCTCCTGCATCTCAACGGTGAAATTCTCCGGCAACACATCGACAAGCACCTCACGATTTTTTACGGAGTTCTCGAGCGGAGCACAAACCGCCTGACCTGGGCCAACGGTGGACAATTCCCCTTTCCCGTACTCTCCACTCCATCCGGTACCAGCTTTATCGAGCAAAACAGCCATCCTGTGGGTCTCTTCGGTTTTGCCGATTACACGAATGTCATCTTCGAACTCCCGGAAGTCTTTTCGCTTACGCTGGCGTCAGACGGGATTCTCGAGATCATCAACGAAAACAATCTTGGCGAAAAGGAGCGAAAACTCCTGCAGGCCGCCGACCGGACCAAGGGAGAAATTTCCCCTGTATCCATACTCCGGCGATTAGATTTTGATGAAGGAAGAGCACTTCCCGACGACATAACCATTCTTGTCCTGACAAGGGAGTGAGTATCCAATGCAGAGTGGTTCCTACCAGTACGCCTGGCTCAACAACATCTACATCATCAAACTCAGCGGAAGCCTGACCTACAGCTCCAGCGGAGATCTGGACGCTTTCATCAGCAGGATTTTCGCGGAAAGAAATTTTTCAAATATCCTGATCGATCTCTCGGAGACAGACAGCCTGGACAGTACCAATCTCGGACTCCTGGCCAAAATCGGAAGATACACCCTCGATACCTTCCAGAGAAAAACATCCATGATCTCCCCCCGGGACGATATCAACAGGGTCTTGAGAAGCATGGGTTTTGACAGTGTCTTCACGATCATCACCGAGCCGGAACACTTTTCCGGAACCCTCTCGTCCATCCCCCATACAGAACAGAGCGAACGCGAGACGGCGCAGACCATCCTGGATGCGCACCGCACCCTGATGGAAATGAATGACGCCAACCGCTCCGTCTTCAAAAATGTCGTCAAGTTCCTCGAAAAAGAGATCGACTCCCGTGATGCAAACGCACACTGAGACAGAACCGGTCGCGCCTTAAAAACTCAGTTTTGCCGACGCCAAAAAGGCCGCGAGATTCCGCTTGAGATGCACTGATGCTGGCGACTGCAGATAGCTCCTGACCTTGGCTCTCATCTCGGCCTGCTCCCTGGTAATACGCTGAAGGGCTCGCGCGTCCTCCTGGAGCCGACCGATGGTCCGTACGGCGCCCATCGTTCCAGGATTCCTGAGACTCGTCGCCAATTCCGAAAGGCCCTTGAGTCGTTGCCCGGCCCAACCGGCAAGAATCCTTTCACCCATGGCGTATCGGTCGATCATGATCACGGCCCTGGCATACTCCAGTGCCTGGTCCTCTTTTCCTCCAAGGACAACCAGCGCATCGGCCAAGGCCCGTGCAGCGGCCATGTCCCTCGCCTCAAAAAGCTCCCTCGCCACCACCTGGCGTAAGCCCTGATTCCCGGCAGCGAGAAGGGCAGACCGCAGGGCCTCCTCCTCCCCGGAATCCCGGCAGTGCCCCAGAAGAAGCGCCAAAGCCGGCTCGGCAGCCATCTGTGCATCATCACGGAGCGCCTGGATAAATTTCCGCCGGACATCGGCACTCCAGCGTCCGTATTCCCCGGCAAAAAAAGCTGCCTCACCCCGTTGTGCCAGACAGGCCAGAACCATCACCCGCTCACGGGTGCCCATCAGATCGGACAAGGCAAGGATCGCCGGCGCACTCATGACGATCCGTCCTTTGCGCAACTCTTCAAGGAGACTCTCTCTGACGGCACGGCCACCTCTCTGGAACAGCGTCTCGAAAGAAAGCGCAACATGAGGAAGATCGTGCCTGAGAAGCAAGCGCAAGGCAGGAAGCCCGGCGACGTGTCCGGAAAGGACGATCTCGACGAGCCTGGGACTGTACTGTGTCCTGTACTCCCGCTCAAGGGCCGCCAGCCCAAGGTTGAGGATTCCGGGATCGGCATCCTTGAGAGCCATGCCCAAGGCTTCCGACCGGAAAACGTCGAGCTGGAGCCCTGCCTGAACCGCAAAAAACCTGACCTCACGGTTGGTGCTCGCAAGACCGCGGGCCACACCCTGATACCCGGACCAGGTATGCCCGGGTTTGTCAAGATGCTCCTTGATATACCGGATTGTTGCCGCATCATACCCGCCGGAACCGAATAACCCTTGCGCCAGGCCAAGTGCCACAACTATCATGAGCACGAACGGAAAATTGTGAGATTTTTTTATCGTCATCTTCTTGATTATCTTTTTTTCTGGTACAAAACATTAATAAATCTTTGGAGACACGACCATGATCCTTTCCGGAATCAAGATACAGGAAGAGCGGGCCCGTGGCCGTATCGCCATTGATCCATGGGACCCTGAACAACTCAATCCGAATTCCTACAATTTGACGCTCTCCGATGAAATCATGCACTACCGGGACACCGAGCTTGACATGAAGCGCAAACCCGAGCCTGTATTGTTGCGGATTCCCCCTGAAGGGCTCGTCCTCCAACCGGGCAAGCTCTATCTCGGACGGACGGCGGAATACACGGAGACACACGGATACGTCCCGATGATCGAGGGGCGGTCTTCCATCGGTCGTCTCGGCATGTTCGTCCATATCACCGCCGGATTCGGGGATGTCGGTTTTGCCGGATTCTGGACCCTTGAAATCATGGTTTTGCAGCCAACCAGAGTGTACTCGGGAGTCCAGATCTGCCAGATTTTCTACCATGACATCAGCGAGGCGCACGACGAGTACCGTTCAGGCAAATACCAGAACAACACCGGGATCCAGGAGAGCATGCTCTACCGGGATTTCCTCTGAGTCCGGCCGTTGGCCGGTACGCCATTTCTGACATCGCAAGGACCTTTCATGACCATGCCAAACGACATTGACCGAGAAGAAAAAGGCAATCGCCCTTCTCTCTGGCAAGACTACCACAAGGGGATGGATGTCGATTCGATCATTCTCTCCTTCAAAAACCACATGAAGTACACCATGGCCAAGGACTATTACACGGCCACCGACTGGGACCACTTTTACAGCATGTCCCGTGTGATCATGGATCGCCTGATTGAACGATGGATCGGCACACAACAAACCTATTACAACACCGACGCCAAACGCGTTTACTATCTTTCCCTCGAATTCCTTGTCGGGCGCCTGCTTGGAAACAACCTGATCAACCTGATGATGATGGACAAGGCCCGGGCTGCGTTGCACCGCATGTCTCTTGACATGGAGGATCTGCGCAACGTCGAAGTTGATGCGGGTCTCGGTAACGGCGGTCTGGGCCGGCTCGCCGCGTGTTTCCTCGATTCCATGGCCACCCTCGAACTCCCCGGCTACGGATACGGAATCCGCTATGAATTCGGGATCTTCAGACAAATCATCCGAGACGGGTTTCAGATCGAGGTCCCGGACGAATGGTTGCGATTCGGCAACCCCTGGGAGATCGCACGGCCTGAATCACGCTTCGAGGTCAAGTTCGGCGGTACGGTTGAAAACCGGCCAACCAGAAACAATGTCATCAATCCGGTCTGGGTCAACTACAACACGGTGCTCGGCGTTCCCTACGACACTCCGGTCCCCGGCTACAACAACAACACGGTCAACACACTCCGTCTCTGGAGCGCCAAGAGTTCCGAAGAATTCGATCTCGAGATCTTCAACGACGGTGATTACGTCTCGGCCGTCGAGAACAAGAACCTGTCCGAGGTCATCTCCAAGGTTCTCTACCCGAATGACAATCTTCTCTCGGGGAAGGAACTCCGCTTCAAACAGGAATACTTCTTTGTCTCCTGCTCCCTTCAGGACATCGTGCGCCGTTTCAAAAAACAGCATGGAAACCACTTCGAGCGGTTCCCGGACAAGGTTGCTGTCCAGCTCAACGATACCCACCCCGCTCTCGGAATTGCCGAACTGATGCGCATCCTGATTGACGAAGAGAAGATTCCATACGAGAAGGCATGGGAGATCACCCAGGGATCCTTCGCCTATACCAACCACACCCTCCTGCCGGAAGCTCTCGAAAAATGGCCCGTTCCGATCTTCGAGAAGATCCTGCCACGCCATATCCAGATCATCTACGAGATCAACCGCCGCTTCATGCGGGATGTTGCCAGCCGCTTCTTCAATGATCGCCACAAGCAGTCCAGCCTCTCCCTGATCGAGGAAGGGCCCGAAAAGCAGGTCCGGATGGCACACCTGGCCGTTCTCGGCTCCCATTCCGTCAACGGCGTCGCAGCACTGCACACGGAACTCCTCAAGAGCAATGTCCTGCACGATTTTTACGAATACTGCCCGGAAAAATTCAACAACAAGACAAACGGGATCACACAGCGCCGCTGGCTCCTGAAAGCCAATCCGGGCCTGGCAAGTCTGATCAGCGACCATATCGGAACCGGCTGGATTACCAATCTCGACGAGCTCCGCAAACTCGAGCCCTTTGCCGACGATCCGGCTTTCCAACAGCGCTTCGCGGACATCAAGCGGACAAACAAGGCATACCTCTGCAAGCTCATCGAGAAGGAAACGACCATCCCGGTCCAGCCAGATGCCCTCTTTGACATCCAGGTCAAGCGGATTCACGAGTACAAACGCCAACTCCTCTTTGCCCTGGGCATCATCATCCAGTACATCCGCCTGAAAAAGAATCCCTCCCTCGATATCGCACCCCGCGTCTACATCTGCGGTGGCAAATCGGCTCCAGGCTACCACATGGCAAAACTGATCATCAAACTCATCAACTCGATCAGCGAAGTCGTCAACAATGACAGCCTGATCGGGAACAAGATCAAAGTGGTCTTCTTCCCGAATTACCGGGTCTCGGTCGCCGAAAAGATTTTCCCGGCCGCCGATGTCAGCGAACAGATCTCCACCGCCGGGATGGAGGCTTCAGGCACCGGAAACATGAAATTCGCGATGAACGGCGCCCTGACAATCGGGACTCTGGACGGAGCCAATATCGAAATCAGGGAAGAGGTCGGTGCAGAGAACTTCTTCCTCTTCGGGAAAACGGTCGAAGAACTCGAAAAGCTCAGTGCCGAAGGATACAACCCCCGCCACTATTACGAGAACAATCCCGAAATCCGTGAGGCGCTCGATCTTCTTGCGACAGACTTTTTCTGCGGCGGCCAGCCGGATCTTTTCCGCCCGATTCTGGACGCTCTCCTCGTTCACGGAGACCGCTATTTCAACCTGGCGGATCTCGAGGACTATCTCGCCACCCAGGACAGAATCGACCGCACCTACAGGGACCAAAAGGTCTGGAACAGGATGGCTATTCTGAATGTGGCCCGGATGGGAAAATTCTCGAGTGACCGGACCATCCTTGAATATGCGAACGAGATCTGGGGTGTCAAGCCAACTTCGATTGCGGTGACAACAGCAGAATAA
>ERZ795056.2965-NODE-2965-length-18402-cov-15.620483_pt1 | contig 18402 bp, 16 predicted proteins | sample MGYA00375140_ERZ795056 | MGnify/ENA primary metagenome ERZ795056 (study PRJEB30185, sample SAMN05720227) | activated sludge metagenome | isolation source: Anaerobic digester | place: USA | collected 2015-03-09 ... | reverse complement strand
TGATGGCGTTGCCATACAGCTTGACGCCATAGTCGGGGTACTGCAGCACCACCACATCTTCAGCCTTTACGCCGCGTGCTTCCAGGTTGAGCAGCGAAGTGAATGTGAAGCCGGTGATCGCGTCGACATCGCCGCGGGCCAGCATGGTCTCACGCAAAGGCGGGTCCATGGCGGTCCATTGAACGCCAGTGACGCTGTTGGCCTTGGCAAAGATCGGGAAGGCGCGACGGCCTGCGTCAAAAACGGGTGCACCCAGTTTTTTGCCGTTCAGGTCGGCTGGCGTCTTGATGCCCGATTTTTTGAGGGCCATCACCGATGCCGGCGTGTCGTTGTAAACCATCATGATGGCCACGGGCTTGTTGGCCGCATCGGCATTGTTGGCGTGGAACTCCATCAGCGCCGCCATGTCGGCAAAACCGATGTCATAAGCGCCTGAGGCCACACGGGTGACGGTGCCGCCCGAGCCGTTTCCCGCGTCAATGGTGACGTCCAGTTTGGCATCCTTGAAATAACCTTTGGCCGCGGGCGTCAGAAACAGGGCGGCCGGGCCTTCAAAGCGCCAATCCAGCTGAAACTTGATAGGGGTAACTTGTGCCTGGGCTGCGCCCAGAGTGCCAAACAGCGCCAAGGCTGCTGTGGTTTTAAGCAAAAAACGCTTGTTCATGAAAACTCCGTCGGGATGGGTATAAATAATTAGCTGCTTACCTACGAATTCAAGCAAGAAAAATGCCAGCACACCATTTTTCGATGCCTTTTATCCAGAAGGTATACAACTTGTGCGTACAGATTATGTGCGCCTGCCCATCCCGCGATCATCGCGGGAAACCCTAGTACCCCGGGGTTCCGGTTGCAAAATCAGGTGTCCGGGGCAACCGGATGCTGCGCCATGGCTTCCAGCGCCTTGACCAATGCAGAATGGTCTTGCTGGCCGAAACCCAGAGCGGAGCATGTCTGCATCAGTTGCGCAGCATTGGCTGTCTGAGGCAGCGCCACGCCCAGACTCCGGGCGCCTTGTAGCGCCAGATTGAGGTCCTTCTGATGCAGCGCGATACGAAAGCCGGGTGCGAAGGTGCGCTTGATCATGCGTTCGCCATGCACTTCCAGAATGCGGGAAGCTGCAAAGCCACCCATCAAGGCCTGGCGCACCTTGGCCGGGTCTGCGCCGGCCTTGGAAGCAAACACCAGCGCTTCGCTGACGGCCGCAATGTTGAGCGCCACGATGATCTGGTTGGCCACTTTGCACACCTGGCCGTCGCCCACACCCCCCACTAGCGTGATGTTTTTGCCCATCAGTTCGAAAAGGGGCTTGACGCGGTCAAACGCGGCCTGCTCAGCACCCACCATGATGGTCAGCGACGCAGCTTTAGCACCCACTTCACCACCGGATACCGGTGCGTCGAGGTAGTCGCAACCCAGAACCCTGATTTTGGCCGCAAAGGCCTTGGTGGCAATGGGATCGATGGAGCTGCAGTCCACTACGGTTTTACCTTTTCCTTTTGTCAGACCGGATGCAACACCGCTATCCGAGAACAGCACCTTTTCCACGTCCGGTGTGTCCGGCAACATCAAGAAGATGATGTCAGCTCGTTCGGCAACGCCTTGGGCAGAGGTGCAAAGGGTTGCACCACCATCAACAAGTTCAGGTGGTACTTTGCTGCGCGTATGGACAAAAAGTGTGTGGCCCGCTTTGAGCAAATGCCCCGCCATGGGTGCACCCATGATGCCCAGCCCAATAAAGCCAAGTTTGAGTGAGGGTATGGTCATGTCAATTCCTTGATCCAGCCAAGGCCATCCTGGGTGTTGGTCTTGGGTTTGTATTCGCAGCCAATCCAGCCGGTGTAGCCAATGGCATCCAGGTGTTTGAACAGCCAGGCATAGTTGATTTCGCCCGTGCCGGGCTCGTTGCGCCCCGGGTTGTCTGCCAATTGGATGTGGCCAATGCGGGAAAGGTTGTTTTTGAGCGTGTTGCCCAGTTCACCCTCCATGCGTTGTGCATGGTAGATGTCGTATTGGATAAACAGGTTGTCGCTACCCACGTCGTCCTGAATCGCGGCAGCTTGATCGGTGCGATTCAAAAAGAAACCAGGTATGTCGAAATAATTGATCGGCTCCATTAGCAGTCGCAAACCTGAAGCCTTTAGCTTTTCTGCTGCGAACGCCAGGTTGGCGATCAGAGTGGCGCGTGCCTTGTCCGTACTCACCCCCGCGGGCAACTTGCCCGACAGGCAGTTGAGCTGGGGGCATCCCAGCGCGGTGGCATATTCAATGCCCAGCGTTACTCCCGAGCGAAACTCATCCACGCGGGCAGGGTCGCAGGCCATGCCGCGGTCTCCTGCATCCCAGTTGCCAGCGGGCAGGTTGTGCAGCACTTGTTTAAGGCCGTTGGCTTTGAGGGCCTTTGCCAGTTCGGACTTGTCAAGCGCGTAGGGGAACAAATATTCCACCGCCTCGAACCCCGCAGTTCTGGCTGCGGCAAAGCGCTCCATGAATGGGAGTTCGGTGAACAGCATGGACAAATTGGCGGCAAATTGGGGCATCTTGTATTTCCTTGGTTTTCAGGTGACAAGGTTACTCGAGCAGGCCCGCCAGTTCCAGACCCTGCCGACCTTCCGGATGACGACAATCGATGTCCTCGAACTCGTTGATCTTGTCGATCTCGGTACCCATGGCGATATTGGTGACTTTCTCCAGGATCACTTCCACCACGACCGGCACGCGGTACTTCCTGGCCATGGCCTGGGCTTCGACCATCGCAGCCTGAATCTTCTCTGGATCGGTGACGCGCAGACTCTTGCAGCCCAGGCCCTGCACCACCGCTTGGTGGTCAACGCCATAGCTCTTGAGTGTGCCGTCTTCGACATTCTGATTCTCGAAGGCCAGCTGCACGCAGAAGTCCATCTCGAATCCGCGTTGGCTTTGGCGGATGAGGCCCAGATAGCTGTTGTTCACCAGCACCTGAACGTAGGGCAGACGGAATTGCGCGCCTACCGCCAGTTCCTCGACGAGGAACTGAAAGTCATAGTCCCCTGACAGGCCGACTACGGTACGGGTCGGATCGGCTGCCACAACACCCAGCGCCGCGGGAATGGTCCACCCCAGCGGGCCGGCTTGGCCGCAGTTGATCCATTGACGAGGGCCGTAGACCTGCAGAAACTGTGCGCCGGCGATCTGGGACAGGCCGATTGTGGTGACGTAAATCGTGTCGCGTGGGAAGACCTTGTTCATTTCTTCGTAGACGCGCAGCGGTTTGATCGGCGTTTCGGTGTAATGGGTCTTGCGGTGCATCAGCTTCTTGCGTTCGGCACAACGGGCTGCCCAGACCCCGAAATCCTTGAGCTGCATCGCCGCTTTACGTTCACGTGCTACTTCAACGAAAAGTTGCAGCGCTGCCTTGGCGTCACTGACGATGCCCAGCTCGGGGTTGAATACGCGACCGATTTGCGTTGGCTCGATGTCCACATGCACAAAGGTTCGCCCCTTGCAATACACCTCGGGGCTGCCAGTATGGCGGTTGGCCCAGCGGTTGCCGATGCCCAGCACAAAGTCGCTGGCCAGCATGGTTGCGTTACCGTAGCGGTGGCTTGTTTGCAGACCCACCATGCCGGCCATCAGGGGATGGTCGTCGGGGATCGTGCCCCAGCCCATCAAGGTGGGAATGACTGGCACACCCGTCAGCTCGGCAAATTCCACCAGCAGCCCGGACGCGTCGGCATTGATGATGCCGCCACCCGCCACGATGAGCGGTTTTTCGGCTGCCATCAGCATGTCCAGTGCACGTTCAATCTGCTTGCGGGTCGCGGCCGGCTTGTAGACGGGCAGTGGCTCGTAGGTGTCGATGTCGAATTCAATTTCGCCCATTTGCACGTCGAAAGGCAGATCAATCAACACAGGCCCTGGACGGCCGCTGCGCATCAGGTGAAACGCCTGCTGGAAAGCGCGGGGCACCAGCGCCGGCTCACGCACGGTGACGCTCCACTTGGTGACAGGCTTGCTGATGGACTCGATGTCCACCGCCTGGAAGTCTTCCTTGTACAGCCGGGCCCGTGGTGCCTGGCCTGTGATGCACAGGATCGGAATGCTGTCGGCAATGGCCGAATACAGCCCTGTAATCATGTCGGTGCCAGCTGGGCCGCTGGTGCCAATGCACACGCCAATGTTGCCCGCTTTGGCGCGGGTGTAACCCTCAGCCATGTGGGACGCCCCTTCGACGTGGCGCGCCAGAATATGGGCAATGGACTCACGCTCCCGCAGGGCAGCATACAGCGGATTGATGGCTGCGCCTGGCACACCAAACGCCTGCGTGATGCCTTCCTTTTCCATGACCAGGACGGCGGCCATTACTGCCTTCATTTTTGCCATGATGGTTGCTCCTTCAAGTTGATTGCCTCGATGGGTTGGACTGTAGAAACAACAGGAGCATTGCGGAAGTCGCCTACAGCCCATAACATCTATTCCGTGGTGGAATAGATGAAGGTGAACACAAGGAGTTAGCTGATGGACCGGCTTCTGGCAATGCAGGTGTTTGTGCGGGTGGTGGAAACCGGCAGCTTTTCGAAAGCCGCAAAGGAATTTGCCACCACCCAGCCCACCGTCACCAAGATGGTGTCGGCAACGGAAGAGCGCCTCAAAGTACGGCTGCTTAACCGCAACACGCGGGGCGTGAGTGTGACGGAGTCTGGCGCGCTGTATTTCGAGAAGTGCAAGATCATTGCGCGTGAGGCCGATGAAGCAGAAAACGTTGCGCGGCTACGCCAGACGCAGGCGCAGGGCATGCTGCGCATCGGCACATCCGTAGCGTTTGGCCGACGGGTGGTGGTGCCGCTCGCGCTGGAATTCATGGCGCAACATCCGCTGGTGCAGGTGGACCTGAGCTTTGAAGACCGATACACCGACCTGGTGGCGCAGGGCATTGACGTGGCCATCCGCATGGGCAAACTTGCAGATTCATCGCTGGGCGCACGCCACCTTGGCATGAACCCCTGGGTGCTGGCAGCTTCCAGCCGCTACCTCAAGAAACATGGCGTGCCCAAACGCGCGGCTGACCTCAGTGGGCGCAATGCGTTGATCTACAGCAGCGTGCAGGGAGACGATGTTTGGCGCCTGCAGGGCCCCAAAGGTGACGCGGTGACCGTGCCAGTGACTGGCAGTTTTCGGTCCAACAATCTGTCTGCCGTGCTGGCGGCGGCGCGTGCGCATCTGGGCGTGGCGGCATTACCTTGGTACGTGGCCGCGGACTCGCTGGCGTCGGGCCACGTCGTGGAAGTCCTGAAAGGGCACAGCCTGCCCGAGCAGGAAATCCATGCGGTCTTTCCGTCGCCCAAACTGGTGCCCGGCAAGGTTCTGGCGTTTGTTGCCTTCATGCAGGGGCGTTTCAACGGTCGCTGGTGGGAAACGTTGCCCAAGAGCTGATTTATGCCGGAGCCGGGTGCCTAATTGGCCTCTAGACCCAATCGGATATGTGTGAATAGCTATCAAATATATAGCAAATTAAGCGTTGAACTATCGCAAACAACTGGTTTGTTAGGAACTGGACCGAATCTCGGCGAAGCGCTGCTCCATCTCACGACGCATTTCCCTGCGAACTTCAGCTGCAGCATGACGTCTGCGCTCTTCGACGGACACGGGCTCCCAGGGCGTTACGGCAGCGGGCTTTCTGTTTTCGTCGACAGCCACCATGGTGAAGAAACAGCTATTCACATGACGAACCGCGCGGGTGCGGATTTCCTCGGCGATGACCTTGATACCAATTTCCATGGACGAAGTCCCCGTGTGATTCACGGAGGCCAGAAAGGTGACCAGTTCTCCCACGTGGATTGGCTGCCTGAACATCACCTGATCCACGTTGAGGGTGACCACATACCGTCCCGCATAACGACTCGCGCAGGCATATGCCGCCTGGTCCAGCAGTTTGAGGATGGTTCCGCCATGAACATTGCCGGCGAAATTAGCCGTGTCCGGTGTCATCAACACCGTCATGGAAAGTTGGTGAGAAGGGAGTTCCATAGTCATGACAATAATATCTATCAATTCATTTGTTCCCCACACTTCGCTATGAATAATTCTTCACAAGTCATTCGCGCTTTCACACCAACGGGAAAATTGCGCGCCTCCATCAATCTGGGTAACCCCATTCTGGCGAATAGAGACCCAGCCTCGGGCGATCCCCTGGGGGTTTCCATCGATCTGGCTCGTGCTTTTGCCGGACGATTGGGGGTTGAAGTTGAATGGGTCGTTTTTGATACGGCGGGCAAGTCAGTCGATGCCGTAACTCATGAACAGGCCGATATTGGCTTCTTTGCGATTGATCCGCTTCGCGGCGAGGGCATTTCCTTCACGGCGCCTTATGTGTTGATCGAGGGCAGCTACATGGTGCCAGACGCGTCACCCATTCAAGCCAACGACGAGGTGGATCGACCCGGCCGCCGCGTGACGGTTGGCAAAGGCAGCGCCTACGACCTGTTTTTGTCCCGGGAACTTAGACATGCTGAAATTGTGCGTGCACCCACGTCGCCAACGGTGGTTGATGTGTTCGTAGCGCAGGGTCTGGATGTAGCCGCTGGTGTCAAGCAGCAGCTGGAGGCGGACGCCAAACGTTTTCCAGGTCTGCGGCTGTTGCCTGGCCACTTCATGGTGATCCAGCAGGCTATGGGTCTCCCCAAGGGCAGAGGTGAGGAGGCTGCACAATGCCTGCGCCAGTTTGTTGAAGACATGAAAGCCAGTGGCTTTGTTGCCCAGGCACTGGCCCGGCATGGCATTCAGGGCGCCATTGTTGCGCCTGTCACGCAAGGCTGAGCCGGGCGCCTGCCGGCCACCATAGACATGGTGACTTGCGGCAGCCCGGTATGCAGGGTTCTTGGCAATATTTTGGGGCTAAATTGGCCTTTATTCCCCGTCGGGTATGCTTAAGAAGCTACTAAATATATAGCAAACAGGTTTCACTTCATCAATGGGCGTCAGCCTGCTTGGCTGCCTCCACCGCATCCGAACCATCACCCCGCGCGCCGTTGAAGTACAGGTTCAGCGCGACAGCGCTAATGGACGCCAGCAAAATGCCGGACTCGATCAACGGGTGAATGTTGTGTGGCATCCACTGCTTGAAGTTGGGTGCAATCAGCGGAATCATGCCAATACCGATTGAGATGGCCACGATGAACAGGTTGTTGCGGTTGCCCTTGTAATCCACACCGCCAAGGATACGGATACCGGTGGCCGCTACCATGCCGAACATCACCAGACCTGCACCGCCCAGCACGAACGTAGGTAAAGATTCCACCAGCGCCGCCATCTTGGGCAGCAGGCCCAGAATGATCAAGATGATGCCGCCTGCCACGCAGACAAACCGGCTCTTCACACCGGTTACGCCCACCAGACCCACGTTTTGCGAGAAGCTGGTGTAGGGGAAGGTGTTGAAAATGCCACCGATCAGCGTGCCCAGACCATCGGTGCGCAAACCGGCTGCCAATGCTTTTTGCTCGATCTTCCTGCCGGTCATGTCGCCGAGCGCGAGGAACATGCCAGTGGATTCGATCATCACCACAATCATCACCAGCGTCATCGTGATGATGAGGATTGGGTCAAACACCGGCGTGGCAATCTCAAAGGGCAACACCAGATCAAACCAGCCTGCCTTTGCCACTTTCTCAAACGTCATCAGCCCGGCCAGGGTGGCGATGACGCCGCCCAGAATGATGCCCAGAAGCACCGAGATGTTCGCGATGAAGCCTTTGGCGTATTTGGCAATCAGCAGGATGGACACCAGCACGATGCCGGCGATGATGATGTGCGGCATCTGCGCGTATTTGGGGTTGGGTACCGACCCGACGAGTGCCAGGCCTTTGGGAACGGCGGGCACCATAGCGGCCGCCGGTGCGCTGGCGCCCGCGGCGGGTGTGACCGCCGCATTGGCCATGCTGCTCACGTCGGCCAGCCACTTGGCGTGCTCAGGGCTCACCACATTGGGGGCTGTAGGGCCGAAGGGGTTGCCAAAAATCCAGTTGATGCCAATGCGCATCAGGCTGATCCCGATCACTGCAATGATGGTGCCCGTGACCACCGGTGGAAAGAAGCGCAGCATGCGGCTGACGATGGGTGCAATCAGGATGGAGATGACACCCGCACCAATGATCGAGCCGAAGATCAACCCCGCACCCTCCACGCCGGGCAGGCTGTTGGCCATAGCGACCATCGGGGCGACGGACGCAAAGGTCACACCCATCATCACTGGTAGCTTGATGCCAAACCATTGTGTGGCTCCCAGCGACTGGATCAGCGTGACAAGGCCGCAGCAGAACAGGTCTGCCGAGATCAGCATGGCCACCTGTTCGGGGCTGAGCTTGAGCGCGCGACCCACAATGAGTGGCACGGCCACCGCACCGGCGTACATCACAAGCACGTGTTGCAGGCCAAGGGCGGTCAGTTTGCCTGCGGGCAGGCGCTCGTCCACGGGGTGGACTTGTTGGTTAGCCATGTGTAGTCTCCTGAAGAAAATTGCAGGGATCGAAAAAGTGGGGCCTAGATTTCAGATATGAATATTGTTCTTCACTCTGTACGCCAAACTGTATACACTTTGATCTTAGTCCAGATAGGGGAAAACCCCAGAATGCTGCGGGCATTCGAGGGGTTTCAGGCTGCGTGCTTTTAACTTTTAGTGCCTGAATGAGCAGGCGGGTGCTGACTGGTCAGGCCAGCAGGTCGCTCAGCGTGCGGGCAATGACCTTGGTGGCGCGGCGCAGGTCTTCCAGCTCCAGCCGTTCGTCGGCGCGCTTGGCGTGGGACTCCAATACCGTGCGTGGCCCGGCACCGTAAATGACACCGGGAATGCCGGCCTCGCAGAACAGGCGCACATCGGTGTATAGCGGCGTACCCAGTGCGGGTATCTTCTCGCCAAACACCTGCTCACCATGCTTCTGGATAGCGTCCACTAGCGGTTTGTTGCCGGGCAGCGGCCGCATGGCGTTGGCTAGCAGCATGCGTTTGATGTCCACCGTCACACCTTTGTGTTGTGCTGCGGTATCGGTGATGATCTTGCGCAGGGTTGCTTCCACTTCAGCCGGGTTCTCCTCGGGAATCATGCGCCGGTCCAGCTTGAAGGTGACCCGGCCCGGCACCACGTTGGTATTGGTGCCGCCTTCAATCATGCCGACGTTCAGGTAGGGGTGATTGATACCGGCCACTTCGGAGCTGATTTGTTTGTACAGCGTATTTTGGTGATACAGCGCGCTGAGGATGGTGACTGCTGCCTGCATTGCGTCCACACCCGAGTCCGGAATGGCGGCGTGCGCCATCTTGCCGTGCACGGTGACTTCCATCTGCAAGCAGCCGTTGTGGGCCGTGATGACCTGGTAGCTGAAGCCTGCAGCAATCATCAAATCAGGTTTGATGATCTTGTGTTTGAGCAGCCACTCAGGCCCCACTTCGCCGCCAAACTCTTCGTCGTAGGTGAACAGCAGTTCCACACTGCCAGCCTTGGGCTTGGCAACGGCTTCCAGCGCACGCACGGCAAAGGCATAGGTAGAAAAATCACATTTACTGACGGCTGCAGCGCGTCCGTAAATTTTGCCGTTTTCAATCTCGCCACCATAGGGGTTCTTGGTCCAGCCTTCACCGGGTGGAACCACGTCGCCATGGGCGTTTAGGAGCACCGTTTTGCCGAGACCGTAATTCCGGCGCACGACAAGGTTAGTGACACTTTCCAGCCCGAACGCTTTGACTTCGGCTTCCGGCACGGGATGCTTCTCGGCGTCCAGCCCGAAACCGTGCAGCAGTTCGGCCGTGCGCTCAGCATGCGGTGCATTGTTGCCGGGCGGCGTGTCGGTGGGCACGCGAATCAGGTTCTGAAGAAAGCGAACTTGTTCTTCAAAGTGGGCATCGATCCAGGCATCCAATTGTTCGTAAGTGTTCATGGTTCAAGTCGATAAAAAGAAAAATCAGTATTCAGCAGCGAGGGTTTCAATCAGCACGGAAAAGGCTTCCACGGCCAGTTGCATGTCGTCGCTGGTGGTGGATTCGAGCGGGTTGTGGCTGATACCGGAGTTTTCCCCGCGCACAAACAGCATGGCCTGCGGCATGATCTCGTGGAGTTTCATGGCATCGTGACCCGCCCCGCTGGGTAGCTGATATGGCGGCAGACCCAGGGCCTGGACGGCGCTTTCCCAGTGCCCGCGCAGCGCTGCGTCAGACGGCGCTGCCGAAGCGATCATGGTTTCTTCCAGGTGCAACATCACACGCCGCCGCTCGGCAATGCGCAGTGCCTGGTTCTTGATGTCTGCCACCACGGCATTGCGCTGCGCGTTGTTGGGTGCACGAATGTCCAGACTGAACTGGCAGCGTCCGGGCACCACATTAATGGAGCCTTGGGGTACGTCGAACATGCCCACCGTGGCGACGGAGTCTTCATCGGCTGAGGCCCTGGCTTCGGCATACAACGCCAGTTCGGCTGCTGCTGTGGCCGCGTCACGGCGGCGGTTCATGGGCGTGGTTCCGGCATGGCTGGCCACACCGGTGAACTCGCCCCGGTAACGCGCGCTACCGTTGATTGAGGTGACGACACCCAAAGGCAGGTCCATGGCGTTCAGCACGGGGCCCTGTTCAATATGCACTTCAACAAAGCCGAGATAACGCTCCGGGTCACGTTGCAATGTCTGGATGGCTTCCAGCGTGGCGGGCAGGCCGGCATGCTGCATGGCTGCTCGCATGGTGACGCCGTCCGCGTCCTGCTGGTCAAGCCAGTCGGGGTTGAAGTGGCCAGTGAGCGCGCCTGATCCGAGGAAGGTGGCCTTATAGCGCTGGCCTTCCTCTTCTGCAAATCCCACAACTTCGATTGCGTAGGGCAGCCGTCTGCCTGCGCGTTTCAGTTCCTGCACGCAAGCCATGGGCACGAAAATGCCGAGGCGGCCATCGTATTTGCCACCGTTACGCACGGTGTCGAAATGACTCCCGGTGAGCAGGATCGGAGCTTTCGCCCTGCCCGTAATGGGCTTGGCGTCATCGCTTGCCCGATAGGTACCGACCACGTTGCCCACGGCGTCAATGTGGGCTTCGTCGAAACCGCAGGCCAGCATCTGCTGTTTTATGTCCGCAGCGCAAGCGCGGTGTGCATCGGTGAGGTAAGTGACTGTGAGCTGACCGAGTTCGGCGTACCCGGGGTCCGTGTGGCGCGCAAGGGTCTCATGCCAGTCCCACACGCGATGGCCCAACTCGGGCTCAAAGCCGAACTTGTCATTGAGGCGGATTTCTGCGATGCGGTGGATGTTACGTAGGCATTCGGCATGTTCGAATTCCAGCGGATTGCGCAGGCGTCGCTCAAAGGTGTCGATGATTCGCTGCTTGCTCAAGCCAGTGCCACGAGCGCCCCGTACGGCCAGAATGAACGGAAAGCCGAATCGTGCGTTGTAGTCGGCGTTCAGCTTCTGGATTTTGGCAAACTCTGCGGGCGTGCAGTCTGTCAGGCCCGCCTTGCCCTGCTCATGTGTTGACTCGGCGGTGAGTGTCTTGCTGACCATCGCTTTGCCGGCCAGCTCAGGGTGGGCGCGGATCAGGGCTAATTGGGGCTCGCGGCCGGCGGCGTTGAGCACCTGCACCATCGCATACTTCAGGTGCGCCAGGGATTTGAAAGGCCGCTGTGCCAGGGCCTTTTCGGCGATCCAGGGAGAGTGCTCGTAAAGCCCGTCCAGTAGCTGTAAGGCTTCAGCCGATGAAGCAGCGTTCAGTTGTGGCAGGTTGATGGCCATGATTCAGCCTTTGGTCACGGTTGATGGGGCAACAGGGCGGGGGTGCGAGGGGTGCGTTTTGGCCCAATGCCTGGCAATGTCCAGGCGGCGGCAGATCCAGACATGGGAGTGACCCTGGATGTAGTCCAGAAATTTTTGCAGCGACCGCATGCGCCCGGGTCGTCCCAGTAAACGGCAATGCAGGCCAATGCTCAGCATCTTGGGTGAGTTGGCACCTGCTGCGTCGCCTTCTGCATACAGCACATCAAAGCTGTCTTTGAGATACGTGAAGAAATCATCGCCTTGGGCAAAGCCCTGTGCAGAAGAGAAGCGCATGTCGTTGGTGTCCAGCGTGTAAGGCACGATGAGTTGCGGCACCACGCTGCCGTCGGTTTTCCTGACCTGCATCCAGAACGGCAGGTCATCGCCGTAGTAATCGCTGTCGTATTCAAAGCCACCATAGTCAGCCACCAGCCGGTGCGTGTTGGGGCTGTCGCGCCCCGTGTACCAGCCCAATGGGCGCTCGCCGGTTAGCTCCCGAATGATGTCCATTCCGATGCGCATGTGTTCCCGCTCGGTGGCTTCGTCGATATTCTGATAACTGATCCAGCGCCAGCCGTGGCAGGCAATTTCGTGGCCCAGTTCCTTGAATGCAGCCGTGAGTTCAGGGTGGCGCTGCAGCGCCATGCTCACGCCAAACACGGTGAGCGGCAGTTTGCGTTTCTCAAACTCGCGCAGGATTCGCCAAACGCCTGCGCGCGAACCGTATTCATAAATGCTTTCCATGCTCATGTGGCGTGCTGGAAAAGCCGCCGGGCTGAACATCTCGGACAGGAATTGTTCGGAGGCTGGGTCGCCATGCAGCACGGCGTTTTCTCCGCCTTCTTCGTAATTCAGGACAAACTGAACTGCGATACGTGCTTGGTCGGGCCACTGTGCGTGTGGCGGGTTGCGTCCATACCCGGCCAGATCGCGGGGATAGGTAGCAGTTGAATCGTAGGGGGCGCTTGACATGGGGCGTTCTCTCAGGACAGGGCCATTGAAATGTCGTTGGTGGGAATCTTGCGATCGAACGTCAGGTTTTCTTCGACGTGCAGCAGGTGCTCGTTCATAAGTCTCACAGACAGATCTTCGTCTTTGGCCGCAAGCGCTTTCACAATGTCCACGTGCTCCTCATTGGAGTGCTCGGCAGCGCGGGAAGTTTGGTACATGAGGGTAATCAGGGCGCAGCGTGAAATCAGCTGGCTGAGCAATTGCGCCAGCACGTCATTGCCCATCAGTTCAGCCATCCGCACGTGGAAATCGCCCAAAAGCTCGGTACGCCCCGGGGCATCTTCCCGCTGCACAGCCAGCTTTTCCTGCGCCACATGCTCGCGTAGCGCCTTGATCTTGGCGGGTGTGACTTGGCGCACGAACGCGCGTGTCATCTCGGTCTCCAGCATGCGGCGCACGGCAAAGACCTGCTTCGCTTCGGCGACGGACGGGGCTGCCACAAAGGCGCCGCGTGCGGGCTCCAGCGTGATCAACTGATGTTGCGAGAGTTGCAGCAGTGCCTGGCGGACCAGGGTTCGGGATACGCCAAAGTGATCAGCCAGCTTCTGCTCCGCCAGCTTGCTGCCAGGCTGAAGCCGGTGTTCCACAATGGCTTTGGTGAGCGCCTGAACAATCAGGGCGGTAGATGATGCTTCCATGGTTGGCATCATAGCGTTAAACTCAAAAAGTGTATACACTTTCGGTTTCCGTACGCTGAATACCGGCTTCAGGAGGGCGATCACGGGTCGATCAGGAATTTATAACAAGGACGCAATATGGGCTTGAGCACACACGTACTGGACACCATGCATGGTTGCCCCGCTGCCGGGATGGCAGTTGCGCTGTACACCACCCACGGCGATTCGGCCACACTGGTGAAGCGCTTTGTCCTGAACCAGGACGGGCGCAACCCGGACGGGCCGCTGTATGACAACGCCAGCCTGCGGGCGGGCACCTACCGACTGGTTTTTGATGTGCAGGGTTATTTCAGGGATCGCAGCGTAGCGCTACCCGAACCTAATTTTCTGAACAAGGTGAGTCTGGATTTCGGTGTGGCACACACCGACCAGCATTACCACGTGCCACTGCTGGTCAGCCCCTGGAGCTACTCGACCTACAGGGGTTCCTAGGACTGATTTCGGGTAATTAGAGCTGACCTTCGGTCAGGGTATCCAACTGGAATCGACCGCTTTTTTCCCACAACCACGTGTCGGTATAGGTGACACGGCCCATGCGTACCGGCGCAGGGTAGGGTGCAGCCTGACGCACCGTTCGGACGATTTCAGCCATGACTTCAGGTGCATGCGAAGGAGCACGCATCCAGTTGGTGGAAACCACGTTGCCACGGCCGTCGATCTCCACGTTCAGCACGCCCACGGCGTACAGCAGCGGCGGCATTTTTCCCTTGTAGACGCGATTGCCGTTTTGCCGATACAAATGACCTGCTGCGTCCCGACGGTAATCGCGGGGGGTGCCTGCGCTCGACGTCATGCCCAAGTGGGGGGCAACAGGGGCGGCAGCGACCGGAGGGGCTGGTACCGGTACGGGTGCTGGCATGGCAACTGGCGCCGGGGGAGCGGCGACAGGAGGGGGAGGTGCAGTTTTGCATGCCGCTACGATCAGGCCTGCAATGGCTGTTCCCAGAACCAGCCAGATTCTATTGATGTTGGGGTAATTCATAGGTCGTCTCCTGAGGTTTGTCACACCGGTTTGGACTAAATGTGCCAGAGTTGAACCTCGGGAGCTTACAGAAGGCGTGCATCAAGGTAACAAAAAGTGAACCAAACCAACGAATTTCTGAGTCTTCTTCAGCAAGAAACCGCCGTGTGGGTGAGGGTTGATTCAGCGCAGGGGTCGGTGCCACGCAGTCCGGGCGCGTGGATGGCAGTTTTTCGCAACAGTTTGGTAGGAACCATTGGTGGTGGGCATGTGGAGTTCCAGGCGATTAATCTGGCCCGGGAACGTCTGAACGGCGCAACAGTGGCGAGTACGGTGCGCTTCGCGCTGGGCCCCAGTCTGGGTCAATGCTGTGGCGGCGTGATGCATTTGCGCTTTGATGTGGTCAGCATCGACGACCTTGCCAAGGTAGAGGCCTGGCTGCTCTCGCAACAGCAAGAGACCCGTCAGCCCATCGCCCTGTTTGGTGGTGGGCATGTTGGCCGCGCACTCATCGGCATTCTGGGCACCTTGCCGTTCGCGGTTACTTGGGTGGACAGTCGAGACGAGATCTTTCCCCCGGAGCTGCCAGACAACGTATCGACTGAGCATTCTGACCCGGTGCATTCGTCTGTTAGCGACCTGCCGACCGGCTGCAGGGTCTTGATCATGAGTTTCAGCCATGCGGAGGACCTGGATGTGGTGGCTGCCTGCCTGATGCGCCAGCGTGCGCGGGGTGATTTACCCTACATCGGCCTGATTGGCAGCAAGACCAAATGGGCAACTTTTCGCCACCGTCTGGCGGAGCGCGGCTTTTCTGACGTTGAGCTGGCCCAAGTCACCAGCCCGATAGGTGTAAGTGGTATCGCCGGTAAGGAGCCCGAAGTTATTGCGGTGGCAGTTGCGGCACAGTTATTGCAAACTGGAACCTGACCGGGAGCTAGGGTTTATACCGAGAGAAATCCTTTGGTGCCTTATTTGAAGCATTTCAGAAAGTGTATACACTTTGATGTCCATGTCGCAGCGGAGCTGGGTCCCCCAAAGACCCTTGTTCGCGACCCAGAAACTGCTTACAGCGCCCGCAGTGGTGAGCAGTTTGAAGATGAAGGGTGCCATGGTGTGGCGCCGTAAAGGTTAAAGAAACATGGAAAGCTATTACCTCGACTGGGCCAATTTGCTGCTGCGCTGGGTTCACGTCATCACCGCCATCGCCTGGATCGGCTCCTCGTTTTATTTTGTTTTTCTCGACAGCAGTCTGGTCAAGCCCGAGTCGGAAGATTTGCAGAAAAAAGGCGTCGGTGGCGAACTGTGGGCCGTGCATGGCGGCGGCTTTTACAACCCGCAGAAATATGCGGTAGCCCCGGAAAAGGTACCAGACCACTTGCACTGGTTTTACTGGGAGAGCTACAGCACCTGGTTGACCGGGTTTTCGCTGTTCACTGTCTCTTACCTGTGGAGTGCGAGCACTTACCTCATTGACAAGTCATTAATGAATTGGTCTAGCGGTGCGGCAATCGGGGTTGCAGTGTCGTTCCTGGTGGTGTTCTGGATGATCTATGACCTGATCTGCCAGATATTCGGCCGACGCAAGAATGGTGACGCCATCGTGGGCGCGCTGGTCTTTCTGGTTGTGTGTGGCGCCTCCTGGCTGGCCTGTCACTGGTTCGCCGGAAGGGCTGCCTTTCTTCTGGTGGGCGCGATGATCGCTACCGCCATGAGTGCGAATGTGTTCTTCTGGATCATTCCGGGCCAGCGTACCGTCGTCAAAGACTTGCGTGAAGGCCGACCGGTAGACCCCATTCACGGTCAGCGCGCCAAGCAACGCAGCGTGCACAACACCTATTTCACGCTGCCGGTGCTGTTTGCCATGCTAAGCAACCATTACAGCTTCACCTACACGAACCAGTACAACTGGGTCGTGTTGATTGTGATGATGTTGGCGGGGGCACTGATTCGACAGTTTTTTGTCATGCGCCACGGTTTCAAGCTGGGTCGCAATGGCCATCCCTGGCCGTATGCAGCGGTCGGCGTGGCAGTGATCGTGGGAGCTATTGTGTGGATGAAGCCTGCGCCGCAACCTGCTGCGACTATTGGAATGGCTACGAATTCAGTAGCTACTGGCGCATATCCCACGGGGTCTGGAGGCCAATTTGGCTATCAAGATGTTCAAAAAATACTGGAGCAGCGATGTTACTTGTGCCATGGTGCCCAAGTGCAGATGAAAAATGTACGGCTGGATTCCCCCGCACTGGTGAAGCAGCATGCGCTGTCGGTGTATCAGCAGTCGGTAGTCACCAAAATCATGCCAATGAATAACGCCACGCAAATTACCGATGCCGAGCGTGCAGTGATTGCGAAGTGGTTTAACGATGGCGCAAAGACTGAATGAGTGCGCCCAGAGGCTCACGCCATTTCTTTTGTCCGAGGAGCTGAGGCCACGGTGTCTGAACAGCTGGCTCCGCCGCAGCCATGAATGATGTTCTGGGGTAATGCATCGGGCATAGTGACGATGCCGGTTACCGGGTCATAGCCTAATCGTCTTAGATGAAGCGCCAGCGCCGCGTCCATCGACTGGGCGTGCTGCGGGAACCACAGGGCCAGTTCGCGTGCCATATCGCGCACTATGGCGAGATGACCGTCCCGCCCCTGTTTCTGGCCCTCTCGCATCACTTGCAGGACCACCTTGTGCTGCATGCTATGGCAATTAGATGAGGCAAACCGCGTGTTTTTCATCCATTCGTCCTCACGGCCGAAATGGTCGTCGGTGTGGTCGATCAGCTCTGTCCACTGTTCCAGCAGTTTGGCATCAGGCGCGTTCTCCACTTTGGCCAGCAGCTCCACAAATTCCTGATGGGTGTCGTCCATCGCTGGCAGGTCCAGCGCCAATGCATCCGACCATTCCAGATTCGCCATGTTGTATTCCCAAAAATAGGGAAGAGGTTATGCGACCTTTCAGTGGCGGGTTTTGATCCATGTCATGTCTCGGCCGGTTATAGGCTGGCACCCGCAAGTTGCTTCGCCAGCTGGTTGTGTCGCTCGATCAGGGGCACCAGTTCAACAGTGGCAAGTTGGCCTTCGCGCACCACCACGCAGCCATTCACTACCGTGTAAGCTGCTTGAGGACTCGCGCACAACAACAAACTGCCTACCGGATCATGCACGGCGCCACCGGCAAAGGCGAGGGTGCGCAGATCGAACAGCGCGAGGTCGGCGCACATGCCAGGGGCGAGGTGGCCAATGTCTTTGCGACCCAACACTTCTGCGCCACCACGCGTGGCCACGCTTAGTGCGTCGCGAGCGGTCATTTCTGATGGCCCCAGATCGCAGCCGAAAAAAGTGCGGCCACTGGCGTCGGTTGAAGGCGGCTGCAGGGCACGCCCCACCCGCGCCAGCAGCATGGCCTGACGCGCTTCGTTCACCAAATGGCCGGCGTCGTTGCTGGCGCAGCCGTCCACGCCCAAGCCGACGGGTACCCCAGCGTTGATCATTTTGCGGATGGGGGCAATGCCGCTGGCCAGGCGCATGTTGCTGCACGGGCAGTGCGCCACGCCCGTGCGGGTGGATGCAAACAGGCTGATGCCCTCGTCGTCGAGTTTTACGCAGTGGGCATGCCAGACGTCGTGGCCCAGCCAGCCGAGGTCTTGCGCGTATTGCGTGGGTGTGCAGTTGAATTTTTCTTTTGAATAGGCGAGGTCGTGGTCGTTTTCGGCCAGATGGGTGTGCAAGCGCACGCCGTAATGCCGGGCCAGCTTGGCCGATTCGCGCATCAGGTCGCGGCTGACGCTGAAAGGCGAGCAGGGTGCCACGGCAACATGAACCATTGCGCCGAAAGACATGTCGTGATACGTTTCGATCAGCCGTTGCGTGTCCTTGAGGATGAAGTCTTCAGCTTCCACCACGCTATCCGGCGGCAAACCGCCTTGTGACTGGCCCACGCTCATGCTGCCCCGACTGGCCGTGAAGCGCATGCCAATCTGGCGGGCGGCTTCGATGCTGTCGTCCAGAC
>ERZ795056.2964-NODE-2964-length-18403-cov-5.867779_pt1 | contig 18403 bp, 14 predicted proteins | sample MGYA00375140_ERZ795056 | MGnify/ENA primary metagenome ERZ795056 (study PRJEB30185, sample SAMN05720227) | activated sludge metagenome | isolation source: Anaerobic digester | place: USA | collected 2015-03-09 ... | reverse complement strand
TACGCAGGTCACGCGAATGATTTGCATATCAAAACCGCTTGCGGTCCTCCACGCAACTTTCGTCACGCTTCAACCTGCCCACGCATAGATCACCAGGCTTCGGGTCTTATCCTGCTGACTCCGCGCACTTTTAATACGCCGTCCCATGCTTTCGCTACGGACTTGTTGGTTTCCCTTCGGCTCCCCTTTACGGTTAACCTTGCCAACAGAATAAACTCTCTGGCCCGTTCTTCAAAACGTACGTTACGACATCGGCAACCACACCCGTACTACCGCCTCGCGACGGGTTCCTTCGCGTGGAAGATCCTTTCATGCCGTAACCCGCCATCACCTGTCAATTTCAGGCGCTTTTAACCACCTTTTCAGGGTTACTTTTCAGCTTTCGCTCACGCTACTACTTCGCTATCGGTTTCGAGTTGTATTTAGTTTTGGAGGTTGATGACCCCCGGATTCCCGCGAGAATTCCAACCCACGGTACTCAAGACACCACCTGACCCTGTCGGCTTACGCGTACGGGACTATCACCCCCTCTGGTGCATCGTTCCAGATGACTTCCGCTTGGCCTTCAGGTATCGTGCGGTGGGCTTCCAACACCACATCTCCCTTGCGGGATTCGGTTTGAACTCTGTCGTGTTCGATCGCCTCTACTAACGACATCTCGGTTGATTTCTTCTCCTGCCCCTACTGAGATGTTTCAATTCGGGGCGTTCCCGATCCTTAACGGATCAACACCGAAGTGCTGGGATGTCCCATTCGGAGATCTCCGGATCATAGATTCCTTGCGTCTACCCGGAGCTTATCGCAGCTTGGCACGTCCTTCTTCGGCACTCGAACCGAGCCATTCACTGACAGGCTAAGACCAGTGCTCCGTCAAACCCATATAACGTCCTGAGTGCAAACCTTTACACGGCCTCAAAGGGTCATTGACCCTCAGCCCTTCCCTGGTGACTCGCATCTCCAGGTGCATCGAAAGTGGACTCAATGGGATTTGAACCCATGGCCTCCGCCTTGCAAAGGCGGCGCTCTTCCAGCTGAGCTATGAGCCCGTGTTGGCACTGGCAATTATACAGTTTGTCTGGTAACCGCATTCCCGAAATAGTTCATTAGGAGGTGATCCAGCCGCAGATTCCCCTACGGCTACCTTGTTACGACTTAACCCCCCTTGCGAAACCCAGATTCGACCACGGCGACTACCGCAGCCTCATCAAGACCTCACTCGGGTGGTTTGACGGGCGGTGTGTGCAAGGAGCAGGGACATATTCACCGCGCCATTTTGAGACGCGATTACTACAGATTCCAGCTTCATGTGGGCGAGTTGCAGCCCACAATCCGAACTAAGGACAGGTTTAGGAGATTGCCTTCACCTTTCGGTGTTGATACCCATTGTCCTGACCATTGTAGCCCGCGTGTAGCCCGGATAATTCGGGGCATGCTGACCTACCGTTGCCCATTCCTTCCTCCTCTTTAGCAGAGGCGGTCCCAACAGTGTCCCCACCATCCCGGAGGACATGCTGGCAACTGTTGGCGTGGGTCTCGCTCGTTGCCTGACTTAACAGGATGCTTCACAGTACGAACTGACGACGGCCATGCACCTCCTCTCAGCTAGTCAAGTAGAGTCTTCATCCCGACTATCATTCAGCTGTCTTATCCGGTGAGCTTCCCGGCGTTGAGTCCGATTAAACCGCAGGCTCCACCTGTTGTGGTGCTCCCCCGCCAATTCCTTTAAGTTTCAGCCTTGCGACCGTACTTCCCAGGCGGCACGTTTCACGGTTTCCCTTCGGCACCTCGGTGACTCGTGGTCACCGATACACCTAACGCGCATCGTTTACAGCTGGGACTACCCGGGTATCTAATCCGGTTTGCTCCCCCAGCTTTCGTCCCTCACTGTCGGAGCCGTTCTAGTGAGACGCCTTCGCCACAGGTGGTCCCCCAAGGATTACAGGATTTCACTCCTACCCCTGGAGTACCTCTCACCTCTCCCGGTCCCTAGGTTGCCAGTATCTCCTGAACGCCCATCGGTTGAGCCGATGGATTTCCCAGGAGACTTAACAACCAAGCTACGGACGCTTTAAGCCCAGTAATAGTGGCCACCACTCGAGCCGCCGGTATTACCGCGGCGGCTGGCACCGGTCTTGCCCGGCCCTTTCTTCACGTGTGTTTTAGACACCCGAACAGCCTGCATGTACAGGCACTCGAGGTTCCCTTATCACGGTTGCCCGCATTGTAAAGTTTTCGCGCCTGCTGCGCCCCGTAGGGCCTGGATTCGTGTCTCAGAATCCATCTCCGGGCTCTTGCTCCCACAACCCGTACCGATCAAAGGCTTGTTGGGCCGTTACCCCAACAACAACCTAATCGGCCGCAGACCCATCCTAAGGCGGCGGACCTTTGAACTAGGGGGCATTCCAGCCACCCTAATCTATGGGGTATTATCCCCAGTTTTCCGGGGTTATCCCCCTCCTCAGGGTAGGTTGTCCACGTGTTACTGAGCAGTGCGCCGAGGTCTTGCACCTCTCGACTCGCATGGCTTAATCGAACCCCGATAGCAGTGGCCTCTGGCAGGATCAACCAGAATTCAAGTTTAAAGCACACATTACTGAAAATTTCGAGGAATTAGCGGTTACCAAACAAATTTCCGCATTGCCAGTACCAACGTCAGAACCAAGGCCGGCGGCGCCGGCGTATTTGGCTCTCCATCACAGAGGGTATTATCATACGCATTATCGGTATATAACCATTGCGACTTTGCCGTGCAAAGCATCATGGTCATGGGGATTCCTTTCACGAGAATCCGATCGCATCGGGGGACGTTCATAAGGCCACTGTGAGCCGGCCTTCATCGACCCTTTCAGCGTATCAGAACCGGAGATTATCTCGCAGCAGGGTCCGGTTCATCATCGTAATTTGAGGATATACACGTTGTTGTTGATGCTATATGAACCTTGTTCCCCATCCTCACGGGGATCAACGTTCGCGTCATGCTCCCGGAATGCCGGCCGGATCGCCGTAATTCCAGTGCATTGGAACCATATCATGTAATCATGACTGGTATAAAAAGAGTTCGCCCTTTTCAAGGATCTCGTGAGAAAATTCTGGTCGAAGCCATACTGGCAGGGAAAAAATTTTTATCATGGGCAAGGGATTCGCGCAGATTTTGGGGAAAATGATGACGAAGAACCATCACTGGACTGTTTTTCATCACTCTGCGCGGCAGGCGCTCACCATGATCTCTCCGAAAAACTCCTCCTGCCAGAGGGTGAGTTTTCCTTCCGACATAAGAAAGAGGAGGGGTATGTAGACATCATAGATTCGTTTCCCCAGAAGCGCGGCCAGTTCATGGAGAGTAACCACGCCGTTCATGGTGATCGTCTCCTCGCACTGGCACAGTACCGTAGTCGCCGCTTCCAGGTACCCTTCCTCATGCGCGATCCCGACCACTTCTTCAACATCGATCACATCCATCGAGAAGGACGACCGGAACCGCTGACGCCGCCGCTGCTCTTTCTCTGCATTCTTCAGCTCAAGGATCAGCTCAAAAAGGGTGACCGGACGTTTCCGGAGATTTTTCCTGTCAAGCCGCCGCCTGATCTCTCTCTCGAGCTGCTCGATCGGCCCCCCTGCCCCTTCCGGGAAATCGTCTTCAATACCGAATCCATCATCGTCATCAGGCACCTCCTCATCTTCTGTGTCCCCGGAAAGGTCAAGGTATTCAGATTTCATACGGAGAAGAATCGCGGCATAAAACAGTGTCCTGCCCGATATGCGGAGATCGAGCTCCTTTCTCCGTTCGAGTTCTGAAAGAAACCGGTCTGTCACCTCCACGATATCGATATTCCAGGGATCGATCTCTCCCCGTTCAGCCATCTGGACCAGGATCTCGACCGGCTCTTCAGACATCCGCCCTGACCCCGGTAACAAATGAACTCTTGTCGGGAAGCAGGGTCACCCCAAGGATCCGGTCTGCCCCTTCGATCATAGGTTTCCTGAGCGATACCGTGATAAACTGCGAAGTGGGGGAGAGCTCCCTGATCATCGCACTGATCCGCTCAACGTTTGCACCGTCAAGAGACATGTCCACTTCATCAAACGCATAGAATGGTGCCGGCAGATGCTGCTGTATCGAGAAGATGAAGGCCAGGGTGGTGAGCGACTTTTCACCCCCCGAAAGAGCTGATAAGAGATGGACCGGTTTATCGCGCGGCTGGACGGCAAACGAAAGCCCCCCGGAGAAAGGATCTTCTTCGTTCTCGAGGATCAGACGTCCGCTCCCGCTCGTGAGCCGGGCAAAGATGTCGCGAAAATTCGCATCGATTCCTTTAAAGGCATCCATGAACGCTTCATACTTCATCGTTTCGAAGCGCTCGATCCGTTCGAGCAGCGTCGATCGCTCCCGCGAGAGGATCTCTTTTTTCTCTCTCCGCTCCAGCACCCGTTGTTCAACACGGTCGTATTCCTCGATAGCAAGCATGTTCACCGCCCCTATCTTTCTCATTGCAGCAGATGCCTCGGAGATTCCATCCTCTATCTCCCCAAGGGTGAGATCAGTGGTGGTGTCCCCTACTTCAGCCCGAAGCTGATCAATCTCGCCTGAAAGGGCTGCTTTGCGCGCTCCCAGTGCATCTCGCTGCACCCGAATCCGTTCGGAGGCGAGATCAAACTCAAGGATCTTCTTCTCAGATTCACGGATGGCATCCGATATCTGGCCGTGGCGGGCACGGAGTTGTTCGAGTTCCCCTGAGAACTCTTTCTGCCGCTCCTCAATTCCCTGTATCACCCCCTTTCCAGCCTCGATCTGGTCTTTTGCTGCTGCCGTGTCGATATCGATCTGTTGGTTTGCCCGGGTTATACGTTCAGCCTCTGAGGTTAACTCCTCAACCCGGGAGCCAAAATGCTGCCGCTCCCGGGAGAGATCGTTCATATCCGACTCCTTGTTCCGGAGGCGCCGCTCGATATCATCGAACTCCCGTCTCTTCTTCTCAAGCTGCTCGGTGAGCGCAGGAATGTCGGTATCATCCAGCCTCTTTTTGAGCTGATCCATCCTCTTGGTGAGCTGGGAAATCTCTCCGGTAGTCGTGTCCAGGGAAGCCTCAAGTGCCGCAAGGTCTGCAGTGCCCCCCTTCACCTCCTCTATGATCTCCTGGAGGTCTGCTGCGACCCGTTCCCGTTCCTGGAGATATCCATCGGATTGTTTCAGGAGTTCCTCGGAGGTTATGGTCAGGCGATGCAGTTCCTGTTCGATCTGGGCTCGTTGTTCCCTGAGTGCCTCCACCTCTTTACCACCGCGAGTGATGGCATTCTCAAGATCTCCCATTTCTATCTTCAGTCCCTCGGCATGTTGGCGGAGACGGCCTATCTCGTCCTCGACCGCCGCACCAAATCCACGGACCGCCTTCTTGAACGAACCCCCGGTCATGGCCCCGCTCTTCTCAAGCAGTTCCCCTTCAGGAGTGACCATGCGATATTTCCCTAACAACTTCCTCGCCACCTCAAGCGACTCCACCACCATGGTGCCGCCAAAGACCACCCGGAACGCCGGTTCAAACTGCGGTTTGAACTCAAGCATCCTTACCGCAGGGCCGATAATCCCCTTCCCCCCGGCTTCCGGAATTGGTCCGGGTTTCAGCTTCGAAAGAGGAAGGAAGGTGAGCCTCCCCAGTTTCTGGTCTTTCAGATACCGGATTGCATCAGTTGCCACTCCATCATCCTCAACCACCACGTAGTGGAGCTTGGCACCCGCAGCCACGTTCAGGGCAGTCGTATAATCGGGAGGAGCCTTACCCAGCTGGGCGATGGTCCCGTAGACACCATCCATCGCGAGGACTGCTTCGAGCGCCCGGCTGGCCGGCTCTCCCCGTGCCTGTTGCTGGGCTTCGAGACGTACTGCCTCCTGCTCGATCGTACGGAGTTCGTCCCTGACCCGTTCGAGCGATGACCGTTTGGCAAACAAAGAGGCCTCGGAGGAAGAGATCTGCCGTTCGATACTACTCTTGTCTGATAAAAGAGCATTGATCTGCTCTCTCTCCCGCAGGTTCTGATCGTCACGGGAGGTGGTCTCGGCATCAAGAGCACGGATACGCTCTTCAAGGCGCTCCCGTTCAGAAGTCCGCATCCGTCTCTTTTCGAGGAGGAGATCCTTCTGGTGCAGGATAGTCGAGCGGTCCCCCTTCTTTTCCTCGATCGACTGCATCAGGGAAAAAAGCTCATCCCTTGCTCCTTCGACATCCCTGCTCTGGTTCTGAATCGCTGCCTCAAACTTCGCAATCTGTCCCTTTGCCGCAGCTGCTTCCATCGCAAGGTTGGTCCGATCGATTGTCAGCTCCCGGATAGTCTCGCTGCATTCGGATATCCGTCCTTCCGCCCGTTTGATATCAAGGAATACCCGGTTCATGCTCTCCAGGTTTCCTTCCTTCTCCTTCTTCAGCCGCTGGATGGTCTGCTCGGCAAGCCGGATTGACCCCTTTGCCTCTTCGAGATCGGCGATCAGTTTCAGGTACTCTGACCCGCTCTTCTGATTGATCTGCCTGGTGAGATCCTCAAGATCGGATAGGAGGTAGGATCGTTCGTTCTCCTCGATGCTCCGGTCAGAACCGGCCCGTTCCAGCAGAATTTCCTGCTCCTTTTCTGCCTGGAGAACGGTTGAGAGTTCCTTCTCCTTCGCATGCAGGAAAGCGGCAGCCCTGCAGTTCTCAAACATGCGGAGCTGGTCTTCCCACTTACGATAGAGAAGTGCCTGTTCACGTTCTCTGGAGAGGGTGGTGAGACGTTCCCCAAGCTCAGCGAGCAGGATCTCTTCCCTTTCAATTCGTTCTCTCACCACCTCCAGTTCCCGGATAGCCTGATCTTTCTTTGCATCGAACTCCGAGACACCGGCAATCTCGTCAATGATCTTGCGCCGCTCAAAATCACTCATCTCGATAATCCGGGTGATATCCCCCTGCATGACAACGTTATACCCGTGTGGTTTGATCCCGAACTTCGAGAGGAACTCGGTCACTTCCGACTGCTTGCAAAGCTTGTCATTCAGATAATTATAGCTGTAGTAACCACTTGCCGTTTTTTTGATCCTCCTGCGGATTTTCGTCCCGTCAGAAAAAGAGAGGGATACTTCCGCAATGGGTTTTGCCGAATTGAGATTGATCAGATCGGTCAGCTTCTCAGCTCGGAGCGTACGGGAGGAGGAGAGGGCGAGAACAAAGAGGATGCTATCGATGATATTGCTCTTCCCCGATCCATTGGGCCCGGAAATAACGGTAAAACCCTCAAAAAAAGGGATTTTCGTCTTCTTCAAAAAAGATTTGAAATTATCGATCTCGAGCTCAGTGATGTGCAACGATCTGTTCTCCCATCACTTTTTTGCTGAATCTTTTTCTTCATCCTCGGCAACGATGAGATCGTTCTTCTTTCCCGAACCTTCGGATTGCTTTGCTTTCTTTGAATAGGATGCGGATGCAACGATGTAGTCGCTCGATTTCCGGCGTTCGGGTTTCAATGTGCCATCGGTCTGCATGATCAGATCCATCTTTTCAGGCTCGGGTGGGGCCGCCTTGACCACCGGCGGACGTTTCGGGATGATAACCGTGCTTCCCGCTGCGCCCGCTGCCGCCTGGCCGGCAGCCGGACCGCTGATATCTTTCAGCTTGTTCAGACGCATGACAATTGATTTGAGGTCAAGGAGTTCGTCGGTCAGCCCCTTGACCATGGCTTCCATCTCCCTTCCCTTCTTCTCCAGTGCCGATATTCGCTCTTCCGGGGTGGCGGCCGGGAGGCTCTCCTTCTTTGGTAGCTCCATATCCTTCTCCTTCTGATCAGGGATGCTCTTCAGCAGGGATGTACGAACGTCCTCTGGCATCATCAGAACCCTCATTGATAACATTGCTTGATCCCCTATAATAATTATGCCCCATTCAATGGGTTATTTTGGCCTGTACTATCAGAAATCCTTCATTTTTTTGGGGATGTGGTAAGGTTCCAAGGAATACCCCAGGATCCCCACATGACCTGAGAGAATGCGACACCGGCCTCATATTTCACTATCCATGTCCACCAAACCGCCTTTTTTCATCGGGAGAGAAAAAAGTATTACCTGATCAACACCGACCTTTTTAACCATGACATATCTGGCCACAACGGATTATGAAATATCTTCAATCATCGAGAAAGAGAGGCTCCGGCAGCAGAACGGGCTTGAGCTGATAGCGTCGGAGAACCTTGTCAGTAAAGCAGTTCTCGAGGCAATGGGATCGGTCATGACCAATAAGTACGCCGAAGGATACCCGGGAAAACGGTACTACGGCGGCTGTGAATTTCATGACATGGCCGAGAACCTTGCAAGGGACCGGCTAAAGGAGCTGTTCGGTGCAGAGCATGCAAACGTCCAGCCCCATTCAGGGACACAGGCCAACATGGCCATTTACTTTGCCGTCATGGAATGTGGCGATCCGCTCATGAGCATGAGCCTCGCCCAGGGCGGACATCTCTCTCATGGGTCACCGGTCAGCTTCAGTGGCCGGTTGTACCAGGTGACCCAGTACGGAGTGGACCTCAAGACCGAGACGATTGACTATGGCGTGGTTGAGGAAATAGCCCGCAAGGTCAGACCAAAGGTTATCGTCTGCGGCGCAAGTGCATATCCAAGGACCATCGATTTTTCAGCCTTCCAGGAGATTGCTGAACAGGTGGAAGCCATCTGCATGGCAGACATCGCCCATATCGCGGGTCTCTGTGCCACCGGGCTCCACGAATCCCCTGTTGGTGTCGTTGACTATACCACTACCACCACCCACAAGACGCTTCGAGGACCACGAGGGGGAGCCATCATGTGCGATAGTGAAAATGGTCCGAAGGTTGACAAGGCAGTCTTCCCTGGCATGCAGGGGGGTCCTCTGATGCATACTATTGCTGCAAAGGCCGTCTGCTTTAAAGAGGCGCTCAGGCCTTCTTTCCGTGAATACAACCGCCAGATCGTGAAGAACTCGCAGGCAATGGCAACGGTTCTTGCCGATGAAGGGCTTCGCCTTGTCTCCGGCGGCACCGATAATCACCTCATCCTCCTTGATCTTACCAATCTCGGCCTTACGGGACTCGAGGCAGAGGTTGCGCTTGGAAAAGCGCACATCACCGTAAATAAAAATACCATTCCAAATGAGAGCAGAAGCCCGTTCGTCACCAGCGGTCTTCGAATCGGAACCCCCGCTGTCACCACCCGCGGGATGAGAGAGGAGGAGATGCGGCGGATCGGACATTATATAGCCACGGTGCTCAAAGACATCAAAAACGAAGCAAAAATCAAAAAAGTAGGGGCAGAAGTGCATGAGATGGCACAACGCTTCCCTCTTTATCCCGAGTGATATGATCCTCAATGGTAAGAAAGTCCAGGAAAAACGGCTCGAGATCCTGAAGGAGCAGATCGATGAGTCCGGATTCACTCCCCGGCTCGCCACGGTTATCGTTGGGAATGACCCTGCATCCGAACTGTACGTCAGGATGAAACACCGGGCATGCGAACAGGTCCATATCGGTTCAGTGGGCATCTCTCTCCCAGAGAGCGCGGGGACAAAAGAGGTGATCAGGGAAGTCCAGGTACTCAACAGGGATCCGGAAATATCAGGGATTCTGGTCCAGCTCCCACTCCCTTCCCACATCGACACCATACAGGTGATCGAGGCTGTCCTGCCGGAGAAGGATGTGGATGGATTTCACCCGGTGAACCTCGGACGTCTCTTTGCCGGAAATCCGGTATATTCACCCTGTACCCCACAGGGGATCATGACACTCCTCAACGAATACCAGATTACAACGGAAGGCATGCATGCAGTGGTCATGGGGAGATCAATCGAGGTAGGTCGACCAATGGCAGCACTCCTCCTTTCAGCGAATGCCACCGTTACCATCACCCATTCGAAAACCCAAAACCTGCCACTTATCACACGGGAGGCAGATCTCCTCGTGGTTGCTATTGGAAAACCACGTTATGTCGGGCCGTCAATGGTGAAAGAGGGATCGGTCGTGATTGATGTCGGCACCAACAGGATCGACGGCGTTCTCTGCGGTGACGTTGACTTTGACCGTGTCAAAGACCACACCTCCGCGATAACGCCTGTCCCGGGCGGTGTCGGGCCGATGACCATTGCATCCCTGATGGAGAACACCTTCCTCGCGGCAAAGCGGTCTCTATGTACCGGTGCGTGGTAAAGGGTATTCCGATCGGGCAGGGGTTCCCGGTCCGGTTGATGGGAGTCATCAACTGCAGCCCCGAGTCATTTTTTCATGGATCCTATGTCATGCCTGGGTCCATCCTGAAACGCGCCGATGAGATGGTCTCCCTCGGTGCGGATATCATCGACATAGGCGCGAGAAGCACTGCGCCAATGTCTCCCCCCATAAGTGTGGCAACTGAAGCTGAACGGCTTTCTGCTGCACTCGCTGAGCTCGATGGGACCGGTATCCCGGTTTCAGTGGATACCATGCATTGTGCGGTGCTCGAAGGTGCTCTCTCCCATGATATCCATGCTGCCAATGATATCTCCGGGTTCTCTGACCCCGACTATTCCCGCCTCGTTGCAGATGCCGGACTGCCGGCTCTCCTTATGGCATCAGAAAAAATCCCGGGTGATGCGACAAATTTTAGAGAGACGCTCGCAAACTTATCACGAATCGTCAATCGATGTGCAGATGATGGGGTATCCTCTTATATCCTCGATCCAGGAATAGGGCTCTGGACCTCCTCGCGGAGCACAGCCCTGGACTGGGAAATCTGCCGGCACTTTGAGCAGTGCTCCCAGTTCGGCAGACCGCTCCTGGCAGCGGTCTCGCGGAAGACCTTTCTCGGAGAGCCGGATGGTCGCCCGCCCGAGATGCGCCTCCCAGCGTCCCTCGGGATCACGGCCATGCTCATCCAGAAAGGGGCAGATATCATCAGAACCCATGACATCAGGGAAACCGCGGAGGTTATCAGGATGGCATCACGGATGGTGGGGAGAGTATGACCAGTTTCCTGACCGTGGGAATAAAGACAAGAATCATCTGCGAGGGTGACAACCTGGCGGAAGCACTCGTTGAGGGGATCACTCAGTCGGAAGCAGGATATCTGGCAGAAGGGGACATCATTGTGGTAGCAGAGAGTGCCGTTGCCACAAGCGAGGGAAGGATCGTCCGGCTGGATTCGGTAATTCCCGGGCATGATTCTCTTATCCTCGGAGCGAAATATGGCATCGATCCCCGGCTTGCTGAAGTGGTGAGAACCGAGAGCGATGAGATCATCGGAGGAATCCCGGGACACCTGCTCTGCATGAAGGGCGGCACCCTTCTTCCCAATGCCGGTGTCGATGCGTCCAATGCCCCGCCCGGTTGTGTCGTGCTGCTCCCCAGAGATCCGGACAGGAGTGCCCGTGATATCAGGGACGAACTGGAGAGCCGTACAGGGGTGCGGACAGGGGTTATCATTGCAGACTCCCGGACCCATGCGATGCGATCAGGGTGCAGCGGGGTAGCTATCGCTTGTTCGGGTATCCCTTCGGTGATCGATGCACGGGGAGAGCCAGACCTCTTTGGAAGACCCCTTGAAGTCACAAAGAAGGCACTTGCTGACAATATCGCCTCTGCGGCCGAGATCGTGATGGGAGAGGCCGCAGAGTCAACACCTGCAGCCCTTATACGGGGACTGGGTATCCCGATCGGTGATCAGGAAGGGATTGATTCGATTGCCGCCGAAAACTGTCTCTTTATGGGCCTGCTTGCCGGTCTGAAGGGTAAATAACGGGGCCCCGGACAGGAAGAAGGGGAGTGCTCGATCCGACCTTTTTAATGGATCCCACCATTTCTGAAAATCAGGGAGATTTATGGGGATTTGCCGCAGGGAGTGTCAGCATCTGTTTCTCGTTAAGAGCTATTGTCACTGTCCCAGAGCATCGAAGGGCGATGAGAGAAGACAGAGAAGAAGTGAGGAGAGCCCCGCTCATTCCGTTCCGGAGGTGTCCCTCACTACCCTGACCCTTCCCTTGTCAGCGGAGAGGACGAAGCCGAGCTCGTGCAGGTACCGGCTGCTCATTCCCTTTCCATGAATGAGGAGCTCCACGAGGTCCTCACGCTCATCGATATCAGTATGGATGAGAAAAGAGTCCACCACCTCGCAGGAGAGCCCACATTCTTCTGCAATGCGGAGATGTTTTTCAAAGCTCATCCCATAATAGCTGACCCGGAAGCGGTCAGCAGAGGAGAGGTAAATGGCATTTGTACCTCCTCCCGTCCCTGGCACGATGGCCATGTCCGCCTTTGTGGTAATCAGTCTCCTTATGGCAGGACCTGAAGCAAGGGCGACGTCAGCCATGATGATCAGAAGGGATCCGGAATTCTTCTCCAGGTACGTATTGATCGACTCGTTCAATCCGCCAGGGTCGACAATCACTGGCAGACCATTGAAAGAGAAGGGTTCCGTTCCGAGCAGAAACGGTTCGCATCCCGCTTCCCGTGCCGCCACCACGACATCACACAGCATCATCTGGGCAAATTTTTCCCTCTCGGGGAGTTCAAGAACGCAGGAGAGCCGGGTCTTGGGATTCCTTGGTTTGAAAGGGATCAGAGCAGGGACTGACATTTCACTACAACACTACGTGCGGGCCGGATAAATAAATCTCGCATCAAGGAAAAGACGCTCCCTATCGGCCTTCCTGATGCTATTTTTATGAGAAAACGTTGATACGGCTCCTCTCATATTTATTCTTATCAGAATTTTTTCCTGGCTTGTTCCAACCCCATGGCCACTCATGTGCCGGAGGAATTTTTATCCCGAAACACCCAGATCAACTACCATATCACATGGCTCCTCACCTTCTGACCTACACACGAAACGTCTTTCTCCCGCTCACCACGGTCTGCCATAACCGGTGTGGGTACTGCATCTTCCGGACACCGGTCCGGGAGGGATGCATTATGAGCCAGGGCGAGGTGGAATCAATCCTTGCTGCTGGAGCGTCCGCAGGGTGCACCGAGGCTCTCTTCACGTTCGGCGAACGCCCTGGTTTGGAACGGGGGTTCACGGAACAGATCTTGCGATATGGCTATTCTGATATACTCGATTATTGCTACGATCTGTGCCTGCTGAGTATTGAGCACGGTCTTCTTCCCCATACGAATGCCGGTATCATGACGAGGGATGAGATGGAGCGGTTCCGCGAGGTGAATGCCAGTATGGGCCTCATGCTGGAGACGACGGCTGATCTGCCGGCCCATGCCAACTCCCCGGGAAAAAATCCCGCTACCCGGATACAGATGATCGAAGAGGCCGGAAGCCTGAAGATCCCGTTCACAACCGGGCTTCTCCTTGGCATCGGCGAGACGATGGAAGACAGGGAAGAGTCCCTGATGGTGATCAGGGACCTTCACCAGAGCTATGGTCACATACAGGAAGTAATTCTCCAGAACTTCTGTGCAAAAGAAGGAACGGTGATGGAGCGATCCAGCAGTATCGGCCCGGAAGAGATGTGCCTCGTCATAAGGATGGCAAAGGATATCCTCCCTTCGAGCATCGCGGTCCAGATACCGCCAAATCTTGCCGATGCACAACATCTTATCAGGTGTGGCGTGGATGACCTCGGAGGAATCTCCCCGGTAACCATCGACTTCGTCAATCCCGAGCACCCCTGGCCTGCACTTGACCACCTGAAAGATATTGCCGGAGCATCGATCTTAAAAGAGCGTCTCTGCATCTATCCGGGATTTATTAAAAAGGGATGGTACCACCCGCGGCTGGAACCCCTTATTAGGAGACTGGAACAACATATAGAATGCGAGCGTGCAGCGTGAAACAGGGTATCCCGGTCTATTCAGGAAAAGCAAAGTCATTGTATCGCACCGATAAGGACGGTGAGCTCCTTGTCGCGTTCAGGGATGACATCACCGCGTTTGATGGAGGAAAGAAAGATGTCCTTTCAGAGAAAGGGAGTCTGAACGCACAGGTATCAGCACGACTCTTCTCCCTGCTTGAGGAACACCGTATCCCCACCCACTTTATCCGGCTTCTTGACAATGCAACCATGTGTGTCCGTGAACTTGAGATGATCCCGCTTGAGGTGATTGTCCGAAATATTGCGGCGGGTTCAATGGTGAGAAATTACCCAATCAGGGAAGGGACCCCCCTTGATCCCCCCGTCATCGTGATCGATTATAAGGACGATTCCCGCCATGATCCCATGCTCAACGATGACCTCATCATCGCGATGAAACTCCTTTCGAAGGAGGAGCTTGGGCGGATAAAAGAGCTCGCGCTCAAGGCGAATATCATCCTCTCCCGGTTCTTTGAGGCCAGGGGAATCATCCTTGTTGATTTTAAGCTGGAATTCGGGAAATACAGGGGTGAGATCCTTGTCGGGGACGAGATCAGCATGGATTCGATGCGCCTCTGGGATGCAAACACAAAGGGATCCCTTGACAAAGATGTGTACCGGTTTGAAAAAGGTGATGTCCTTGCTGTCTATCGGCAGGTGACTGAAAAAGTTCTGAAGAAAGGAGAAAACCCATGATATTTCTCGCAAAGATCACAATTGGCCTGAAAGAAGGCATGCTTGACCCGGAAGCACTTGCCATCCGGCATGCTCTCGGAAACCTTGGATTTGCTACCGAGGAACTCCGGACAAAAAAATTATTTCTGGTCCGATTTGATGCCGCTGATGCCAGAGAAGCGGAAGAGAAAGCAAAGGGTATGTGCGAGCGGCTGCTCGCAAATCCCGTCATACACCATTTCGAGGTAGAGGTCCACCGATGAGGTTTGCCGTCATCCAGTTCGGGGGCAGCAACTGTGATCGCGACGCCCACTACGTCCTCTCAGACATCTGCGGAGTGGACTGTGACCTTGTGTGGTACAAGGATCGCCTCTCCAGGTCATATGATGCAGTGATACTGCCGGGAGGCTTCTCTTATGGTGATTATCTGCGGGCCGGGGCCATCGCTGCCCGGACCCCCGTCATGAAGGAAGTGATTGCGCATGCTGATGAGGGGGGCCTGGTCCTTGGCATCTGCAACGGGGCTCAGATTCTTGCCGAGAGCGGGCTCGTCCCAGGAGTATTCACCATCAATGCATACCCTAAGTTCATCTGCAGGAGTGTCCACCTCAGGGTCGAGGCAACAGACTCACCGTTTACCTCACTCTACAAGAGCGGTGACGTGCTGCGAATCCCCATCGCTCACAAGGAGGGGAGGTATGTGATTCCTGAGGATCAGCTAGCCGAGCTAAACGCGAGGGGACAGATCGCATTCAGATTCTGCGATGAGTCTGGAAATCTCACCCCCGATAGCAACCCTAACGGGGCTGTTGAGCATATCACCGGCGTTCTTAACAAGAACCGTAATGTCCTTGCCATGATGCCACATCCTGAAAGGGCTTCTGATGAGATCCTCTCTTCGGATGACGGAAAGAAGGTCTTTTTATCGATGATCTCCCATATCGAGCATGCGAAAGGAGTGACCTGCTGATGACAGAAGAAGGGGATCAGGAGGAGCAAACGATCCTTACATGGGCCAGGAATTATGCAAAGAAACATCACTGGGTTCTTAATCCTGATGAGAAGAAACTCGGCATCGTGATCAGGGGTCTTGCCCGGAACAAGCAGAAGTATGGGGAGCAGTACTGCCCCTGCAGGCTCAGGTCAGGGGACAAGGAGAAAGACGCAGCGATTATCTGCCCCTGTATCTATCACAAGGAAGAGGTGGAGAAGGACGGAAGCTGCCATTGCAGGCTGTATTTCCAGAAAGATGCACCTTCCGAGTGAATTTTATTTTTCATTGAAATTAGTGGACTATCAATATCGTCCGTTCTAGCCACAGGTTAGACCAGATTTCTGGCGAAGGAAGGAGGTCCCTGCGTCATTTTTCAGTGACACTATTGGAACCAGCATTAACGTATTAAGGGATTTACTCGTACGATTCGGAATAAAATAGTGAGTGGTTTAATATTTCCCTCTTCTTTTTTTTAAGCCGAATAGGATATGGTAGACCGCATAAAGGCCGATAATAATCGCAACGACATAGGCCAGGGCAGCGAGATAAAAGACGAAAGAAGGTATACTGACATTGGCAACGGAGAGGACCAGTGAGGAGCCGACAACCACTCCTGCGATGATGAGTCCTACCAGGAGTGTGTCAGCCGTACGGTCAAGTGATTGCTGTAGGAGGAGGATATCAGTATCAACGAGGTCGATTTTAACAGTCCCGGTTGAGAACTGCCGGAGGGTTTTATTGAGTACCCGGGGCATTTCGAGCATCCCGTCAACTGTTTCGATGAATGAGTGGCCTGCACGGTAGAGATACTGGTCGATAAAATTCTCCCGCTTTGATATTTTCCCGATATATGGTTCGGCCTTCTCCCAGAAATTGAACTTTGGGTCGAGCGTGATGCCAAGGTCAAGCGCCATGATGATCACCTTGAGCATGAGCATCAAATTCTGGGGCATCATGATGTGGTGTCTCCTGAGGGTATCGGTAAGACCCTGGGTCATTTGCTCGAAACTGTATTGCCCGATCGATGCTCCCTCCGCATCCAGCATGGCCCGGTAGAGATCTTCCTTGAGCTCGTCACGCCTCCGCTCATCGATAGAGACCCCGAGGTGCTCAAAGGCTTTCATCATCAGCTCGGGATCCAGCTGGATCATCGCAACGAAGAGGTGAATAAAATAGAAGCGGCGTTCAGGATAGATAATCCCGACAATCCCGAAGTCAAGGAAGTTGATTGTCCCATCCTTTGAGACGAGAAGATTACCTGGGTGGGGGTCGCCGTGAAAGAACCCGTCCTCGAAAATCTGCTTCAGGTAGTCATAAAATCCCCGATCAGCAATTTCCTTTGGATTAATCCCCAGTGCCCGGATCTCGTCGACATGGTCGATCCGCACTCCCTCGATATATTCCATGACAAGGAGGTGCCGTGTGCTCTGCTCCCAGAAAATTTTAGGGACTTTGATCTTTATCTGGTCCCGCATATTGAACCGGAGGCGGTCAGCATTCCTGCCATCATAAATAAAATCAAGTTCCTTGCGGATCTGTGAAGCAAAATCAGCTACAATACCCTTCAGGTTGTATACCGCGTATTGCGGGTAATAATATTCTACCCGGGGGGCAAAGGACTCAAGAATAAGGATATCGGTCTCTATAATGTCCTTTATACCAGGACGCTGTACCTTCAGGACAACGGGGGTTCCATCTTTTAGCTTTGCCCGGTGCACCTGTGCAATGGAGGCAGATGCCAGGGGTGTTTCTTCAATTTCAAGGAAGCAATCCTTATGGTTTGGGCACTCCCTCTCAATCACTTCCCTGATCTCGCTGAATGGCAGAGGTGCACTATGGTCCTGGAGGACTTTCAACTCCCCAATCATCTCTGGTGGAAGAAGGTCTTGCCTGGTCGAGAGGATCTGGCCAAGTTTTACGTAGGTGGGGCCTAGCTCCTCGATTGCCATCCGCATCCTCTGGTAGACCGAGGTGACAGATTCGATGTCACACTCCCTGCACCTCCTGAACCGGTAGGTCCCGGGAAAGAGTTTCTGGACAAAAGAGCCGAACTGATACTTGAAAAGGATATCAGCGATCTGCCAGTATCTCCTGAATCTTGTCACCATCCGGTTCACGTCACCTGTATTGAATAGTATAATGGAAAGATATTAGTCCCTTTCTCTTAATGCGTGCATATCCGGGCCAATGAGAACAGAGTATCCGGTGCCCTGTTGGCAGGGAGAACAGGGATTTTCCCTTTACCGGTGGGTGAAATATGCGACGATTCGGTCGCCTGCGGTATCATCGATCCGGGCGAATCCCACCCTTTCAAACTGTACAACCGATCCTGCCTCCCTCACCACACCCGGCTCGCAGACCCCCTCAACGTCACCTTCCGGCTTGCGGAGCACACAGGGTAATGCGCAATCAGCGGGCAACCACTGGATGATAGAGGCTTTGGCGTCCCGGGCTTCAGTGAGCTGATCACCGGCATAGGTGAGGGAGTACCCCTGTTCATCACGGGATACCTTCACATTGAAGAGATCTTTTAAGCGGAGGAGGGAGGGATTTTTCTCAAGCTCTTCCCGCGGAATCAGGACCGTCCCGGTGAAGGGAAGGATCCGGTCTCCCCTGGACGGTTCATTTGGATGGAGCAGGGCATGGGCAACGTGATGGGGTGCATCACTGATATCCAGCCCGATCGGGTGGGGAACAAAGGAATACCGGTTTGCCACCGGATCGACGATCATCCGGTTCTGGGCATAGAGGTTATCCCAGGAAAAGGAGATATCGGTCTCCCCGATACCAATCTCGACGACTGCCTGCCGGACCGCTTCAGGGGAGATCCCCCGCCGGGCCAGGGCTCTGAGCGTGCCCAGCCGGATATCATCCCATCCCACATACTCTCCTGAAAGAATCCCCTTTCTCATCTGGG
>ERZ795056.2952-NODE-2952-length-18433-cov-5.837305_pt1 | contig 18433 bp, 16 predicted proteins | sample MGYA00375140_ERZ795056 | MGnify/ENA primary metagenome ERZ795056 (study PRJEB30185, sample SAMN05720227) | activated sludge metagenome | isolation source: Anaerobic digester | place: USA | collected 2015-03-09 ... | reverse complement strand
TGTCAGCAGTAACTCCCTTGCTCTCAGCATTATGGGTGTGGAGGATATGTATCGATATCTGAACCTGCGGCCTGCGGCAGGGGACAGCCGTGGCGGGGAGAGTCATACTGGGGAACCACGGAACAACCCGGACGTGCACTCCAATGGGAAGAATGTGGTTTTCATTCATGGGTTCAACGAAGATCCAGCTGCCGGAGAGGGGAATATAGCTGAAACCTTCAAGCGGTTGTACTGGTCCGGATCTAAGGCGAAGTACACCGGAGTGGCGTGGTTTGGTGATGAGAACCTGACGACGTACTACCATGCAAATGTTATCAACGCCTTCGAAACGGCTCCTGCCTATGCAGAGTACCTCGGCAACTTGCAGGGAGATGTAAGCGTTGTGGCGTTCAGTCTTGGCAACATAGTTGTATCCAGTGCCATTCAGGATTACGGGGCTAATCCGATGCGCTATTTTATGTTGCATGCGGCGGTGGCAAGAGAAGCCTATGATGTTGGATCCTTTGATGAGGCGATGGTTCAGATAGATTGGCGGCCATACAATGATGGGCTTTGGGCCAGCAAGTGGCATGAGCTATATCTGCATGGCGATGGTCGGAAGCAGTTGACATGGAAGGGTCGGTTCCCTTCTATCGGGCCTCAGGTCTACAACTTCTACTCATCCGGGGATCAGGTTTTGGAGACGCTAGATGGCTCGCCAGGAGCCGATGATCTCTTCGGACTCATCGCTGGATCTCGCAGGTATGCATGGTGTATTCAGGAGCAGTGGAAGGGGAGGCACGCTGATTGGCTTGGTGGCAGTACCTATGGCGGTTGGGGGTTCAACTCATACTGGAATGTTCAGGATCCTGGGGGAAATGAGATCTCATGTCCGCCTGCTCAGGCTGCTGGGCTTCTTATTCCTCCATACTCTGGTCTGAAGGATCATCCATTCTTCAATCCCGGAGGATCGCAGGTTATCGGATTGTATGGGGCCGACTATGGAGAGGGTAGTGGCTTTGCTGTGGACAATCGCAGCAGGTTTCTCGCGGAGATGATTCCTGCCATGAGTCTGCCAGTCGGTGCCAATCCAGTGCTGGCATTCATTGAGGGGGGCGAAGACAGGAACTTCAATATGAACACATCGTCTTTTCAAACTGGATGGCCTGCGTTACGTTTGGAGGGCGACTGGCAGAATCGCTGGTTGCACGGCGACTATGGAACAATTGCATACACTTATGTCTACCGTCTCTTTGATACGATAAGCACGGACCTTGGGGGGCTGAGCCAGTGATGATGAGAATGTTGATCGTTGTGTATCTTTGGTTCTTGGTCTTGGCTGGCAATGCATGGGCAGCCCCTGAGGCTATGATAACGTTGAAGCTTCTTGATGATGAAGGCCAAGAAGTCTCAGGGATGCCAGTGCGAGTCGGTTTCTTTGAAGGCAAACAGAATAGGGGTATTACGGATACCAATGGGATGTTCACCGCAGGGGGGCATGCGATCTCTGGTCAGGCGACATTCAGTGTCATGGAAGACGGGTGGTACTACAGCCATGGCGTGTTTACGTTTCCGAAGGCTGGGCAGCCGTGGTCGAATGCTGTTAGCGGTGATAAATGGCAGCCTTGGAATCCCGTTGTGACTATGGTGGTTAAGCGGATTGTGAATCCGATCGCAATGTATGCGAAGCATGTGAAGACCATGATCCCCACAACGAACGTGGCTTTCGGTTATGACCTAGTGTTTGGGGACTGGGTTAGGCCTGCGGGCAATGGCGTGGTCAGCGACTTGGTATTCCGAATCGATGGCCATTGGGAAGATTACAGAAACAATGATTCTGTTCTTAGGTTGAACTTCTCTCAGCCGAAAGATGGTCTGGTTCCCGTGGATTATGAAGTCCTATACGGTAATCCGTCAGGCAGCGCACTTTTCATGCCTCGTTATGCATATGAGGCGGGATATGTCTCCTCGGGTAGATGGCGGAAGGCGAGCATGCAGGCGCAAACTGATGACGATCGGGACGGAGTCGTCAGCGATACTAGACAAGGACGAGGATACTTGGTCAGGGTTCGCAGCACAACGAATCGAACGGGGGTGGTTACGAATGCGTACTATGGGAAGATTCCTGATGATTTTGTTTTCGGGGCTGCGGGCACAAATGGTGGTCTACTCTCATTCACCTACTACCTCAACCCAACTCCCAATGATCGGAATCTGGAGTTTGATCCGAAGCAGAATTTGTTCAAGGACTTGAAGCCGATGGAGCAGGTGAGGGAGCCGTGATGGAGGGGAAGCGGACAGAAGGGGGTGGCTGTTCCAGGCGGGAGTTCATCAAACTCGCTGCTGGAGCGGCGGCGATTGGGTTCCTCAGCGGGCCGCGCTCGCTCTTGGGTAGCCTCGTCCCGGGCGATATCACGTGCGGCAGATGTGGCAGTACGTTTGTTGACGGCCATGTTCATGAGGAGGGGGCCGTCTCGGGTGTCTTTTGCCCCGCCTGTGGTGTTGAATTGACCCGACTGGAATACGTGGGCCTCGACGCGGCCGGGATCAAGACTGAGGCTGCCGCCAATTCCAAACAGGTTCTCTGGGATTGGGCGCAGGTGCCGTTTCCCAATCGGAAGCTTGTGGAAAAGACCAGTAAGGCTGGAACCATTTTCAAGGATATCAGGATTTGAGGGGTGGCGTCTGATTTAGATCTGCGCATCACGCAGGGCGCGGTGTTTCGCCGCGCGCATCGTTGACCAGACAAGAGCGCATTATTTCGCTACTGATAAGCCTACTATCAGTAGCTGCATGCGCCGAAGTAGACGCAGTGAAGGTAAACGGCGTCGCTCCTCATCAACTGGGTGCTGACTGAAAAGACATGAGGATGGAGAATCGATTTGAGGGGTGACGTCCGATTTAGATCTGCGCATCACGCAGGGCGCGGTGTTTCGCCGCGCACAACGTTAACCAGACAAGAGCGCATTATTGCGCAGCACCGAGTCTCCATGGTGCTGCTGCATGCGCCGAAGTAGACGCAGTGAAGGTAAACGGCGTCACCCCTCATCAACTTGTATGACGAGACAGGCTATGCTGACTGACAACAAATACTTGGCCGTTCAGAATCTCGGATTGGTTCAGCGGCAGGCCGGTGTGGATCCGGAGATCGCTGATCTCGTCTGTGCCTTTGCGCGGTTACGCACGGATGCGGGCCGGCCGCTGGATTTCTATGAGGAAGACCCGTCGGTCGAGAAGATGTCGCGGCAGTTCTGCCACGCCTGGCTTGTGGAGAAGAATGCCGATGCGGACCCGCGTCTTCTCAGCTTCCTTACGTCCTACGGTAGCACGATGGCCAGCCGTCGCCTGCCGATCGTTTACAGTGTCGGTCATCTGGCAAACAAACTCCGCGTCAGTGAGGCGAGGCTGCGTTGGATGTCGCGAAACCAGCACAGACTCTATCGTGAGTTTCGTATTCCCAAGGCCAACGGCAGGGAACGGGTCATCTGTGCGCCGGAGGATCAACTGCTGACGTTCCAGAACTGGATTCTGCGCCATATCCTGAATCGCGGGAAGGTTCACAAATACGCCTGTGGCTTCGTCCGGGGAAAATCCATTCTCGATAATGCACGTCCGCACATTGGGCGAAAAGTGGTGGTCAGGTTGGACCTTGCTGACTTCTTCCCGTCCATCACGCAGCGGCAGGTACGCAAGGTGTTCGAACGTTTCGGCTATCCGTATCGCGTCGCTTCAGTTCTCGCCAACCTTTGCACGCTGGATGGGAGACTGCCCCAGGGCGCACCGACGAGCCCTGCGATCTCGAACCTCATCTGCGTTCGACTCGACCGGCGGCTTGAGGGGCTCAAGAAAGAGATGAAGTTCCGCTATTCGCGCTATGCGGACGATCTTGTGTTCTCGTCCGACAATCCAAAGCTGCCTGCGCTTATTCCATTTCTCAAAGAGATCATTCGCTCTGAAGGTTTTGCGGTCAACGAAGACAAGGTGCGTATCATGCGTGCTGGGGTGCAGCAGAAGGTGACCGGGGTCGTCGTTAACACCAAGACCGGCATTCCGCGCAAGAAGGCACGTCAGCTTCGCGCGGCTGTCCACACGTTGAGGACGAAGGGGATTGAGGCGGTTCGCGTGGAGTCGAAGCGGGTGGGGGAAGTCGATCCTGTCTACGTTCTGCGCGGGCAGTTGAGCTTCATGCAGATGGTTAAGCCCGACGCCGGGCGGAAGCTGATGGCCGAGTTGGCGCAGTGTTGCTGATTCCGTCGCCGATTCATATCTCGAGCTGGACGGCGTGACCCGGGTGCCCCCGATGCCCGGACAAGGAAGGCCTTCTGTCTCAAGCCTAATCCTTTGTGTGATCTGCTGAAGCCGTTGTAGGCCGGGGCTCCTGTCCCCGGCGTCTTATCCCGCCGCCCGCAGAGGGGCGGCCTACATCTTCGTCGTTGGTAGGGCGGATTTCCCCTGCCTGCCTCGCTGTGATTTCCGTCATCTGTGGGCAGTCTCTATTTGGTGTCGTTCGTGTATTTCGTGGGAGCTCCGCTGCCCCGATTTGTCATTTCCGGGCTTCTCTGGTGGTGCGGGCGCTGCTATTGATGTGGGACACGTTTGCCACCCAAGGGAGGACTGAGGAAGTATGAAGTCCATTGATCGAGCTGCGCTTGTGTTGATCGTTCTCGCTCTGATTTCGACGTTCGGTACGTTCGTCATCCGTCGTCTGGCGTACCTGAGCCCGAACCTTCAGACGCTGCCGAATTTCACCACGATCTTTGCCGTGCTGACCGGCGTGGTGTCGCTGACGATGAGTATCGGGATCGGCACGTGGCTTGCCAAGGAGGCGCGCCAGGATGGGCGGTCGCCTTGGATCTGGTTCCTGTTCGGGTTCATGTTCAATCTGATCGGCATGATCGCGTACCTGCTCCTTCCCATCTACGAGGAGCGGAAGAGCCGGCTTGCGGCCGAGGCAGCACAGCGCGGTTGATTAACCCATGCCGGTGGTTTATTCTCGGGACCTGTGTGGGCATGGATTTGAGCTTGGGATTCTTTGAAGGAGAGAGGAAGTGAAGAAACAACTTCTCGCCATTTCAGTCATCGTTTTCGCCCTCTGCCTGTCGGCCGGGGCCGAGGTCATTACGCGCGTGCGCGTGGTCGGCCAGCGTGTGAATCTGCGCGCCAAGGCGGAGGCCACCTCCGAAGTCGTCGGGCAGGTCGGCGAGGGGGATATTCTCGAAGCCAAGTCTTTCATGGATGAGTGGGTGGAAGTCGTTCCGCCCGAGAGTGTCGATCTCTGGGTCTATGGCGAGTTGGTCCGCGACAACACGGTGAATGGCTCCACGTTGAACGTCCGCGCCGGTCCGGGGCTGACCTATAGCGTGGTGGGTGACCTTGTCCGCGGTACGGCAATCCAGCCCCGCGGCGAACACGCCGGCTGGCTGAAGATCGCGCCGGATGCGGCCTGCTCGCTGTGGGTGAACCGGCTGTTTGTCCAAGTGCTGCAGCCGGAGAAGATGAAGTCGTCGGCGGTTGAGCCGCCAGCCCAGAAGCCGGAACCGCCGATATCCGTTGATCCAGCCCAGGCAGAAATGCCCGGGCCGGATATTGCGCCGCCGATCGTCAAGCCGACGCCCGTGCCCGCCGCACAGCCTCCGCCGCCTGTCACACCGGTCAAAGCCGAGGAGCCTCCGCCGCAGCTGCCGACCAAATTCGTCCTGATTCCATTGGAAGGGCAGGGCAAGGTCGTGCAGCGGGAAGGGGAACTGCGGCTGTCCGGGTTTGTGATTGGGAAGCCGAGCCGTTTCCGCTTGGCCAAGACCACGGGACGGCGTATCGACACGATCTGCTACCTCTATGGCAACAACAGCCAACTGAACGATTTGCTGGGGCAGAGGTTGCTTGTGCGCGGGCGCGAGTATTGGGTTCGGGGTGTCCGGTATCCGGTGGTGATTCCGGACCAGATCATTCCCCGCGCCGCGCAGTGATTTGAGTCTGTTCCCGGCTGACTGTTATGCATCGGTGGCATTTCCAGCGGCTGTTTCGTTGGTTGGTTCCAACGCTGGTCTTCATCGTTCTGCTGTGTCTGCTGGTGTCGAAGCAGAAGGCGGCAGGCGGTGGGCTTACGTTTCTGGATGACGCTGCGTACGGCAACATGTCGGTCGCGCGGACGCTGGTGGAGGATGCCGAATATGGGTTGTCCGCAGGGCATCGGATGCCGGCCGTGCGCGATACGCTCTGGAATCTGCTGCTGGCGCTTGTGGCTCTGATCTTCCGCGATCCCGCACCGGCGGCGTATTTCCTGGGTGCCGTGCTGGCCTTGAGCACGATGCTGATCTCCATGCGTCTTGCGAGGCTGCTGTTCCCTTTCCCACCTTTTGTGGTCTACACCGCAGTGCTACTGATTCTCTCCCCGGGTTTCTTGGTAAGCGGCGTATCCGGCACGAGTGCGGCGCTGGCGACGATGTTGGCCACGGCGGCGGTGATGCTGCACGTGGAGGGGTTGTTCGAGAAGAAGTCGCCGCTGCCCGTCGGGTGCGCGTTGCTCGTGGGCTTGCTGATGTGGATCCGCGTCGAGTTCGTGCTCCTGTGGATTGTGTTCAGCGTGCACGCGTTGTGCGTGTCGTTCCTGCGCCGCTCGAGGGAAACAGGGCCAGTGTTTGTGATCACGCGCGCGATGACCGGAACGCTGGTGCTTGTATTCTGTCTTTTCCCGCTGGTGGCGTGGAACTACCAGGTGGTGATGGTGCCATGGCCGCAGGCCATGGGCGCGCCGCTGACGATGGATGCAATGGCTGCGGCGGGCGGATCGATTGCCTCGGTCTACGGCGACATGGTGGCTTCGAATATTCCGGTGGCGTTCGGCAAGCTGCACCAGAATCCGTTCCTGACGGGCGGGTTGGAGCGGTTCATGACGTGGTTCGGATTTGCGCTGATCGCGGCACTTGGGTTTGCGCAGGCCGAAGAGCGGCCTTACAGCGTGGGCGTATTTGCTGCAATTCTCCTGCCGTTGCTCTACGCGCTCATCTATCCCTTTCTCGGATGGGGTGGGGCGTCGGTGGTCTTCCTTTCGCTTCAGCCGCTGTGTGTGATCTCCGCGTGTTTTGCGTTTTTCAGGACGCCCTTCCTGATTGAGAGCCTGTACCGGAAATGGAAGCCGGGATTGCCGGCGGCGCCGGGCTTCATGCTCTGGTGGTTGGTAATGGGTTCGCTTCTTGCCCTGTTCGCGCTTGGGCGCGGGTGTGTCCGCGACCGGGCCCGGAACGAGGCGATTCGAAACGTCGTCGATGTTCGTGAGGCGATGGCGAAAGCGATTCAAGGCGTGGGTGCGAAGCCCAAGTTGATGGTGACAGATGCCCCGGGCTGGCCGTCTTTCGCGTTGCAGGTGCCCGTGCTGGACCTCACCGGCGAATACTCGCCCGGCGTTTTGGCCACGCTCGGCTCGAAGGGCGATGTGGACCCGGCGAAGCTGGGGCGGCTGCTTGCCAATGAGAAGCCTGATGTGGCGGCCATCTGGAAGCCGACGAATCGCTATGTGGAAGAGCTTATGTCGTGCCGGGAGCTGAAACTGGAACTGCCGACGGGGACCCTTGAGGCACCGGACGTTTGCGAGATTACGTGGCCCGCCGCCCCTTGAAGAACTCCTGCACGAGTTCCTTGCACTCCTGCTCCAATACTCCCGCGATGTGATCCACGCGATGGTTCAGGTTGGGATTCTGAAAGGTGTTGAAGAGAGAGACCGAGCCGCCACGCAGTGGGTCGGTCATACCCCAGACCACGAGGGGGACGCGGGCGGCAACGATGGCGCCGGCGCACATGGGGCAGGGTTCCTTGGTCACGTAGAGGACGGTGTCGGTCAGTCGCCAGTCGGCGAGGGCAGACGCGGCCTGCGTGATGGCGATCATCTCCGCGTGAGCCGTGGGGTCCTTCAGTCGCTCGACCTGGTTATGGGCCTTGCCGATGATGCGGTGCTGGTGAACGATCACGGCGCCGACGGGAACTTCCTCCTCGGCGGCAGCGATGGCGGCCTCCTTGAGCGCAAGGCGCATATATCTCTCGTGATCGGCCGTCGACGACGGTTCCTGGGCTACATCGCTCATGGGTGGTGATACTGCCATAATCGGGATGCGATTCAACCGGCTTTTCCCGGCCCGTATGTGTTTGACAGCACCCGGGGCATAACTAGAGTCGTGATCATGGCTCGTTTACCCCCTTGGATTCGCTCCAGCCTCATGACGGACCGCGCGTTCGGTCACGTACACGGCGAGGTCTCTTCCAAGGGTTTGCACACGGTTTGCCAAAGCGCGCGGTGTCCGAACCTGCACGAATGCTGGCAGAAGGGCACGGCAACGTTTTTGCTGCTGGGGGGCAACTGCACACGACGATGCAAGTTCTGTGCGGTCGATCGGGGCCAGCCCGAGGCCTTGGATGACAGGGAGCCGACGCGAGTGGCCGAGGCTGCGGCGTCTATGAAGCTGTCCTACGTGGTGTTGACGAGCGTGACGCGCGATGATTTGGCCGACGGCGGTGCGGGTGTTTTCGCGGCGACGATTGACGAACTGCGGCGCGTGATTCCGGGCGTTCGGGTGGAAGTGCTGGTACCGGATTTCCAAGGGTTGGAAACTGCGATGGCCACCGTGCTGAAGGCGGGGCCGGATGTGTTTGCTCACAACATTGAGACCGTTCGAAGGCTGCAGTTGGAGATTCGACCGCAGGCTTCGTACGAGGTCTCGATGGGCGTCCTGCGCTTTGCGGCAAAATGGCAGCCGGCCGTGGGGGTGAAATCGGGGCTGATGGTTGGGCTGGGAGAGACGGACGAGGAAGTCAGGCAGACGTTGGACGATCTGGCTGGGGCGGGATGTCGTATGGTCACCATTGGTCAGTATCTCGCGCCGTCGCGTGATCATCGCCCTGTGTCGCGGTTTGTGCCGCCGGAGCAGTTTGAGGTGTACGCCGCATGGGCACGTGAGGCAGGATTCAGCCGGGTGGCGTCGGCTCCGTTGGTGCGATCGTCCTACATGGCGGAAGAGTTGATGGAAGCGGAAGCTGGGTAGTCCAACATGGCGCGCATTCTCATTTGTTATCTGGTGCAGAACAGCGGACATCACTCCGCTGCGCGCGCCATTGAGCAGGCGTTGCATCGGCAGGATCCGTCCATCACGACGATGTGCGTCGATCTTCTTGCCTATACGCATCCGCGGTGGAGCGCGCTGATTCAGAAGATGTACATGGTCACGATCCGCCGTACGCCCGAGTTGTGGGACACGCTGTATGACAGTCCGTGGGTGGATTACATGACGCGGCGGGTTCGCGCGCTGATTCAGCGCGGGAACAGCAAGGGGCTGCTGCAGCTGATGGATGATTTCAAGCCCGATGCGGCCATCTGCACGCAGGCGCATCCGATGGCGGTGTTGAAGGCCTACATGGATCGCCGTTCATGCCGCATGCCGCTGTGGGGTGTGGTCACGGATTTGATTCCGCACCGTTTCTGGGTTGCGGGCGGTGGCGGCGTCAAGTATGTCGTGCCGAGCGAAGAAGCTGCGGAACGGCTGGTCTGGCTGGGCGTGCAGCGGAAGGACATCCGCGTGTTGGGCATACCGATCAACCCCGGCTTTGTTGCGGAGATGAAGACTCCCGTTGTGAAGGACGAGAATCTTCGCGTGTTGGTGATGGGCGGGAGTCGCGGGTTGGGGGCGCGTTATCGCACGATCAAATACCTGGATCAGTGCAAAGAGGATTTCACCATCGACGTGGTGACGGGCAGCAACCGGCGTCTTCGTGCGCGCCTGGCGCGGCAGAGGAACTCGTTCCGTCATCCGATCCGTATTCGTGGCTTTGTCAAAGACGTGGTGGCGCTGATGCATCGGGCCAGCCTGCTGATCACGAAGCCGGGCGGTTTGACGTCGGCCGAGGCGATGGCGACAGGGTTGCCGATGGTGCTGATCCGGCCGTTGCCGGGGCAGGAAAAGGGGAACACGGAGATATTGGTACGGCACGGCATGGCTGTGCATCTGCGAAAGGATCGCGAGGTCGCGCCGGTGGTTTCGACCCTGCTTCGCAACAAGGAATTGTTGGAGATGATGAGCGAGCGAGCGCGGTTCATGGGCAAGCCGGATGCCGCCATGAGCGTGGCGGCGCATGTGATCGAAGAGTTGAAGAACCTCAAGACATCCAGAGTGCCTGCCCCGTGAACACCTACGTCGCCTACAAGATTCTGTCTTTTCTGAGCCGCGTGTTGCCGGAGAAGCTGGCCTATTGGTTTGGGTTGCGGATTGCCGACGGGTTCTACTACTTCAACCGCCGGGGCCGGGCGGCGGTCCAATCGAACATCAAGCAGATACTGGAGTCGCGGCATGCGGTTCCGGCGGAAGGGGCGCTGCACGGATTGGCCCGCAAGAATTTCCAGTATTTCGGCAAGTACCTGGTGGATTTCTTTCGATACGGACAGCTGACGCCGGAACAGATGAGACAGCGGATCACGATTGAGCATCCCGAATACATTGAGCAGGCGGTTGCTTTGGGACGTGGTGTATTGTGCGTTTCTGCGCATTTCGGCAACTGGGAATTGGGCGGGGCGGTGATGTCTGCCCTCGGGTATAAAGTGAATGCGGTGGAGATGCCGCAGGAATTCGAGAAGCTCAACCGAATGTTTCAGCGGAGGCGGCAGGCCCGGGGCGTCACGCTGATACCGCTGGGCCGGGCGGTGTTCGAGATCGTGCGTTGCCTGCGCCGGGGCGAAGTGGTGGGCTTGCTGGGGGATCGCGATTTTACGGCCCAGAAAGATCGTATCGACTTCTTTGGCAAACCGGCGCGGTTGCCGCGCGGGCCTGCGTGGCTGTCCATCAAGACAGGCGCGCCGATCCTGGTCGGGTTCGTACTGAGGCAGGTGGATGACTCCTTCGTGGTGCGCATGTATCCGCCGATTTTGCCCGAGAAGGAGGGTTCGGAGGATGCGATTCGCATCAAGATCCGGGACCTGCTGGAGACCTGCGTGGGTGAATATCCGTATCAGTGGTTCATCTTTGACGATTTCTGGGCGGACGCCGGGACGTCTGCCGTGGGGGGCAAGACAACATGACGTCTGAGCTGCGCGCGCGTGAGCGGTGTTGCATCATTGTGCCGGCGTTTCGCGAGGAGCATCGCATCGGGGATGTGGTGAAGGCCATTCGCGAGAAATGTCCGAATGTGATCGTCATCGATGATGGTTCCGAGGATGGGACGGCCCGCTGCGCCGAGGAAGCTGGGGCGATGGTGATTCGCCATCCGCAGAACAAAGGCAAGGGCGTGGCGTTGAACTCGGGGTTCAAGTACGCCCGTGAGAAGGGGTTTGATCTTGTCATCACCATGGATGCCGATGGCCAGCACAGTCCCGCGGAGATACCGAAGTTCATTGAGGCTTACGTGCGGACGGGTATCCCCGTCCTGGTGGGCAATCGGATGTGGGACACCAAGGACATGCCGAGGATCCGGTGGTTGACCAACCGATTCATGAGCTGGATGCTTTCGCGCGTGATGGGGCAGTATGTGCCGGACACGCAGTGCGGTTACCGGTTGTATCGGTGCGAAGTGATCCCGTTTGTGGCGGCGGAATCGGAGCGGTTTGCCGCCGAGTCCGAGATTCTGCTGCACATTGCGCGGCGGGGGATACGAATTGGCGATGTGCGGATCGCGACCATTTACGGTGAAGAGAAGAGCAAGGTGAATCCGCTATTCGACACGTTTCGCTTCTTCTCCATGTTGTTGAAGTATAGAGGTCGCATGAGGAAGTAGAGTCCGGTTGTTGAAAAAGGAATGAAGCCCATGATCAAGAAAAAGTGGTTGATGGTGTTCTGCCTGGTTCTGTTGCTTTGCACGGTGCTCTGCAGCTACGCGAGTGACGCAGAGGGCGGGTCGACAGCTATTGCCGGGCACGGAATTGGCGGCAAGATTGCCGCCCCGTTGCGCCGCCTGGGCTTGCCGGATGCCGTGGTGGTGATGCTGATTGCCGCACTGCCTATCGTTGAGTTGCGCGGATCGATCCCCGTGGGTTTCATGCTGGGCATGAATCCGTGGTTGGTCTTCATACTCTCCGTCGTGGGGAACATGATTCCGATTCCGTTCATCCTGCTGTTGCTTGGGCCTGTTTCGCGCTTTCTCATGCGGTTCCCGATTGGGAAGAGATTCTTCGACTGGCTCTTCGCGCGCACGCGGAAGAAGACTGCGGATATTGAGAAGTATGAGACGCTGGGGTTGACCGTTTTCGTGGCCATTCCTCTGCCGGCTACGGGCGGGTGGACAGGTGCCATGGCGGCCTTTCTGCTTGGGATGAAGTTCAATCATTCGATGTGGTCGATCCTGTTGGGGGTTGTGATTGCCGGCGTGATCATGACCATTCTGTCCTCGCTGGGATGGATCGGTGCGGCGTTTGCCGGCATCGTGTTGCTCATCCTCGCGGTGGGGGCCATGGCCAAGGTTCTGAAGAAAGAAGGGTCCGCCGAGGGCCAGTGATCGTTGGCATGTGAGGCCCGGCGTGGTAGAATGTCTGTGAAGAAGCAGCGCGGAGCGGAGGGCGGTTTATGGCGTTTGAACGCGTGACAGACATCGTGGAGCATGCGAAGCAGTTTCATCGTCAGCTCAGCGCGCTGTACGGGCAATTGGCGGTCACGGCGGAGCGGGAGAAGATCCGCATTCTCCTCAACTACATGAGCCGTCATGAGCAGCACTTGGTGGAATGTCTGGGCGGATACGAAAAGGATGCTGCACAGAAGGTGCTGGGCACGTGGTTCAAATTTGTGCCTGAAATGCCGAAGTGCAAGTGCTTTGAGTGCGTCGACCTGAAGCCTGACATGAGCGTCGACCAGATCATCGAAACGGCGCTCAGGGTGGATCGGTGTCTGCTCAAGTTCTACGCAGAGGCCGCTGAAAAAGCGGTGGTTCCCGAGGTCAAAGACCTGTTCTCCAAGCTGGTCGAGATGGAGAAGCACAAGGAGACCGAAAGGCTCCGCAATGCATTGGCGTACGACGAAGAGGCCTAGTTGCCTCTTGGGCGTGCGCGGGTTGTGAAGCTTGGTGAAAATTGCTGCTTGAGTCTGCGGCAGTTCCCGATAGAGTGTCCCTCGCTGTGTCGGGGCGTGGCTCAGCCTGGCTAGAGCGCTTGGTTCGGGACCAAGAAGTCGCTGGTTCAAATCCAGTCGCCCCGACCACTTCTTCCCGCACGCAGGGCAACCTGCATGCGGGAAGAGTTGTTTAGTAGCGGGAAGAGGTTTGAGACGGAAGCGCCCTGAGGCGCGACGGCTGCCCTTTTCCCATTTGGGGTTCAGCCTCGGGTGGGAAGAACGTCCATGCAACCCGATCCACAGAATCCAGAGTCGGACGGTCCTGAACAGGGCCCGAGGCTTTCACGCTCAGAGCGACGCGAGAAGGCCGCCAGCGATGCGCTACGGACCTTTGTCCGAGATCTCCACCTGAGCCGTTTTGGCGTGGTGTCTTCCGGTCCGGACGAAGTTGACCTTGTGCTTCACTTGAAGGCCAAGCCGAATGCCGACTGGGAACTCCGATTTGAGCCTGCACTCGGCGAGCAGATTCATGCCCAGATCGAAGACGTGCAGGCCGGCCGGGACGCCTTTCGCAAGGGACACATCCATTGTTTCCGATGTGATTCGGTTGAGTGCGAGCATTCCGTTCCGGTTACCCCGCTGAGCGTTTTCAAGGGCTACGCCGCCAATGGCGTTCCCGAGTGGGATGAACTGGCACAGGTGCTGATTGACGCGAAGGATTCGCGAGTGGATCAGCTTTTCGAGAGCCGCCCGGCGGTCGTGTCGCTGCTGCAACTCGGACGCGATCTGAAGGCCCAGCAACTGAGTTCCTTCGGCAGGTCCTCCAAGACGTATTCCATTCTGGGACAGGTGGTCGCGGGTTACTTCAGTTCGCCTGCCAACCATGAATCCATTCGTCCGAGCCGCGTAGCGATTACCTTCCAGGCTGTGGAGGCGCGGGGCGCGCATGGGGATGTGCGTGTGCATCTGAACGCCGTGGCGTGTCTGCCAAGCGGCGGGTCGCTGGCGGATGCGCTGGGCTCCGGTTGGCAGCCGGCTGTTCATCGCGCCCGCGAGGAAGCAGCCCGTGCCCTCGAGGGAATCGAGCTGCGTGTCAATGCTGCGCGTGCCCGGCACGAGACGGAGCGCGCGTGGGAAGCTTTGCGCGGGGTTCCGCGTGTGCTGCAGAGGCTGGCGGAATCGCTCGAGCGCGGTGGCCGGCAGGAGACGCGGCGTACGCGTCATGTGGAGCAGCGGCGGCAGGAGCGGCGACCGGTTCACAAGGCGCTCGAAGATGCGACGGGTGCGCCGGCGGAGGCCTTCTTTTTTGATGAAAAGGCCGGCACGTTCATTGTGGCGGGTCCGCAGGGAAGAGCCCATGCTTTCAACCCGGAAGGACGCCATGTGACGAGCTTCACCCTGAACCCATCATCCATTGAATTCCGTGTGCGCACGCACCGGTGGCGTCAATTGGACGCGGGCGAGGCGGTTGAGTTCAGGGGAAAGGTGGGGCAGAGTCAAGTGAGCGAGGAACTGCGGCTTCAGCGACCGGCGTCAACGCCCCCGTCTACAGAAGACCCGAATCTTGCCTAGAACTTCAGTGGGCCGCCGCAGTCGTCGTAGATGTCGCGCAGTTTGACCCCGGTATTCTTCGACTTCAGCTCCTTGTCGAAGATGAGGAATACGTACATCGAATCCGCGACTGCGCGGTGCAGCACAAGCGTATCCACCTGCGTGTATTTCGCCACCGCCTCGACGGAGTGTGATTTCGACTGGGGGAACCACCGCCGGAAGAGACTGAGGCTGTCGATGACGAGGTTGTGTGGAAGTTCCAGATTGGCGCGTCGCGCTTCTTCGGAGATGAACGCAATATCAAACCGGGCGTTGTGTGCCATCAATATGCTGCCTGAGATGAACTTCATGAACTCCGGGTAGACGTCTTTGAAGGTGGGTTGATCCTTTACGTCCTGATCGGTGATGCCGTGGACCTTGGTGGCCCAATAGGGGATCTTGCGGCCCGGGTTGATCAACCAGCTCTTCTCTTCGAGCATCTTGCCGTTGCGGAACTTGACCACGCCGAGTTCGACCATGCGGTCGGAGGTGGAACTGAAGCCCGTGGTTTCGGTATCGAAAACGACAAAGGTCACGTTGGATACAAATGTGGATCGCGCGGGGTTTCTCGCTGGAGGCGTTGAGGATCCGGACTCGGCAGCACCGGCCAGTATCGGGAAGAGGGACAGTGCCAAGGCCAGCCAGCACGCGGACCAGCGCGGTTTGGGCTGTTTTCCTGCCCTCAACATCCCTTGGGGTGTCATCGTCATGCCTTGCGCCATCCAAGCCGCAGGGCCCAGGCTTTCTCAACATGTTAAGCCTGAGCACGTTGCAGCTATGGATGAACGTACCCCGAGGGTGCGGATTAATCAACCTCAATTGAGACCAATTCGGCATCGATCTCGGATTGCGGGCCGGGGAAGAAGATATGGATTGAGGAGATGGCCGACGTGTCGACCACGTTGTTTCCGCGCTGGTTGCCGTAGGCTGCGGTGGGCTCCATTTCACGAAGGTTGAACACGTATCGTTCCGTGCCGTCCACGGTGGTGATTTCCTGGTGCTCGTAGGATTCGCCATCCGCACCGGCATAGCCGTCGTAGGTCTGGGCGTCGAGGCCGCCGTGGCCCGATTCCTGAAGGGCGACGGAGAACTTCACACCCGGACGGGTGCGAAGCGTGACGGTGATGCGGGAGACGCCGAGCACATTGACGGAGGCATCCGGGTTGCGGGGCAAGTTGGGGAGCGGTTTGAAGGTGATGCCGCAGCCCCAGCCCTCGGGCTTGATGTGAAGGAGAAGCGTGTCGTTACCGGAGGGTGTGATCTCCGTTGTGGCACCGCGTGGAGCATCGCCCCATGCATCGTGTTGAGCCTTCGCATCGGCGAAGACGATGGGGGCCGCAGGCGGATGGTCCGCGCCAGGAATCGTGATGTTGCGGAAATCCGCCAGCGTGGCCGGATTGTAGGCCGGCATCGGGCGATCGCTGCTGGCGTGGAGTTCACACGCCTTCGAGTTGATTTCGGTGATGGCGCCGAGGACGGTGGTGTAGAAACTGTCGTGGATATCGACGAGGCCGTAGTTGGAGTTCTCACCGTCGAATCGCCCGGTGGGCGGCTGATCGTGATAACAGAACCAGTCGTAGCCGACGATGAAGGGCTGCGCGAGCACGTTGGTTGCGTAGCAGCGGAAGGCGTCGGCGCGGTCTTGCTGTGTCGGGACGGTCACATCGGCGCCTAGCGTGTTGGGACAGCCGGAGCTGTTGTCCTGCGCGCGCCAGGAGAATTCGGTGATCATGACGGGCTTTCCAGCGAGCGCGGCGATGGTGCCGACCTTGACGTCATCGAAGTGGCCGGTTTTGCGGTAGTGGTTCACGCTGACCACATCGGCATAGCGACCGCACGCAGCCATGACGGGTTCCTGGGCGCGCTCGGCAAAGCGGACGCCGAGGAACAGGTGGTTGGGGTCGTACTTCCGCAGTGTTTCCGAGGCGAGCTTGAAATACTGTTCGGCCACGACGCCGGACCACGCGATGGTGTCCTTCTTGGATTCACGGCGCGCGGGGGTGATCTGGCGGGCTTTGCCGAGCGTATCGAAAGAGTCGGCACTGACGGTCCAGTTGGAGGCGAAGGCAGCGAAGTCGCCCGCGTAACGTTCACGGAGGAATTCCACGAGCTTCAGTTTGCCCGCGGCCTTCTCGGGAAGGAGCATGTAGCGGGAGAGCAGAGACACTCGGGGTGAGGTCGGCCAGCCGCGATCGCCATACCAAGGCATCTCGTTGTTGACGAACCAGCCGATGAGATACCGGTTGCTGGCGCAAGGGGCCACATCGCGTTTGGCGACGGCATCCACCTCGGCGGCATACTTCTCCGAGAATACGTCGATCAGTCGGTTGTCCTTGTCGCCCCATTCGCCGAACCAGACAACGCGGGTGTGATACAACGGTGCGTTGGTGTAGAGATAGTCATCGCTGAATCCGGCGACCGTGGTGAAGTTCCACAGTTTGAACCGGGCGACGACGTCCGCCATCCACGCGGCGCGATCGCCGTTGTATTTCGCCAATGCGTCGTAGTAGCGCCCATCCTTGGGCATGGGAAAGCCGGGCGGTTCTGTGTGTTTCGGCTGCACGGCATTGACGCCAAGGGAGAGGAATCTGGTGTCGCCGTGGACGAACCACCAGCGCCCGTCGATCTGCTTCACGCGCACATAATCGGATGAAGGTTCCATGGGTGTCTTCTCCGGCAGGGCGCAGCCGGCAAGCAGGGCAAGAAGCACCGGGGTCAGCCAACCGATGAGTTTGCGTGCGGCTGCGAACGGCGTGCGATGATTGAGATTCATGAGTTTCATGCTCCGAGTGTGACCCCACTACAAGAACCCGCTTTCGCGTCGGGATGCAACGTTTTTCGCGTCGGGTGCAGCGCAGAAGTGTTGTCTCCCGGCGGGTTTTGGTTGTCTCGACGGAGTCGTTCCGTATAATCCGCGTTCGGTAGCGGTGATGGAGGAGTGCGGGTGTTATGGCCCTTCGTTTCTACAATACGTTGACGCGGCAGATCGACGATTTCCAATCCTTGGAAGATGGAAATGTCCGCATGTATACGTGTGGCCCCACGGTCTACAACTTTGCCCACATCGGGAACTTCCGCGCGTATGTGTTTGAGGATCTGCTTCGCCGGTATCTCAAGTACAGCGGCTACCAAGTCACGCAGGTGATGAACCTGACCGACGTGGACGACAAAACTATCAAGGGGGCGCTGCAGCAGGGCACGTCGTTGAAGGACTACACGAAGACCTACGTGGACGCTTTCTTCGAGGATTTACGGCTGTTGGAGGTTGAGCCCGCGGAGTATTACCCGGCAGCGACCGACCATATTCCGGACATGATCGCGCTGATCCACCGGCTTTTTGAGAAGGGCGTGGCGTACCAGTCCGACGATGGTTCCATCTACTTCAGCATCAGCAAGTACAAGGACTACGGCAAGCTGGCGCACCTGGACATGTCCGGTCTGAGGGCGGGCGCGCGCGTCGCCCAGGACGAGTACGAAAAAGAGAACCTCGCTGACTTTGCGCTGTGGAAGGCGTGGGACGAGAAAGATGGCGACGTGTTTTGGGAATCACCGTGGGGCAGGGGGCGGCCGGGCTGGCACATCGAGTGCTCGGCCATGAGCATGCGGTATCTCGGCGAGTCGTTCGACATACATACCGGCGGCGTGGACAACGTCTTCCCTCATCACGAGGATGAAATTGCGCAGAGCGAGGCGGCCACGGGCAAGCAGTTCGCACGCTACTGGCTGCATTGCGCGCACCTGATTGTCGACGGCAAGAAGATGTCCAAGTCGCTGGGGAACTTCTACACGCAACGTGAAGAAGTTCCCCAGCGACTTGGACATCTTCTTGCCGTCGACAATCAGGTGCGCGC
>ERZ795056.2951-NODE-2951-length-18448-cov-7.423313_pt1 | contig 18448 bp, 8 predicted proteins | sample MGYA00375140_ERZ795056 | MGnify/ENA primary metagenome ERZ795056 (study PRJEB30185, sample SAMN05720227) | activated sludge metagenome | isolation source: Anaerobic digester | place: USA | collected 2015-03-09 ... | reverse complement strand
ACCGACCCGCAGCGCGCGCGCCAGGTCATGAAGCTCGATACCCTCGTGGCCGGCGACTTTTCGCTCGAGGGCGACGCCGTGGTGCTGGGGGTCGATCTGGCTGCCGACCTCGGCGTCCGCGTCGGCGAAGACCTTCTGGTCTACTCGCCCATGAACCTCGTCACCCAGGACGAAGTCTATTTCCCGGAGCGCCTCACCGTCACCGGCATCTTTGACTCCGGCCAGCGCGATTTCGACTCCGGCTTCATCATCACCTCCATCGCCGTCGCGCGCGACCTGATGGGTATGCGCTCCGGCGTCTACTCGATCCACCTCAAGGTGAAGGACCCCCAGAACACCGCCGCCTTCACCCGCGTCGTGGACGAGGTGCGCGCGCGTGTTCCGGTCTACGCCGTGCGCACTTGGCAAGAGATCGACAGCCAGCTCTTCAACGCCCTCGCGGTGGAGAAGAACATGATGGTCATCCTCCTGATGTTCATCACCGTCGTCGCGATCTTCTGCGTAACCAACACGCTGATCGTGCTGACCGTGCAGAAAACCGACGAGATCGGTCTGCTTAAAGCGCTCGGCTTCTCCTCGCGCCAGGTGATGGGGGCCTTTGTGCTGCACGGCTGGATCCAGTGTCTGGTCGGCACCGCGCTCGGCATCGGCGCCGCACTGCTGATCCTGGAGAATCTCCACGCGCTGGTCGATCTGCTGGCGCGCTGCGGCGTGGAGGTCTTCCCGAAAAGCGTCTACGGCCTGGCCGAGATCCCGTGGCGCGTGGTGCCGCGCGAGGTGGTCCATGTGGCCGTGTCTGTGATTCTTTTCTGCACCGTCGCCAGCTTCCTGCCGGCCTGGCGCGCCGCCCGCATGGACCCGGTCACGGCCCTGAGGAAAGAGTGATGCTCGACGCAACCGACCTCCACAAGACGTATGTGCTGCCCCACAAGCGGGTCGAGGTGCTGAAAGGCGCCGCGCTGCGCGTGGCCCAGGGCGAGCGCGTCGCCATCGTCGGCCGCAGCGGTGCCGGCAAGAGCACGCTGCTGCACGTGCTGGGCGGGCTCGACCGTCCCGACGCGGGCGAGGTGAGCATCGACGGCCAGCCGCTCTACGCGCTCTCGCAGCGCCGCCGCACCGCTTTGCGCGCCGCCAAGATCGGCTTTGTCTTCCAGTCCTACCACCTGCTCTCCGAGATGGACGTGACCGAGAACGTCATGTTGCCGGCCATGACCGGCGTGCTGCGTCTCTCGCGCCGCCAGGTGCGCCAGCGCGCGCTGACGCTGCTGGAGCAGGTGGGGCTGGCCGACCGCGCCACCCACATGCCGCTCGAACTCTCCGGCGGCGAGCAGCAGCGCGTGGCGCTGGCGCGTGCGCTCATCACCGATCCTGCCTTGATCTTGGCCGACGAGCCCACCGGTAACCTCGACCGCCTGACCGGCGGGCAGATCATGGAGCTGCTCTTCGGGCTCTCCTGCTCGCGCGCGCTCTCGCTCGTCATGGTCACCCACTCGCCCGAGACCGCCGCCCTCTGCGACCGCGTGCTTGAGCTTCGCGACGGCCTGCTCCAAACCCCGTAGGCCTTCCCCTTCCCGGCCACAGTCTGGCGCAAGGACGCCAAGGGCCCGGGTGACACGGGGCCGCGGTCAGCGTCCTCGCGCACTGCCGCATCCGGTGAGGTGAGAGACGGAGTCGCCCCGAACGGGTTCTATGGTGCCATTCGTGGCGGATATGGCACGATAAGCGGCAAAAGTGGCACAATGAATGAGCAGCGCGTTCTTTGTGCGTGCCGCGAAAAGCGAGCGGTGACTGTTGACGAGCTGACGGTCCGGCTGGGCGTTTCCGCCCGGACCGTCAAAAGGGCGCTTGCCGCCTTGCAGGTCAGGGGGCGCCTCCGTCGCGCCGGCGGCCGCAAGTTCGGCTATTGGGACGTGATCCCGTGAGTCTCGCGGTATGACTAAACAAACGCTTCACTGCAAATGATCCGGGGAATGGGCCGGTCTCCCATCTGGAGACTGCGTTGCGCGGCCGCGTCTTTGAGATTGTGCTGGTAGTAGATGTCCGACAACCGCTTCAGCAGGCTTTCACCGGTCACCCCGTTGCGCCTTAACTGATTCAGCTCCCGCTTGACCGCGCCAGTCAACGTGCCCCTGAAAACCTTTTCCAACACGTTCACGTTCTGCCGGATATCTTCGTCTTGCGTGGCCTCAAACAACATCCGCAGTTCCCGCAGGACGTAGAGCTGACCGTGGGTCAGGTTGGCCGTAAAGGAACGTTCAGACTCACGATGCCGGACCTCTTCCGCGAACAGCCGTTGTATTGCCTGAATCGATTGGTTATAGCACGGCGGCAAAGGTACCGCTTTGGCGTCAGGCGCGCATTTGACTGCCCCCACGGCTCTTTGCACGTCGCGGGAGACGATCTCACCCTTCTCATCCACCAGGAACAGTTGTTGGAACCGTCCCGCCTGGCAGAACACGTAAAAGCCCCGGTTCAAGGAAGGCCGGGCCGTTCGGATGCCGTCCCGCAGTCTGGCGATCCGCTCATACTCGGCCGGGTTGTCCTTCTTCAACTGCCGCAACATTTCCTCGGCCTCGTTCAGATCGAGATACTCATCCTCGGCCCCGCCCCACAGGTCCAATTGCACGGGAGCGCCGCCGCGCGTCTCATAGATCGCGTACATCGCTTCGGCATTCAACGTCTCCGTCTGATCCAAAATCTCCGAGTCCTCGCCGATGGTGTCATGAATTTCCTGAATGCGTTGATGCAGGATGTCCCGCAAGCCGAGATTCTTGTCCAGCTTCGTTTCAGGCAAAAAATTGAACCCGAAAATGCGCTCGTGGTCAGCCCCGATACGGTCAATGCGCCCGAAACGTTGAATCAGCCGGACCGGGTTCCAATGCAGATCGTAGTTGATGATGTTGTCGCAATCCTGAAGATTCAGGCCTTCGGCAAGCACATCGGTGGCGATCACCGTGCTCAACTCCGCCTCATCGTTGACGAAACGATATTCCGGGTTCGCCTTGGGTGCGAACCGGCCGACCACGCGTTCCCTGCTCTTGTCCCCGCTGAAGATAACCTCGATGTCGGGATGCGTTCCGTTCGGGTTCAAGTTGGCAAACAGATATTTCGCCGTGTCGGCATACTGAGTGAAAATAAGGACTTTCGCCCCCTTCAACTGCTTGCCGGACAGCCGCGCGATCAGAGTCTGAAGTTTGGCGTCTTTATCCGGCGTGATCGGAGAGACCAGTTTCAAAACCTTCTGGAGCAGCTCGACATCATGCCCGATATCGCGCCGCAACGCCTTCAGGTCAAAATCAGCCACATCGTACCGCTTCGACACGTTGCGGAGCGCCTCAACGAGATCACACTCGGCGAGGACATCGCTTTCGTAAAGAATGGCTTGCGCGTCCTCGCCCGCCGGAACAACGCCATCGTCCAATGAGGCGATGAAGGCCTGGTGGATCTTGAGGAGCCGCTTGACGGTTTCCCGAAAGGCGTACACGCTGGATTCGAACCGCTTGAACAGCAAGACGCGCATCAGTCCGCGCAGGTTCGCACCGGCCCGTTGAAGGCTGACATACGGTTCCTTTTTCTGTTTGTCCGCATGCACATAGTGCCAGAGCCCGTATCGCGCATACGTCAGTTCGCCGTCAGCGCTCGTTTTGACCGGCTTTCCCTTGCGGGGTTTGCCGAGATATCCGCGCAGCTCCTGATACAACCCCTGATAGGTATCCTCAATGCTGTACTCGATGGTTTCCAACTCGCGCTTCGGAAAGAACTGGTGCTTCCCGCCGACAAACACATAGGCTTTGCGCTTACCGGTCACATATTCTTGAAAGCGGCTGGGGTCGACCGGCTCATGCGTCTCGGCATCAAACCCGTACCAGCGCAGGATGTGCTGGCGCGTCCGGCGGACCAGGATATTCGCGAGCAGATCGGGCAGCTTGCGGTCACCCTTTTCAACCCGTTTGAAGTATTCCTTGAGATTGGGCGGATCGACCGGCAGGTCCGTCCGGTCGTCCTGATGAAACAGCTTGAGCTGATGGTACACGTCCCACGCGCTCCGGTTCCGCGGCGTGGCCGTCAGCAGGCAGCACCGCCGCCCGGTCGAAAGGAAGGCCTGCACCACCTTGTACCGCTGCGTATCCGGATGGCGCAGATTGTGGCTCTCGTCTATCAGCACGAAATCGCGGTCTTTGTATTTGATGTCGTTCAGGAGTCTGGCCGCCCCGGCATCGTCATCCTCCCGCAGGAATCCGATGGAGAGCACGCGGGCGTTGAGCTGGTAAACCTCGTTATACCGCTCCCACATCTCCACCAGCGGGGCCGGACACAGGATCAGCGGACGGGCATGATCGGTCCGCTCGAAATGTTTGGTGATCGCCGCGCCGATATAACTCTTGCCCAACCCCACCACGTCCGACACGAACGCGCCGCCATAATCCCTCATCATCTGCACGGCTTGCCGCACCGCCACCTTCTGGAAGCTCGCCAGTCGCCGGAAAATCTCATCGTCCCAAAGCAACTCCTGGTCTTCCTCGTTCTCCAGACGGTCGCGCACGAGGGCATAGAGCGTCTTCATGTAGATGTCGTACGGGCGGACCTCCGCGCCCGCCCAGGACGCCTTGAGCTCAGCCATCAGGGCCTCGTCGAAATCCTGCCCCTCTTTCCAAAGCTCATCGAACCAGCGGACCAGTTCCGCGTGGTTCTGGTTGCCCTGCACCACGACGTTCAACTCCGTGTTGTGCGTCAGCCCCGCCAGCGTCAGATTGGACGAGCCGACCACGGCGATCCCTTTTTCGTGCCTCGGGATCTCTTGCCCGACCCCATCGAACACCCTGCCGTAATCACAGATGTAAGCTTTGGCGTGGAGCCGGCCTTTCGTGAACACGCGCACCTTCAGCCGCTTCTCCTCGATCATGCGCATCAGCCCGGCCACCAGCTCTTGCGCCTCATCCGTCTGATCCATCCATTCAACGGCGTTGCGGAGATTCCCCGCCGTCTCATCGGCCATCTTCGCCGCCTCTGTCCGTTTCGGATAGGCCTGCCGCTCAAGCTCCTCTGCCGCCAGGTCAAGCCGCCGGTACCCCTCGGCCAACAGCTCGACCGTCTCTTTGTTGGTCGTGTTGCCGATCAGGAGCCGCAGCTCCTTCACGTTCAGGAGCCGCTTCGCCACGCTAGTGAGCCCCGAGAGAAACAGATAGCCGACCGCAAAGCGGGCACGCTCGGTTGTGCCCAGAATATTGTTCAGGTGGTCGACCAGCTTCTCGGTCTGATTGTCAATGATGTCATGCGTCGCCATGGCTAGTCCTTCGGGTTCATTGCACCAGTCTCACGGGGCATTGCGCCAGCCTTATCGTTTTCCGGTGCACTGGATGCGTGGTGCAATCGGTCGCCCGAACTCATTGTTGCAGCCTCAGAGGCCATTGTTGCAGCCTCATCGACATTTTGGATAGTTTCAGCCTGCAACAATAGGCGCGGACCGGGGACATAATACCTGCCACGCCCGGTTGATGCCCCAGCACTCGTGATCCAACCGCTTGCTGTCCAGTCCTTTAGGTTTCGCCAAGCCGCGTAACGTGAAAGGCCCAGATGGTGCCGCAGGTCATCATTCGACACCCGCCCTTTTCCCTGTAAAGTCCGCATCAATCGCTTGAGACCGTCCGGCATGTCTGTGGGTGTTCTCAAGATGGCATGCACCTCGTACACGCGGCCGCCCTTCTCCACAGAGCGCACCGCGCCCTTCCGGATCATGTCCTTGATCGCGTTCGAGGCCGTATAGAGATCCGTCTCAATGACCTTCTGGTAGTCGCGGCTGGTGAACCGGTCACCGTGGGCGTGCGCGAAGGCCAGCACGCGCTTCTGATCCCCCGTCAACTCCACCCCCGCGAACTGCCTGAGCCACTCCAGCGTCGCCCGGTCATAGATCGGCTCGTTGCGCAGGGTCAACTGCACGACCGCGCCGCCGATCGCGTCGAAGCGGGGCGGATAGCAGCCCGCGCGCTCCATCTCGTCGAATATGCGCGGCACGCCCAGCAGCAACTGGACCTTGGCGTCGGCATGGGGCACCCCCGAGACCGTGCCGTCATCCTCGATGCCGACCACCAGCTGGCCGCCGTCCGCATTGGCGAAAGCCGCCAGCGCCTCGGCGATGTCATGCGCGATCGCGGCCGCCTTGCGCGGCTTGCGCGCGCCGCCCGAAAGGTCGAGCGCCGACTTCCGCTCGAAGAATTGTCCCTCTTCGGCTGCCTGCCAGCGGGCGATGTCGTGCTGTGCGTGAGCGTTCATAGACGTTTCACCCCCTCTTCGCACACTGGCCGATCAGCCAGGCATGCACCTCCGGATGGTTCTTCCAGGCTGGCCTCATGATCTCCCACGCGATCATGGCCTCCTCTTTGCTCCCCATGCTGTAAGACCCCGGCATCTTCTTCGGCAACCGCTTGAGCCCGGCAAAATACGCCTCGGCGTGCGCGTTCAGTTTCCGCGCGGCCGCGAGTGCCTGAAGCGCGCCCCCGGTGTCACCGGCCAAGTAACGTTCCATGACGTAGGCCCAAGCGAACATCGCGCCGTGCGCCCGCTCATCATACTCGCGGAAGAGCCGGTTCGCGCCGTCGAGGTTGTTCAACGCCAAGTAGAGTGTCATGAGACCGTAACGCACACCTTGGTTATCGTTGGGGTTGAGTTCGAGCATGCCCTCGTGTTCCGCCACAGACTCCTCCAGCCGCCCGGTCTCCATGAGGCGGAAGGCCAGCCGCGCCCGCGCCCGCATGTAGGGCCGTGTCTCCAAATAGCCACAAAAGATACCCTTGGCCTCCTTGAACACCTTCTTGCCGAGGTTCTTCTCGCCCAACGCGATCAGACGTCTAAGAAACGCGATTTCCTCTTCGCCCTCAAGCGGCTCGAAGCGCATCAGCCCCAGCCAGGCGTCCACATTGCGCGGGTCGAGTTCGACGGCCTTGGCCAGCAGTTGGAACTCCTCGTCGCTGTCGGCCGCCTCATAAGAGTCAAAGACCAGATCCTCCGACTCTCTCACTCTGCGTTTCATGACAGAGCCCGTCAGTCGCTCCATCCGCTGCGGAAGCGATTCGGAGCCCAAGGGGCTGCCTTCACATTTCATGCTCATGGCTTCTCACCTCCATTACTACCGACCGCAAAACCGAAGAGCTTGAGCTTTGCGGACAGGTGCGCGTCCAACTCGCGCAAATCGGCAGGATACACCGAGATCAGACGCTTACCTTCCTGCTGATAGAGCGTCTGCTTCTTGTACATGCTCATCTTGTACTGCGGCGTGTCGAGCCCCCAGTACTCGATATAGACGTCCACCTCGGGCAGGTAGAAGTCGGGCCGTATCTGAAACTCGCCGATGATCCTGAATTTCGCGTCGTAGCGGTACGCGAGACCGTGCGCGGCCAGCCACTCCGCGATGCGCCTCTCGCCCTCGGACTGCACCAGGGTGCCATCCCGCGCCTCGACCGTCTTGTTCAGTTCCACCTGCGTCTCGAAATTGCGCCGCTCCAGAAACACCTCGTCGAAGCAGCGGTCGCAGTAGACGCGCTGAAACGCCTGCCGCGAACGCTCGGTCTCATCCGCCCCGACACTGGCACCGCAGCGCTGGCACCGGTGCCTCACCCCGGACTCCGCATCGGCGGCGGCCCGCTCAATGGCGTCCGCCGCCGTGGCAGCCGCCGCGCGCACGTAGTCGCGCTGCGCCGGATTGCGGGCGAGATCGCGAAGGTCTTGCGCGCAGCCCTTGGCCGCCGCGCCGTACTTGCTCAGCGCCCGGATGGCGTACTGCTGGGTCTGCGGGTGGCGCGCGCCCAGCGCCAGAGGTGCCAGCGCCGCCACAGCCGCCTCCCTGTCCGCGCCGAATTCAGCCAGTTTGCCGATGGCCGAAGCCGCCAGCCGCTGGACTTCGTTCGACGGCAACCTCAGCAGCCCGACCAGTTCCGGAAGCGCCGCCGGATCGCCGCCGCGACCGAGTTCCATGGCCCGCTGCACTGCTTGGTGGTGTTGCTCAGGTAGCATCGGGCTTTTCATCAGCTCGTCCTCTCGGAGTACGGCATCGACTCGCTTCGCTTGCCGATGTGTCGTGCATTGATTTGCCGCAAGGTCTTTGTCGAGCGCAGCGAGTCAAAGTTATGCTTCTCTTCATACTTTCACATCCTCGATCACTCGCACCACATCCAGCGACTTGAGATCGAACAGCATTCCGCGCAGGGCCGCGTCCCGCGCATAGGCCCGCTCGTGAAGCTCCAGCAGCGCGGTGCGCTTGTTGGCGTCCGATAACTTGGTCAAGTCCGGCGGCTTCAGCCGCGCCGTCTCGTCGAACAGCTTGAATTTCCGCGAGTGCAGATCGCACGGGAAGAACAACTCGTACACCATACCGTTGATCCATTGTTCAAGATAGGCGATCATCAGGCCGGTCGGCGCGTTCTGCGCCACCTTGCCGGCGGGGGAATAAAGCCAGATCATTGCTTCCGCCAGACGCTCGCAAAGCAACTGCTGGGCGGGGGAGGCGGTGGGGATTGGTAAGCCCTTCATGAACGGCCACTGCATCCCGAGAAACTGGCCTTCCTTAACACCAGCACTTGTTCGGATGAACCAGTGAAGCGGAGTAGAGCAAAGCACACTTAGAAGGAATGGCGTACTTCCCGGCAACATGAACAATTTGTTGTTTAGACAACAATCACCATTTGCAAAAGCAAAAGCATCAGTCCTGTTGATCTCTTGATAGATTATCTTTGGCTGGCCGAACTCATGCCAATAATCACAAGATCGTAGTTCCCAAAAAAACTTGCCCTGGTCGGACCGATCGATGAGAGCCTTTCTCATGGTGTCAAACCATGCGTGGACTGCCGGATACGTCTTAGAAAAAATCCGTTCGGCCTCTCGCTCCGGCTTACCGCTCCACGGATGCGCTTTGTTCTCCGATGACTCGATCTTGATCAGGTACTGTTCAGCGAACTCACATCGCCACCGCTTCACGTCGCGTCCACGCAGGAACGGCTTGAGTAGATCGGCGGAAGAGGGATGCTCAGCAACAAGCCGGTTACGGGCTGCGCGATCAACGACGAAGGCCTCGTTCAAACCAGTTTTGATGCCGTAGTAGAACCGGCCTTTGACATACTCACCCAGCGGCGTGCCGGCCTTGCGCAGACTGTCGAGCAAGCGCAGACTGATAGGGTTCTCCATCCGCCAGCCATCGGCTTTCAGGTCGTTCTGTGCCAGTGCAAAACAGTCGCGTTCGAAGATGTCAGGAAACTCGCGTATATCCGGCCCGGGCGTCCAGGTCATCACCCGGGACTGCCAGTCTTGGGCCTCCACTTTCCTCGGGAGCTGTCCCAATTCCACAACACGAGTTTTCTGGGTGATTACAATCGATGGTTCAACGACAGCCGTGAATACCGGTGCCTCGCCGAAATCGAGAATCGTGCTAGGCCTAGAGGCGTGCGCCAGATAAGTGCGCAACCGCTCGCCGTAGGCGGCGCGGAAGTACTTGTTGCTGGTGATGAAGCTCAGCACGCCGCCAACGCGCAGAAGCTGGAAGGAGCGCTCGAAGAAGAAGACGTACAGGTCGGCCGTGCCGGTGAAGCACTCGTATTGGCCTTTGAGCGCGTCCTTGAGGGGCTTGTCCTTCCCGTCGCTGCCTTTCACCGTCTGGTTTTTCAGCTCCTCCTGCCGGACATACGGGGGATTGCCGATCACCACGTCAAACACGCCGTCATGGTCGCTCGACGCGAGACCGAACATCCATCCGGGGTCGAAGAACGGCGCGCTCGCGTTGGTGTCGTACGGGTTCCACCCGGCAAGCCGCTTGGAGTCGTACGGCGTACACTCGCCGCTGGATTCCAACGCCTTGGAGAGATCGCTACAGAGACGCTTATCCTCCTTGCGCAGTTCTTTTTTTCGCTTATAACTCCGCGCCGTGAAGTAGTCGTGCCGGACCTTTTGCAGTTCATTTTCCAGCCGCTTGACATCGGTGGAGCCAAGCAGGAGCTGGCCGCGGTGCAGGCCCAGCAGCGTGTTGGCAGCCACGACCTTGGTTTCGAGGTTCGGCAGCGGCAGGATGCCGTAATTCTCTTCGGCGGGGTCGATGGCCTGGTCGCAGACCAGCGAGATGAAGAACCGGAGCTTGGCGATCTGCACGGCGATAGGCTGGATGTCCACGCCATACAAGCAGTTTTCAATGAGATACAACTTTCGCCCATAGTCGTCGTTATCGCGCGCAAAGGCGCGTCGGATGGCTTTGAGCGCCTCTGCGCGGGCGATACCGCTCTCGATGGCTTCAGCCGCCGCTTCCTGCCGTTGCCGCCAGCCTTGATTATTCGGATCCAGTTTTTTCAGAACATGCGCGAGTTTCTGAAGCATGCCCATGGGGAATGCGCCGGAACCGCAGGCGGGGTCGAGGACTTTCATGCGGTCAATGGCATCGATCAGGCGCTCCACCTCGCTGTCATGAAAGTCGTGCCCGTCGTCATCCCACTCCAGAAGTCGTTTGAGCTTCTTCTCCGCATCCTTCGTCTTCTCTGCGACCAAGCACTCCTTCAAATACACCAGCAGCGCCTGATCGACCATCCAGTCCACCACCACGCGCGGCGTGTAGAACGAGCCGGTGGCTTTGCGGGCGACCATGCCGGTCTCCGGGTTGAATGCCGCCAACAGGTTCTCGAACACGTGGCCTAACAGCTCCGGATCGAGCGCGACCTCTTGATCGAACGGCGTGTTCTCCGTAAGCGTGAAATTGTAGCGGTTCAGAATCTCCAGCAAAGGACGAACGGTCTCGTCTTGGCGGGACGAATCGCCGTAAGCGTTCGACAGGTCGACCGCCTTCGGCATGCCGAAGAATAGGCTGTTGGGCAGCCGCGGCTGCTTGTGTTGTTTGACGGAAAAACCGTCCATCCGGATTTCGCCGATCTTCTTCCCCTTATCGTCGAGTATCGGCTCGTCCAGACACTCAAAAAGACCGCCGTTCAGGAAGGGTATCTGACGCAACACCGCTTCCAAAGCCGCAGGGTCGCGAAGCTGCTTTTCGTTTCGCCAGTACTGTGGAACCATGTGATCGTCGCTGCCATTGCGGTCATTCTCGGTCACAAAGCGCCGCGAGGGTTCACAGCCAGGCTTGTCCATTTCCGTGCTGAGCGTGGCGAAAAACAGGTTCTGGAGAATGGCCGTGTAGTAGCTGCAAGACTCGGGTGACGCGTCTTTGAGCAGATCCCTGATTTGCCGCGGCTCAAAGAGCGCATCCGGCAAAAGCCCCAGACCGGTCTGCGGATTGCGCTTTCCCTTGAGGAACCAGCAGAAGATCATACGGGTCAGTAACCGGATCAATGGCAGCGAGGGTTTGCCGTCCGCATCTGCCGGCGCGTCTTTTGGAAACACCGCCAGCTCCCGCGCCCAGAAATACCAGTTGGCGATTTCGCGGTAGAAGTCCTTGGTGACCCGCTCGACATCGAACGCGTCATCGTGATGTTGCTGGATGAGCAACGGCGAGAGGCCGAACAACTCAGGGCTGATGCCTCGCAGGTCCAGCAAAGCCAGGCGTTCGGCCGCCGTCCGCAGCCCGTCGCCGGGCAGCACCGCGATCCTGCGCACCAAGCGGCGTTTTTCGGCCTGTTCGTCATATTTGACATTCAGGAAGTGCCAAGCCGTCTGTGCCTTATTTGAGAAAACGAACAGGGCGTAGGGATGATCGCGCAGCAGGTAATCGACGATGGGGCGCTGACACCCGCGCTTCAACTCTGCCGAGGCCAGCCGGCAATAGACGACGTGAAACGCGTTATCCTCGCCGCCGCTGGCGAACAGGACCGGATCTTCCGCCAGGGCGCACTTCGCGATTTCCGGCCATTGACGCGTGCTGAGCGGCTTGTTCTCGCGCTCGTAGTTCAACTCCTGCCAGAACAGACGTTTTAGGCCTTCCAGACCGCGCATGTCCGTAAGGATGTCTTGTACCGACTGCTTTCTCTCGACCTCAGCCATTTTGTGCTCCGTAAAGCCGCGAACTCAGCGCCTCTTGCGCCTGCGTTATCATGTTCATGACTGTAACACATTCATCCGCCGCATGCCACCCTCCTCGTCCATAACTTGAACGTTGAGAGTTGAACGTTGAGCGTTGAGAGTTACCCCCTCGTTCATTCGCGGCGCGGCCGCGCGGCGGGCTTGTCTCCAAGGCATTAAAACCCCTAACTCCTAACTCCTCCTTCGGGTGCAGATTCAAGGAAGTTGAATCGCACCCGCATACCCCGGCGTTTGCCGTTTCGTCTCGCGCAAAACGTACCGGCGTGCTAAGGTACCCCCATGAAAGTGACAGCATTCATGGTTTTGAGTTGGGCCAGTCTCGTCTGTACAGCGACTGCCGGCGCGGGCGAGGTCTGGCTCTCGCAGCTTGACATCGGCAAGACGCGCCAGGGCTGGAAAGAGGCGGCGCGCGATTTCAACCTGCACGGACGGCGCCTGAGCGTGGCCGGACAGACCTACACCAACGGCGTGGCGACCCATTCGCTCTCCGAGCTGTACGTGGAGCTGCGCGGCGCGACGCGCTTTATCGCCGAGGCCGGCGTGGATGACACCAGCGACCAGCCCGACAAGCGCATGGTCTTCCAGGTGATCGCCGACGGCCGCCTGATCTGGCAGAGCCGGCCGCTGCGCCGCGGCGACCGGGCCGTGAAGGTCGATCTCGACGTCGCGCCGTACGCCCGCCTGCTGCTGCGCGTCGACCCGTGGCAGGACGGCAACGCGGCCGACCACGCCGACTGGCTGAACGCGCGGTTCGTCACCGCTTCCGACCAACCGCCGCGCACCGTCGACACGCTTCGCTGGCCGAATGCCTGGCTCTCCGCGCTGGACGCCGCCTTTGTGACGCCGGGCGGCAAGGCCGACACCCGCGGGCTCACGGTCGCGGGCGTGACGTATGCCGAGGGGCTGGGGCTGACCATTCCGGCCGAACTCTGCCTGTTGACCGGCTCGGCCGTCCGCTTTGCCGGCAAGGTCGGGGTGGACGACAACCTTGACGGCCAGGCCGAGTTCGTGATCAGCGGCGACGGCCGCGAACTGTGGCGCAGCGGCGTGCTGCGCACCGGCCAGCCCGCCCAGCCGTTTGACGTTGACTTGAAGGGCGTGGGGCGCGTGCGCCTCGCCGTTGAGGGCACGCGTAACGCGCGCGCCAACTGGGTAGAGACGACGTTCATCCTGGACGGCAACCTGAAACCCGCCGCCACGCACAATGCCGCGCGCTACGAGAGCCGCCCCGACTGGGAAAACCCGCGTGTCTTCCGCGTCGGCACGGAGCCCTCGACCGCGACGATGATGGTCTTTGACTCGCCCAAGGCGGCGCGCAATGCAACGTCGCGCGAGGCGTCTCCTTATTTCCTCTCGCTCGACGGCGAGTGGCGGTTCAACTGGGTGCCGCATCCCGACCGGCGTCCGGCCGCCTTTCACCAGCCGTCGTTCGATGCGGCGGCCTGGCCCGCGATCACCGTGCCCGGCTGCGTGGAGGTGCAGGGTTACGGCACGCCGCTCTATAAGAACATAGGCTACTATTTCAAGGTCGATCCGCCGTTCGTCATGGGCGAGCCCGATCCGCGCTACACCACCTTCAAAGAGCGTAACGCCGTCAGTTCTTACCGCCGCACCTTCCGGGTGCCGGACGCCTGGAAAGGACGCACCGTGTATCTGCGCTTCGACGGATTCGCCTCCGCGATCACCGTCTGGCTGAATGGCGAGCGCCTGGGATACGCGGAGGACGGACGCCAGGGCGCGGAGTTCAACATCACCGGCTCGCTGGCCGCCGGCGAAAACACGCTCGCGGTCGAGGTTTACCGCCTCTGCGACGGCTCCTACATGGAGGATCAGGATTTTTGGCGTTTATCGGGCCTGACCCGGCCGGTCTACCTCTGGTCGGCGCCGCAGATCCACCTGCGCGATTTCTTCGTTCGAACCGCGCCGCTGACGCCGGGCGTCTACGACGGCACGTGGAATCTCAAGATCGACGCGCGCGTCGCGCAGCCCGCCGACGCCCGGCCGCCGGTGCTTGAGGCCGAGCTTGTCCCGCGTAGCTTCAAGGGAGGACGCGTCGCGCGCGGAAGCGCCATGCCGATAGGCGGCGGCTTTCAGCTCAACCTCGCCGTCGACGCGCCGCGCCTTTGGTCGGCCGAAGATCCCGCGCTCTACACGCTGCTGCTCACGCTGCGGGACGCGCGCGGCGTGATCGTCGAGTCCATCCCGCAACGCGTGGGCTTCCGCCAGGTCGAAGCGCGCGGCAGCCAGATCCTGCTGAACGGCCAGCCGATCCTGATCTGCGGCGTCAACCGCCACGAGATGGACCCCGACCGCGGCTATGCCGTGCCGCACAGCCGCATGGTGGAAGACATCCTGCTGATGAAGCGCAACAACATCAACGCCGTACGCACCTGCCACTATCCCAACGACCCGCGCTGGTATGACCTGTGCGATGAGTACGGGATTTACGTGATGAACGAGGCCAACCTCGAGACACATGGCCTCAGCGACGCGCGCAACCCGGTCTGCGACCCCTGTTTCCGCGAAGCCGCGATGGACCGCGAGACCGGCATGGTTGAGCGCGACAAGAACCATCCCTCGATCCTCTTCTGGTCGCTCGGCAACGAGAACAACGTGGACTCCGATTTCTTCGGTCACGCCTACCGCTGGATCAAAACGCGCGATCCGGGCCGCATGATCCAGAACCAGCGTAACGGGCCGCGCGATCTGGTCGACACCATGTACGCCCGCGTGCGTGACATTGAGGCATACGGTCGCCGCAGCGACACGACCGTCCCGTTCATCCTCTGCGAATACTCGCACGCGATGGGCAACTCGTCGGGCAACCTGGCCGACTACTGGCGCGCGATCCGCGCCCATCCCAACCTGCAGGGCGGCTTCATCTGGGACTTCGCGGACCAGGCGCTGCGCCGGCCGATCCCCACCGAGCGCGTGCGCCACGACGGCCCCTCGACCTTCTGGGCCTACGGCGGTGACTTCGGGGACTTCCCCAACGACGACAATTTCAACTGCAACGGGCTGGTGCAGTCCGACCGCCGCCCGACGCCGCAGTTTGCGGAGATGCGGTACAACTATCAGCCGGTCGCGGTCGAGGCGGTCGATGTCTCGCGCGGCCTCTTCCTGATCCGCAACCGCCACTTCTTCACGGACCTGAGCGGCTTCGACGCCCGCTGGACCTACGAGGAGAACGGCGAGGTGGTGGCGCAGGGCCGCCTCAAGGCGTTAGACGTGCCGCCGCAGGGCAGCCGCACGGTCGAGCTGCCGCTCTCGATGGTGCGCCGCCCCGCCTATGCGGTACGTGTCAGCACGTGGAATTTCACGTTCGCCACACCCCGCGCGAGCGTCTGGGCCGAGAAGGGTCACGTCATCGCCCGCGACCAGATCGTCGTGCCGGCCGATCCGCAGCCCGCGCCGTTCGCGAACGTGGCGGGCCGCGCGGTCGTCCGGCTCGACGAGAGCGAAACGGCGGTCACGGCGGAAGGCGACGGCTTCAGCGTGCGCATCGGCAAGGCGAGCGGCGCGATCGAGTCCTGGAAGGTTGACGGCGTCGAGCAGCTCCTGACGCCGCTGGCGCCCGACTTTTGGCGCGCGCCGACCGACAACGACCGCGGCAACGGCATGGCCGTGCGCCACGCGGTGTGGCGCGAGGCGGCCGTGCGCCGCGAGGTGCGCGGGGTAACGGTCCGGCGCGAGGTTGACGGCAACTGGCGCGTGCTGGTGTCGCTCGCCTATCCCGCGGCGGGCGAGACGGTCGGCACGCTGATCTATACCTTCACCAACGCCGGGCAGATCCGCGTGGCGTTCCAGATCGAGCCCACGGGCAAGGGGTTGCCGGCGCTGCCGCGGATCGGCATGACCGCGCAGATTCTGGCTTCCTACGACCGGGTGACTTGGCTGGGGCGCGGGCCTCACGAGAATTACGCGGACCGCCGGGACTCGGCTTTTTTCGGTCGCTACGCGCTGCCGGCCGACGATTTCTTCTTCCCGTATGTCGAGCCGCAGGAAACCGGCAACCGCACGGATGTGTTCTGGGCCGAGTTCACCGACGCGGCGGGCAAAGGCATCCGGGTGTGGGGCGATCCCAAGCTCAACTTCAGCATCCTGCCCTACACGGCGGAAGAGCTTGAAACGCGCAAGCATCCGTGGGAACTCAGCCGCTGCGGCAACCGCGTGCTGCGCCTCGACTACGGCCAGATGGGACTGGCGGGCGAAGACAGTTGGGGTGCGCGTCCCTGGCCCGAGCACCAGCTTCCCTCCGGCCGTGTCTATCAGTACGGGTTTGTGCTGGAGCCGATGCGCGAGGGTAATCGGCTGGAGGCTGGAGTGCGCGAGTGAGGCGCGTGTTTTGACAAGCGCCCGTTCGGGTACGGCGGGACGTCTCGGACCGCCGGGCGAAAGCCGGGCGTGAGGCCTGCAAGCGGCGTCCCGGGGGTATCCCGTTTTGCGTTGCCGCCCGCCCGACACCTTCGCACGCTTCGGCCCCCCGTCAGCCGCGGTTGCGGCTATCCCCGCAGGGTGCCGGCGGCGACTTCGGCGCGGAACTCGTCGACCGTGCGCCGCAGGCCCTCCGGCAACGGGATCTCGGGGCACCAGCCCAGCCGGCGCAGGAGCGAGTTGTCGCACAGCTTGCGCGGCGGTCCGTCCGGCATGGCGGTGTCGAAGCGCAGGGCGCAGCGCGTGCCGACCGCGGCCTGAACCTGACCGGCCAGCTCGCGGATCGTGAGGTCCTCGCCGGAACCGACGTTGACCCAGTCCGGCGGGTCGTCGAGCTGCAGCAGGAAGAGCAGGGCGCGCGCAAGATCGTCCACGTGCAGGAATTCGCGGCGCGGCTCACCGCTGCCCCAGAGCGTCACCTCGCGCGCGCCGGCGAGCCGGGCCTCCTCGAATTTCCGGATCAGCGCGGGCAGCACGTGCGAGTGCGACGGGTGGTAGTTGTCGCCGGTGCCGTAAAGGTTGGTCGGCATGGCGGAGTGATACAGCACCCCGTGCTGGCGGCGGTAGTACTGGCAGAGTTTGAGCCCCGCGATCTTGGCCAGCGCGTAGCCCTCGTTGGTCGGCTCCAGCGGGCCGCTCAGCAGCGCCTCCTCCGGGATCGGCTGCTGCGCGAGGCGCGGGTAGATGCAGGAGCTGCCGAGGAAGAGCAGACGCGGCACGCCGGCCTCGAAGGCGCCGTGGATCACGTTCGCGGCGATCATCAGATTGTCGTAGAGGAACGTGCCGAGCGCCGTGCGGTTGGCCTCGATGCCGCCGACGCGCGCGGCGGCCACGATCACACAGTCCGGCCGGCTGCGCGCCAGAAACGCGCGCACGGCCGCCTGGTCGGTCAGGTCCAGTTCCGCGTGCGTGGCGGTGATCGGCGGGGGCAGGCCCATCCAGGCCATTTCCCGCACCACGGCGGCGCCGACCATGCCGCGGTGACCGGCAACGAAAATGCGGGAGGAAGGAATCATGGTTTCGGGTTTCGGGTTTCAGGTTTCGGGTTTCAAGTTTCGGGTGGCGTCTAGGCTGAGGCGTTTTCTCACTCCGCGTTCTCCAGCACGCCGCCGGCCTGCTGCACGGCGAGTTCCTGACGTGCCACGCGCATGTCGGCCTCGACCATCAGGCGCACCAGCTCTTTGAAACTGACCTTCGGCTGCCAGTCGAGCACGCGACGCGCCTTGGCGGCATCGCCCAGCAGCAGATCCACCTCGCTGGGCCGCTCGTAACGCGGGTCGTGCTTGACAAACTCACGCCAGTCCAGCCCCAGCAGCCCGAAGGCCTCTTCACAGAACTCGCCCACGCTGTGCGTCTCGCCGGTGGCGAGCACATAATCGTCCGGCTCGTCCCGCTGCACGATGCGCCACATGCCCTCGACATAGTCGCCGGCGTATCCCCAGTCGCGCTTGGCCTCCAGATTGCCCAGGTAGAGCGCGTTCTGCAGACCGCTCTTGATGCGGGCCGCCGCCATCGTGATCTTGCGCGTCACGAAGGTCGGCCCGCGCCGCGGCGACTCGTGGTTGAAGAGAATCCCGTTGCTGGCGTGCATGCCGTACGCCTCGCGGTAGTTGACCGTGGCCCAGTAGCCGTAGAGCTTCGCCACGCCGTACGGCGAGCGCGGATGGAACGGCGTGGTCTCGCGCTGCGGCGTCTCGCGAACTTTGCCGTAAAGTTCCGAGGAGGAGGCCTGATAGAAACGCGATCTCTTGCCGATGCCGGTCTCGCGCAGCGCCTCCAGCAGCCGGATCGTGCCCAGCGCCACCACGTCGCCGGTGTACTCCGGCACGTCGAACGACACCCGCACGTGGCTCTGCGCCCCGAGGTGGTAGACCTCGTCCGGCGCGATCTCGTACATCATCTTCGCCAGCCGTCCGGCATCGGACAGGTCGCCGTAATGCAGGAAGAGGCGCGTCCCCAGAATGTGCGGGTCCTGATACAGATGGTCGATCCGCTGCGTGTTGAAACTCGAGGAGCG
>ERZ795056.2948-NODE-2948-length-18456-cov-6.754089_pt1 | contig 18456 bp, 16 predicted proteins | sample MGYA00375140_ERZ795056 | MGnify/ENA primary metagenome ERZ795056 (study PRJEB30185, sample SAMN05720227) | activated sludge metagenome | isolation source: Anaerobic digester | place: USA | collected 2015-03-09 ... | reverse complement strand
ATTGTGTAGCCGCGTGCAATCCTGATCAGAACCTCCGCTTTCTGGGTTGAGTATGGCTTATCGAGTTTGGCGGCGAAGAAGAGCGCGCTAACAAGAGGATCCTCTTCCACATCCGCTGCAATCTTCATCGGCATGCCCAATTCGCGGAATGTCTCCAGTGGCATCTTGAATATCTGTCGCTCGCCGGAGATCAACTCGACGGCAACAGAGGAGGATGAGTAGTTGGACAGGATGCGCTCGATCCTATCCCTGGCATCCTCATACGACGCAAAGGCTTTCTGGTAACGTCGTTGCTTCTGAGCGAGCATCGCCTCCTGCGCTGCGATGGAGGCTTGGACGTAGAGCGTGTTTGCCTTCTCGTCAGGGCTGGAACAGCCCGCAACTGTCAACAGTGCCGTGAAGGTGCATGTAATGAAGGCAACTCGGCTCATGTCCATCCTCCCTCAAGCTCGTGACGTTAACTCATCCAGCTAGAAGAGTCGAGCGGCATTGGCCCCAGTGCAGACTACGCACCGCGAAGATGTGGAACATCTACGCTACCGACTAGCAGCCATCAACCATGAACCATCCCACGTCGGCGCTCTGTCGCCAAGTGGTCGCTTGCCGCTCTGCAGCAACGCGAAATCATTCCCCTTCCCACTCCCCCCTGTCTTGACACCACCTCGTCTGCGAGCGTATTTCTGCAGCGTGATTTTTCGTCCCATGTCCATCATCCTGTGCGTCGCACTTGCGTTCGTTTGCTGCGCGCGCGCTGAATCGCCTTCTCCTGCCCATCCCGATCTCGAACTTGGTCGGCCCGTTTCGGCTGAGGAATTGGCGGCATGGCGGCTGACCGCTACCAACTTGCCGCACCGATGCACGGTGGCGCGCCTTCCGAATGGCGGGTGGACTTTCAGGCTTCCGGATGGCAAGGACTTCATGCCCGTCGGCATTGAGTACGAACCCCTTGCATACTATGGCAAGATGGATTGGGCGTTGATCGAGCGCGACCTGGTGAAGATTCGTGATGACGGATTCAACACGGTCACCGTGTGGTCGATGGATTTCAACACGAGCGCGGGAGCCGGTGCCCGGATGACCATCAGCGACATGGTCCGGCTGGCGGGACTCGCCGGGCATTACGGGTTGCTGATCCAGTTCTATCTAAACAGCGATCGCTTCATCCACCTGTTCCCCCACGCCCGGCTGGCCGATGGCTCCGAGCACGGTTTCGACATCGACTACTGCGATCCCTCCTACCGCGAATTCATGCGCAATTACGCCCGGCGTCTGGCCATGGCGCTTTATCCGTTCGAGAACGTCACAACGCTGGTGGTTTGGGAGGAGAAGATCGGGGTCGATGTCGATTTCGGCCCCGAGCGCGCGACGGTGCGTGCACTGTACGGTTCGGCTGCCGGCAAGAGCGCGTTCGTCGACTGGCTCACGACGCGGCACGGCACGACTGCCATGCTCAACCAACGTTGGGGCACGGAGTACGCGTCCATCGCAGACGCCGTAGACAAAACGCTTCGCGATTACCTCGCCGGCGTATCGGTTGACGATCGGCGTCAGCACGACGTGCTGGAGTTCGGCGAGGTGATGCTCGTCGATTTCACACGCGACTTTGTGCAGGCCTACAAGGCGATCGATCCGACGATGCTCTTCCAGTGCCGCAACTGGGACCTGTTCGGTCCCGTGCGCGCGCTGCATCCAGAATTCGCTTTTTTGGATTCGTTTGGCTTGAACAACTACTCGCTTGGCCATCGCGGCCATGACATTAACCTGCGCGAAGAGATCGCGAAGATGAAGCTCGTGAGCGGCATCGCGCGCACAGCACCGTATGTCAGCAACTTTGGGTTCCGCACACCGTCGAAGGACCCGGGCACTCATGGCGTCGTGCCGAACGAGGCCGTGAAGGCGTCGATGGCCGTCGATACGCTCGCGTTGTTCAGCTTCCTGCCGGAAATGGCCGGCACCAGCTACTTCATGTATGACTTCATCGGCCCCGAGGGCCCGTGGGGTATTGTCAGGGGACCCGATGCGACCCCCCTTCCCATCTACCGGGCATTCCAGGCCACGCATCCGATGTTTGCCTGCCGGAATGAGGAGGTCGCCTCGACCGATTATGCGACGCCCGCGAAGCTCGCTGTGTTTCACGGCTTGGATGCCGTGTACGAATTGCGTGCGACGACTTGGATTGAACACACGGCGCTGTCGTACGACCTGACCGACATGAACGTGAACTACGAGGTGGTCACCGACGGCTGCAAGTTCGACCCGGCCCGGCAGCCTGTCATCATGGCATTGTTCCAGTGCTATGACCGGAAACTCGATCCGGCCGTGACGAAACAGCTTGCGAGGTACTGCGCCGATGGCGGGACGCTGATCATCGGCAACGGATTCGGGCAGTCCGACCGCTATCTTCGGCCGCAGGAACCGATGCGCAAACTCATGCGCACGGTGACAGGCGTGGATGTCCCTGCCCTGCAACGCGGTGCGGTGACGGTGAAGGGCCCCGAGTTCCCGGATCTCAAGATCGTGGACACGATCTTCACGAAAGTCGACGCGGCGGCGGTCGAGGGTGCTGAGGTGCTGCTCGATATGGATGTGGATGGCGAGACGCATCCGGCGCTGATCCGAAAGAAGTATGGGAAGGGCATGGTCTACTACTTTCTCTTCAATCCGCTGCTCCAGCAATGGTGGGGTGACAAACCTGAGGAGATGAGCCGTACCTCCCTGCCCTTCATGAACTTCCTGCTGACGCAGTTGAGTATCCCACACGACACAAAGTTCGGCAATCGCGGGTTCGATCTCGCGACGGGTCGGATCAATCTTCACGAGCGTCCGATCCATCACGCCGTCTTCCGTGGGGTCAATCGGATTGGCACCGGTACGGACGAGTACGGGGAGGATGCGGAAAACTACAGCGGCGGCGTATTCACCGACGACTTCATTGAATTCCGTGGCCGGCGATTTGAAGAGCGCGGGTGGAAAGTCGAACTGTCGGGTGTTTCGACACTTGCTGCGTGCGTGTGTTCCAACGAACTGATGTTCACCGCGCTGGACCCCGTCGAGGTCTCCATCGACAAAGGCGCGTGGTCCATCCGTCAGAGCGTCGTGCCGTACGAGACCTACCGCATCCCCGCTCCTGTTCTTCCTTGAAGAGAAGTTAACGAAGTGAACGAAGGGGAAGTTCAACCACTAATGGACACTAATCAGCACTAACCCGCCCCATCGTGCCTGCTTCACTTCGGGAAGAGGCCGTTATAGACCACGCCTTTGCGTGGCTCGGCCATCCAGTCGGGCACGGCGTCGCGCCATGCGGCATAGTGTGCGGTCTTCTTGTGGGCGGCGGCGTCCTTCTGCGTCGCGTAGGCTTCGTAGAGGACGAAGCGGCAGGGATCATCGCCCAGTTGCAGAATGTCGAACCGACGGTTGCCGGGCTCCCGCGTCGAGGCCTCGTGGTTCTTTCGGCATTCTTCGATGAACGGCTGAAGATACTCGGGCTTTACGGATACGTGAACGAGTGTGACGTACATGATCCCTCCTGCTATGCTGCGCGCATCAGGGAGCGATTATGACCACTTCATCCGAGGCGAATACAGTCGAAAACACTGCGAAGCGCAGATCTCTCCTGTCCATGCTTGCATGGTTCGCGCTCTGCTTCGGCGCGGGTGCGCTGGGCAGCCTGTTCACCGCGTCCGCCGTGCCGACGTGGTATGCGGGATTGGTGAAGCCGGCGTGGAATCCGCCCGCGTGGGTTTTCGGTCCGGTGTGGACGTTGCTCTATCTGATGATGGCCGTGGCCGCGTGGATGATCTGGCGACAAGCGCCAAGCACATCGCGCTCGCAGGCACTTCGCTGGTTCATGCTTCAGCTCCTGCTCAATGCGATGTGGTCCCCCGCGTTCTTCGGATGTCACAGTCCGGTGGCGGGACTCGTCATCATCATGGTGCTGTGGCTGGCCATCGTGATGACGGTGGTGCTGTTCTGGAAAGCATCTCGCGTGGCCGGTGTACTGTTGTTGCCCTACCTGGCATGGGTCAGCTTTGCGACGGCGTTGAACTTCGCCGTGTGGAAGTTGAATTAGAAGTCAGGCGGAAGAGGCAAAGGGGCGGAGGCACAAAGCCGGAGTTCCGCGTTTACGCGGAAGTTTGTCGAGGGCTTCAGCCCTCTGTTGCGCGCGCTAAAGCGCCCGAGAATACTTCCGGCTAAAGCCGGAACTCTGGCAGAGCTGCCGGGCGCTAGAGCCGGGACTTTGACGGCGGTTTGGGATGGAGCATCTGGCGCCAGAGCCAGCGGTAGAGGCCGATTGGCTTGCCGGTGAGTCTTGTCGTGGCGCCGTCACCCCAGTCTTCCAGGTCCATCTCCAAGCGCAGCGAGCGGACGAGCACGATCCCCAGTGGTGGCACGTCGCGGGTGGCGATGATCTTCGTGACCCTACCCTCCTCATCGTGCGTTTCGAGCTTGTGAACTGTGACGTCGCGGCCTTTCCAATTCATCAATTCGTCGACCGAGTTTGTGACGATGGTGACCGACCGGAAGTCGCCAACCTTCCCACGTTTGTCACCCTTGCCGAGATAACGACGGGGAACAACGAAGGGATCCGTGTCCTCCACCTGCACGGTGGCCTGCAGGACGCGGCCGATGCCGTTGGTACCCTCCTCGGCGAACACGCGGGTGAGAACGCCTGGGTCGTTGGTCGAAGTCATGCCGATTTCCAGCCAGATGCCCGGCACTTTGCCGCGGGTTCCGCGTTCGAGCACGGCGATGTAGAGTCGGTAGGTTGTGTTGCTCGGCAGATTGCGCACGCTGTATTCGGCCCATGTTCCGGGCGTGAGCTGATACGCACCGTCGACCATCGGAATGGGCCGCTGCCCTTCGATCGCTGCGGCGAGAGCGGGAGTGATGGCGCCAAGGAACATGAGCGCCGCTACGATCCGATATTTGGACATCACTCGCACGGGGTGGAACTATCCTGCAAATCGTCGGTGTTGGAAAGAATATGTCGTAACATCCTGTACACAATATAGTTATGCTTAGAACCCGCCATACCCCATGTCGTCTGAATCCTCGCCGGTGCCGGTTCCACGATTGCGCTGAGACTGTGTATCTACTTTGTAGCTACGGCCATCGGAGGTGATGAACACGGCCATGTCGCGGTCGGTGCTGAGGCAGTGACCTGCGGGTAAGCGATCGCTGACGTGCTGGAAGGTAAGCTCGTAGGCGTGTTCCATGTCGCGCGTCATGGGGCCGAGGACGGGCTTCAGGTTGCCGTATTCGAAAACGACGTAATCAGGAGCGACCTTGTCCATGAGCAGGTCGAGACTGGCGCGCAGGCTGCGGTCCATCCGCTGCTTCAAATTGGCCTCGTTGGACGCGGGCGCTGCGGTACCGTGATGCGGCGCGATCATGACTTGCGCGGCGAGGTCGCTGGCTCCCAGATTGGCAAGTGCGGTCTGGCCCTCAAGGCCCAGATCGCTGGGGAGGAGCATGGCAAAATCGCCATAGCCTATCCGGACAACGGCCAAGGCGTCCGTTGCGGGGGACGCCGGCACTTCGATGCGGAATTCGCGACCGTCGATGGTTTCGGCGAGGACCGTGGTTCCACCTGCGAGGACGCGGCGGCGGACGCCCCACCCCGCCCACTTATTGAGGAGCTTTGCGGAGCGGTGTGTGAGCGACTTCGCCAAGGCCGGGCGCGCGGGCCACGACCGATTGCCGACAAGTTCATCGTAGGCGTTCTGGAGCGCGCGCGAATCCCCCGAGTCGGAATCGCCACGCGCGATGCTGTCCGCAAAATCGGCAAAGGTCATGTCCGGCGCGAGACCGGCGAGCGCAGGCGGCAGCCAGAGTTCGTCGACCCACGTGTGATCGAGCACGTAGCTTGCGCCGGCCGAGTGCTCAGCGAGAGGCGATGTGAGGATGAGCGCGTCAAGATGGCGGATGCCCTGGTAGCAGAGAGCCGGGAGGATGGTGCGGATCGCCTCGTTGCGGCGTCCCCTCTCGTGTTCGACGAATCCCGCGTCGACGAGGACGTGCTTGCCCCCGGGCGTCTCGATGAGAATGGAACTGCCGTAGCCGACAGAGAACACCGTGATGCGGAGCTGGCCGCGGGGCGCCGCGCGCGACGGTGAGAGGGTCATCGGGATCAGGGCGATGACGACGATAGATGCGAATGCAGCGAATGGAGCGCGGCGGCCGCTGAAGCCGTGGCGTTCGCAGAATGTTTGCAGCAGCCGCCACAGGCTCTTGTGCCAGACAAAGAGCACGCACAGGAGGTAGTACGTTACGAGGAACGGCACGGAGCCGCGTCGGACAAATGGATATGGAATCCACTTGGTGCTGACGTGGGCAATCCAGAGAAAGGCGGCGGAAGAGAGCCAGTTCGCTGCGTTAAGCAGCAGGGCGACATAGACGCCTGCCTGGGGGATCAGGCCGATCAGGCCGGCGATGGCGCCCAACTGGACGACGATGCCGATCAGCGGAATGGCGATGAGGTTCGCGTAAGCGCCCGCGAGCGGCCAGCGGGCGAAGTAGTAGGACGAAAGCGGGATCATCATGCCGAGTTGGATGGCGAATTGCGCGGCAAAGAACGCGGCTGCGCCGGCGGGGATATCGCTGTAGCCGAGGTTGCGGATCAGGTGCACGTTCCGGCGGTCGAGCCAGCGCGCGCCCACAAAGAGCAGGACCACGAAGGCCACGAAGAGCAGGCCGAAGCTGGGGGTGATCAGCAGCGGCCAATGGAGAATGGCCAGCAGCGTCAGGCTCAGGCCCGCGATGAAGAACGCGAGGAACGAGTTGCCGTGCAGGCGGCCGAGGATTTCGTGGACCGGCCCGGTCACCAACGCCAGCGAGAGGATCGCACCGAACGAGAGCGTGAAGGACGGGTCGACGAGCACCAGCGGGTTCTGCAGAAGGATAAGGAACGCGGCGACGGGTACGCCGAGGAGGGCCGACGCACGGAGGCTCTGATCGAGGTACGCCCACGTCAACAGGAAGAGGCTGTTCATGATCACCGCGCGCAGGACGGACGGACGCGAGCCGGTGATGATGGCGAAGATGACCAGCGCGAGGATGATCAGCGGTACGTAGGCTTTCGGCTTCAGCTTGAGGAGCGTGAAGATGCCGATGAACATCACCGTGATGATCGTGACGTGCAGGCCGGAGACGGCAAGCACGTGATTCACGCCCGAGGCCTTGAACTCATCGGCGATGGTCTGCTCGCAGTCCTGATGCACCACGATTTCCGCGTCGTCATCCGTCGCCGGACGCGTGAGGCGGCCGGTGCGATGCGTGTCGCTAAACATGCAAAGCGTGCCCTGGAGGCCGTAGCGGAGGCCGAGGGTAACGCCGCCAAGGAAGGCCGAGTGAGGATATGGGAGCGTGAGCTTGATCGTCTTCAGCATGCGGTCGCGAAGATCGAGCGAGAACTCTACCAGCAGGTTGCCGCGGCGGCGAGAAACGATATCCATGGGCGCATCCATGCCGGGCGCCTGGAAGACATTCACAAGGCCGTAGATGTTGTAGTTGTGCATGAACCGGCGGGCATCGAAACCGCCGGGATTGGACGCGGCGCGGGCGATGCCCAACTCACCCGAGAGCCGGACGTCATAGCCGTAGGCATCGGTCCGCGCGAAGTCGCGGTAGCCCGTCATCGCGGGCCGGATGGTGACCTGCACATCCCCGCCTTCCACCTTGTAGAACGGGCCGCCTGCGGGGTATTGGATGAATTCGGGAGTGACCGGCAGCACGGTCTTGAAATCATAGACGAGCGGGTCTTGTGAGATGCGTCCGAGAATGGTGACTGCTGCGCCTCCCCTGCCCTCGCGGACGAAGGAGCCGATGTGATTTGAGATGCGGTGCAGCGAAATGGCTCCGGACGACGGGCCGGCGCGCATCTCGACTCCGTCGATCACGTTAAATGGTTGCGGCACGAAGTAGTCCGTTCCGACGGGGTCGTCCTTGCGGATGACGATGAACTCACTCGCCTGTTGGAGGCGGGCGATGCGGAAGCGCCAGCGGCCGTGATCATCCATTACGGGCACGCCCCGCTCGTCCGTGACGGGCACGCGGGCATCGAGCCGGCCCTTCAGTCGAAGTTGGATATCGGTTTCAATCGCCTCCGTCTTGCGGATACGCACGCGGCTGGTGTCGGGAAGCTGCGCGTCGATTCTGAGGATGGGTTTGCCCTCGACCACGCGAACGCTGCCGAGACGCGAATCGGGAACGGCATCGGATGCGATGAATCGGGTGTAGCCGAGTGCCAGCGCCGGAATGATGAGCACGAGCCACTGCCACGACGGCGTGCAATAGGGTTTGTCGGGCGTGGCCTTGCGCGCCTGCAGGAACATCCGGCCCAGCAGGATGAACGCTGCCAGGAAAACCAGGCTCGTCAGCACGTGCAGCATGGAGAGCGCTTGGGGATCGGCGGGTGCCAGCATCGCGGCGACGATGCCGACGATGTAGGCGTAGCAGAAGACGATGATTCTACTGTGCAGGTTCATCGGGGATGTCCTTCTGCAACGTTACGTCGGGATAGTAGGATTGGTTCGACAGCCAGATGGGCGAACTTTCGGGGTCGCCGCTCCAGATGGCCTGCAGGGTCCCGCGGTAGTCGGGAACGGCAAGCACCACGATGGCGCCGAGCAGCAGCGCCACGAGCAGGATACGTGCAAGGGCAAGGGCTCCTTTTTCCATGGCTAGGATTCAGCTCCTTCCTGATTGTCCGTCGCGGCATGCCCCTCGTGGGGCTCGGGCTTCCGCCGCAACAGGTAGGCAAACACAAAGAAGAACACCACGCACGGCAATAGGTAGAGCACGCCATCCTGCGAATAGAAGATCTTGCGCGATTGGAACACCAGCCAGAAGAGATAGCCGATGAGCCCGATGGTGTTCAGCGCCAGCACGATCCATTCGATGAAAGGGCGCTTGGTCATGGCTCTCCCATCAGCAATTTGACCACGGCATCCACGTCGCGCGTTTCGTGGGGGCGGTCCGGAGAGAAACCCGCGATGTAATCCACGAGATCGTCCGGTCCGAGAAGCGGTACCGTGTGATCGGGCACGTCAAAGGACGACCCGGGCGACGTATCGACGATGACAGAGATGATATCGGGCCAATCGATGCCGGCCTTGGCCAGGCAGCCTTTCAGCACGCTGACGTGCCGCTCGTTCTGCTGGATGGGGTTCGATACGGAAACGGGGCGGTCACCAGGATTTCTGATCTGCTGCCACTGCGCCTCGCGTTCCTTGCCGCGAATGGTCCCGCGCCAGTTCTTGGTTTCGATGACAAACAGGCCTCTGGGGGATACCACGATGTGGTCGACCTGCGCCTTGTGGAATCCGTGTTTCAGGTTCAGGTCATTGAAGATGTAGGTGTCGTCCGGCAGCGCGGCCTTGAGGAGGCGCGTGATCTGGGTCTCGCCCCTGAGACCGGCGGCGACGTGCCCGCGTTCCCGTTCATCCTCACGAATGGACATCCGGTGGCCAACGGCGAGGAAGAGCACGATGCCGCCGAGGATCAACACGAACGACTTGCCGAACAGCCAGAGGACCACGCCTCCGGCGATCAGTAGAACGCCGGCGAGCACAAACTCCGCACGGCTGACGACGGTCAGGACGCGGCCTTCCTTTTCAAGATGGCGGCGCTTGCGCGTCAGCGTGGATTCATCTGACAGGATTCTCGCCATGATCGGGGGCGTTGGTCTCCGAAGCGAAACGCTCAATGACCTCTGCGGCAGCGAAACGTGGCTGGCGGTCCGTGATTCGGATTTTTACATGGTCGCCGGGCTGCGAATTGGGGACAAAGACCACCAGGCCGTCAATGCGCGCGACGCCATCACGGTCCGGAGTCTTGCGATCCTTGTCCTTGATGATCACGTCGAATTCCGCGCCCGGCACGGCGCCGTCCGCCGCGCTTGCCTTACGGGGGGCCACCTCGCCTGCCGGCGCTTCGGCCTTGCTGAGCAGGCGCGCGCTGCACGTGTTGCCGCGGTCCTCCGTGATGACAAATTCAACTTCCTCGCCCTTGGTCGTGCCGGGGATGAAAACCACCTTGCCCCCCACCCTCGCCAAGCCGTCGCCTTTCTTGCCGACATCCTCGATCTTCGCGCGGTACTTGCCGCCTACGACGGGTGCTTCCGAGGTGGAGCGCAGCGGTCCCTCAGCTTCCACGGGTGGCGGCGCCACGGCGCGCGGGGGTCTGGTCTCCCGTTCCATGGACGCCGGTGCAGCGGAAATGCGGTTCACGAGGACGGCCTCAGCCGAGGAACGTTTCATGCGCGCGATTTCAATGACGACGCGCTCGCCCTTGCGCGTGCCGGGAACGAATACGACCAACCCGCCAACGTGTGCCACGCCGGCTGCACCTTCATCGGATTCGTCATCCACGACCACCTCGTACCGGCGGCCGAGTTCGGCCTTCACATCCTTGCGCGCGGTGGCGTCGATCACTTCGGATTGGTTGACGCCGATCGTGACAGCCTCATCGCCGGTGACCGTGCCTTCGATGATCTCGGCCTCGCGGCGGGCGGGTGCGAATATGAGATAAGCCACAACGCCCAGCGCGATGATGGTCAGCACGAGGAGCAGAATGATGCGCAGGGGGACGGCTCCGGACATGGATGAAGGGTTGCGAGGGTTCTCTTGATTAGTCTGTTTCATGGGTGCCTCGGGTGTTGGATATGCGAGGCAAGAGTACCCTGTGGGGGTGAACCGTTCAAGAGCGCCCGAACCAGCTACTTCAAGGGCTTTTTCCCGTGCTGACGGAGGAACCAGACAATGGCCCACGATGCTGCAAAAACAGCCACTACCACAAGGAAGGCCTTGTTGTCGCCCTGGGTCGGACAGCAGGTCGGTCCGCAGACTGTTTCCATCACGTTGGTCATGGCCGTATTCGTCATCTCGATCATCGACTTGTAACATACATTACTATATCAGTCTGTCATCCGGCATGTAGGTTGGATCGTGTGCGGACGGGGCATTCCGATGGAAAAGCATGAATCATTCCTGCGGCGGCGGCTTGTCAGGCCGGTGCTGAATCTGCTCCGGCAGGGCATCACGCCGGGACGATTGGCGTTGAGCCTGGCGTTTGGTTGCACGATCGGCATCTTCCCGGCACTGGGGCTTACCTCGCTGCTTTGCATTGTCGTGGCAGCGATGTTCCGCCTCAACCATGCGGCGATCCAGTTGACCAACTGGATCGTGTACCCGCTTCAGTTCATTCTTCTGATTCCATTCGTCCGTCTGGGCGAACGGCTCTTCGGCGCAGACCCCCTGCCCCTTTCCGTTGGCCAGATTGCGGCTGTGGCGAAGGAGCATCCGCTGCAGGTGTTCACGATGTTTGGGACATCGCTGCTCGAAGCCGTGGCGGGTTGGATGGTCGTTGGTCTGCCGCTTACCGCGTTGATCTACTTTGCCTTGCTGCCGCTGCTTCGGCGTGCGCTCAGGAAGACGAGTGCGACGGCGGATGCCAGCGCGCAGATCGCACCGTAGAAGAAAGGTGCCGCAGGTCCCACGCGGCTCCAGAGCTGGCCGGCCGCGATGCTCGCAACGAGGGCCAGGATTCCGGTAACCGTGTGCATGAGCCCCATCGCCGTGCCGCGACTTGTCTCGCGTGAGAGATCGGCTACCAGTGCCTTGGAGACGCCCTCGGTCGCGGCGCCGTAGAATCCGTAGAGCGCGAAGAGAGGCCAGATCATCCACGTTTCCGTGGCAAGGGCGAATCCCACGTACACCACCGAGAAGACCGAGAGTCCGCCAACCAGTAATGAGGTGCGGCTCAGTTTATCCGACAACCAGCCCGCGGGCGTGGCGGTCATCGCATAGACTGCGTTGTAAAACACGTAGGTCATCAGCACGCCATTCGTGGAGAGGCCGATGTCCTTTGCCCGCAGCAACAGAAAGACATCACTGCTGTTGCCCAGCGCAAAGATGGCGTAGGCGGCAAGGAACTTGAGCAAGTCGGGGTCGAAGCGGCGGCCGGTATGCGGGAGAACGGCGTCGGCTGCCGCGGGCGCGGCGGCTCGGGCCGCTTCGCGGACGAAGAGCAGCGCCCCCACGCCCAGCACGGCGGGGATGAACGCGAGCAGAAACAGAGATCGGTAGGAGTATCCAAGCGTGGACAGGAGAATTACGGCGAGGACGGGGCCGATGACGGCGCCGGTGGTGTCCATGGCGCGGTGCAGACCGAAGGCCCTGCCCCGGCTGTCGGCGTCGCAAGACGAGGCGATGAGTGCATCACGCGGCGAGGTGCGGATGCCCTTCCCCAGCCGGTCGACCATGCGCGAGCCCAATACGAGGTGCCACGATCCCGCAAGAGCCAGCAACGGTTTGCTCACGGCCGACAGCGCGTAACCGGCGATTACGAAGGGCTTGCGCCTCGTCAGCCTGTCCGACAGCCAGCCGAAGAGAATCTTCAGGAGACTCGCCGTGCTCTCGGCGACGCCTTCGATGAGGCCCACGACACTCATGGGCGCATGGAGGACGGTGGTCAGGAAAATCGGGATGACGGGATACAGCATTTCGCTGCTGATGTCGGTGAAGAGACTCACGAAGCCGAGGATGATGACGTTGCGGCCGAGGCCGGCGAACGCGGAACGTTTTCCCTGACTGGTTGCTGACTGCATCGATCCATCCTTTGACGATTGGCATGGAACTTGGGTAGCACTCACTATACGATATACGTGCAACATGCGCGAAAGATTCGTCAGACATACGAGGATCGGGGCGTCGGCGGAGCGAGTCTTCCGCTGGCACCAGCGGCCCGGGGCCTTGGAGCGGTTGACGCCGCCGTGGGTGACGATGCGCGTGGTGGAGCGAACCGGCGGCATAGAGGATGGCGTTCGCGTCTCACTGGTTTTGAGCTTTGGTCCCCTGCAGATACCGTGGACGTTGGAACATCGCGACTTTGTGAAGAACCAGCAGTTCCGGGATGTGCAGATCAGCGGACCGTTCACCTCGTGGTCACATGTGCATCGCGTCGAGCCGGACGGCGACGCCGGGTGCTACATCGAGGACGAGGTGGAATATGAGCTCCCCGGCGGGCGCTTCGGGGATCTGCTGGGTGGCTCACTGATGCGATTGGAACTCGAGCGGCTGTTCGTTTATCGACACCGTATTCTCCAGCACGACATGGCGGTCGAGACAGCGCATCCGGTGGACAAGCCCCTCAAGATACTTGTCTCGGGATCGTCGGGACTGATCGGCTCCGCGCTGGTGCCATTCCTCACGACCGCGGGCCATCGCGTCGTACGGCTGGTACGGCCCTCATCGAGAGCCGGTGGTGACGCCATCCCGTGGGATCCTGCCGCAGGCCTGCTGAATCCGGACGATGTGGAAGGATTTGATGCGGTTATCCATCTCTCGGGCGAAAGTCTGGATGCGTTGCGATGGACGGCAGGCAAGAAGCAGCGGATCTTGGACAGCCGCGTGAAGAGCACGCGCCTCCTCTGCGAAACGCTTGCCAAGCTGAAGCGCCCTCCCCGCGTACTTCTGTCGGCGTCCGCGATCGGTTTCTACGGTAACCGCGGCGGCGAAATTCTGTCGGAAGAAAGTCGCGGCGGTCCCGGCTGGCTGCCGGAAGTGTGCCGACAGTGGGAACAGAGTACCGAGTCGGCCGCGCAGGCTGGAATCCGCGTGGTGAACATGCGCATCGGCGTCGTGCTTTCACCTCGTGGCGGGCTGTTGGCGCGGCTTCTGCCTGTAGCCCGCCTTGGGCTGGGTGGGCCGATTGGAACCGGCTGGCAGTTCATGAGCCTCATCACCATCGACGATCTGGTGAGCGCGATCTATCACACGCTGCGAACTGACTCACTCCGTGGCCCGGTCAATATGGTTGGGCCGCGGGCGATCCCCCAACGCGAGTTGGCAAAGACGCTGGGCCTGGTCCTGCAGAGACCGGTGTTCTTGCGGTTACCGGCCTTCGCTGTGCAGGCCTTGATGGGCGAAGTGGCCAATGCGCTCGTGCTGTCGAGCGCGCACGTCGAGCCGCGTCTGCTGACGGAGTCCGGCTTTGTTTTTCAATTTCCGGATATGGAAATCGGGCTTCGACATCTTTTGGGGCGCACATAGGTAGGTTCCTTGCGTTCGTACGGGAGGATGCATGCAGGCGAGTTGGCCGACATCCCTGGGCGGAAGCGGGTTTGAAATTCATGACCCGGTTCTGATTTTTGCCGTGGCGATGCTACTCATGTTGGTGGCGCCGCTGATCTTTCATCGTCTGCGGATGCCCGGACTGGTCGGTCTCATCGTGGCCGGGCTGATCGTCGGTCCTCATGGCTTCGGGCTGCTGACCAGAGACGGCACGTTTGAACTTCTCGGTACCGTCGGCATTCTCTTCCTCATGTTCCTCGCGGCCTCGACGTGAATCCGCATCAGTTCCGGCGTCAGCGTCGCCACACGCTGCTCTTCGGCTTTGCGACATTCGCCATACCGCAGGTCGTGGGGGCTCTGCTCGCGCGGTTCCTGATGGGCTTCTCGTGGCCGGCGGCGATTCTGCTGGCGAGCTTGTTTGCATCGCACACGCTGGTGCCCTACCCGATTGTCAGCCAGCTTGGCCTTGGCCGCAACCGGGCGGTGAACACAGCCATCGGCGGGACGATCATGACCGACACCGCGGCCCTGCTGGTGCTGGCGGTCGTGGCCGGGACGACCGTCCGCGGTCTCAGTGGCGCCTTTCTGATTCGCCAGATGATCCTGCTGGCGCTCCTGCTTTTGATTGTGCTCTGGGGGCTGCGGCGTGTTGGCTACGCGTTCTTCCGCCTCGCCACGCCCGACGGCGTGACCGAGTTCATCTTCGTCCTTGCGTCGGTCTTTGTGAGTTCCTATCTCGCCACGCTGGCGGGTGTGGAGCCGATCATCGGCGCATTCTTCGCGGGGCTGGCTTTGAGCCCGCTGATTCCGGATACGAGCCCGCTTCACAACCGGCTGGAATTTACCGGCAAGGCCATCTTCATCCCCTTCTTCCTTCTTTCCGTCGGCATGCTGGTCAATATCGAGGCCTTCATGTCCGGGTTCCGCGGTTGGGCCATGGCGTTGATGATGACCGGCACCGTGGTCTCCACCAAGTGGTCCGCGGCGTGGCTGTCGGGCCGCGCACTGGGCTATTCAAGGGATGAGATTCGCCTGCTCTTCGGACTGACGGTGAACCAAGCGGCGGCAACGCTGGCGGCGGTGTTGGTGGGATACCGGATCGGCCTGCTCGACGAGAGCGTGTTGAACGGCACGATTCTCATGATCCTGATCACGTGCATCCTCGGGCCGTCCATCGCCGAGGCTGCTGCACGCCGCCTGGTAATGACCCAGGCCACGGCTGCTCCGGAGCGCGCTCCCGAGAGTGCACGCCTCATGGTCCCACTTTCCAACGAGGCTACGGCCGGCGTTCTTACTGACCTCGCCCTGATGCTTCGCGTGCCGCCGCTGAATGAACCCATACGCCTTCTGAATGTCATACGTGATGGCCCCGAAGTGGAAGCCGGATTGGCGGCGGCTGATCGCCTGCTGGCCAAGGCGGTGGTGCGAGCCGCCGCGGCGGATGTGCCGGTGATGCCGCTCACGAGAATCGAGACCAACGTGGCGGCCGGAATTCTCAGGAGCCTCGCGGAGTTCCGCATCTCCACGGTGGTGATGGGTTGGGAAGATCGGTCCGTGGCCCGTCGCTTCATCTTCCACAGCATTGCGGATCAGGTGCTTTCGAGGAGCCGCCAGATGATGGTGCTGGCCCGCATTACCTCCCCGCTGAACACGACGCAGCGTCTGGTGATGGTGGTTCCGCATACCGCGGACCTGCATCCCGGCTTCAACACACTCTCGCAGTCGTTGCGTAACATGGCGGCCGAAATGGGAGCGAGCCTCCTCGTGGTGGGCACCGAGGCAGCGGCGACATTGCTGAAGGAGAAAGCGGAAAAGGGCAAGCGGGCGCTCAAGGCCGAAACATATGTCCTGCCTGCCATGTCGGATATCGCCGATGCTTTGACGCCGCTGATGAAGAAGGGCGATGCCATCGTATTGTGCGCCGTCCGGCGCGGCCGGCCCGGATGGCAGCCGCGACTTGAACGCGTGCCTTCTGAGTTGGCCAGGCGATTTGCGGCCCACACGCTCCTCGTGGTCTATCCCCCCGAAGTGGAGGCTGCCGAGGTCATCAAGGACGGCACTCCGGCATCAACGGCTTTGCCGGCGGGCCTCACCGCTTCCCACATTCGACTCGATCTGGCCGGCGGGGATTTGGACGGGTACATCAAACAGTTGCTGGCGACTGCCCTGCCCGGGCGGGCACGCTGGGTCGGCGAACTGAGGAACACGCTCCTTGCCATGGAGCCCGTGGAACTCGCGCCCGCTGTTGTCTTGCTCCATGCCCACGTTGCCGATCTGACAGAAGGCTGCGTGTTCGTGGGCGCAATGGCGGAGGGCGTACAGATGAAGGGATTGAGGCGGGCAGCCCGCGTCATGTTCATTCTCCTCAGCCCTGAAGATCAGCCACCGGAAAAGCACCTGGAGGCGCTGGCGAGAATTGCGCGCATGACGCAGATACCGGACTTTGCCCGGCGCATCGGCGAGTGCCGGAGTCCGGCGGACGTGTTGGCCCTGCTGGCGACGGCGGTCCCGGGCGCGAAAACATGATTTTTCCAACCCTTGGAAAAATGCGTTTGAGATTTTCCAACCATTGGAAAATCTGGTAGATGAAGGGACAGCGATGACGGCAAAACACCATTCGCGGCATTCCGAGCATGAAAAGGTCTATCATCGCCCGCCCCCCGGCTCGGCGCCGGGCACATTGATCACGGATCCCAACGCTGCGCAGCCCCGAATGGAAGTGATCGCCTACGGGCCGGACAATTTCGTGCGTCAGAGCATCAAAGATGTGGACGAGGTGAAGGCCTTTCGCGACAAATGGCCGGTGACCTGGGTGAATGTCGACGGCGTGGGCGATGCGCGCACCATCGAGCGGTTGGGCGCCATGTTCCATCTCCACCCCCTTGCGCTTGAGGATGTCGTGAACGTCCACCAGCGGGCAAAACTGGAAAGCTACCGCGACCAGCATTTCATTGTCATCCGCATGATGTCGCTCAACGAGCATGTGGAGACGGAACAAGTCAGCATGTTCCTGGCCGAGGGTGTTGTCCTGACGTTCCAGGAAAAGCCGGGCGACTGTTTTGATCCGGTCCGCGAACGGATTCGCAGCGGTGTTCAACGGATGCGGACTTCGGGCGCGGATTATCTCGCGTATGCGTTGTTGGACGCCGTCGTGGATGCGTGCTATCCACTGTTGGAAGCTTTCGGCGAACGGCTCGACACGCTGCAGGATGAGGTGCTTGAGTTGGGCTCGCGCCGGACGATCCTCAAAGTGCATGATGCCAAGCGGGACCTGCGCGTGTTGCGCCGGGCCGTGTGGCCGATGAGGGAACTCTTCAACTCCCTCTATCGCGATCCCCTGCCCTACATTTCCGATGAAACGCGCGTGTACTTCCGCGACTGCTACGATCACACGATCCAGGTGATGGACCTTGTGGAGACCTATCGCGAAATATCGTCGGACCTGACGGATGTGTACCTGTCCAGCGTCAGCAACCGGATGAACGAAATCATGAAGGTGCTGACGGTGATTTCGACGGTGTTCATGCCGCTGACGTTTGTTGCGGGCATTTATGGCATGAATTTCGACACCAGCCGCTCGCCGTGGAACATGCCGGAGCTCAAGTGGTACCTCGGGTATCCCTTTGCCTTGGGACTTATGGTGCTTTGTGTGCTGGCCATGCTGCTCTTCTTCCGGCGTCGCGGATGGATCGGCGGCGGTGCGCCGAAAGACAAAGATCCTCCTGCCTGAGTGCATCCGTGTTTGACCTTGGGTCGGTCTTCGTTGTACTTTTTTGCGTCCTAACAACCTGAAAGGCAGGGTTTCATGCAGAACACATCCTTTGCGTTGACGCAGGCCGATATTCCGACCCACTGGTACAATCTCGCGGCTGATTTTTCGGAGCCGATGCTCCCCCCTCTGCATCCCGGCACGAAGCAACCGGTGACGCTGCAGGACATGACAGCCATCTTCCCTGAGAACCTCGTCATGCAGGAGATGTGTCCGGACCGCTGGGTGGAAATTCCGGACGAGGTGCGTAGCATCTACGCGCTGTGGCGGCCTACGCCGCTGCTTCGGGCCGTCCGTCTGGAGAAGGCTCTGCAGACGCCCGCTCACATCTACTACAAGTACGAGGGCGCCAGCCCGGCGGGCAGCCACAAGCCCAACACCGCCGTGCCGCAGGCCTATTACAACAAGGTCGCCGGCACGAAGCGCCTGTCCACGGAGACGGGCGCCGGCCAGTGGGGTTCGTCGCTCGCCATGGCGTGCAAGATGTTCGACCTCGAGTGCGTTGTGTACATGGTGAAGGTGAGCTACAATCAAAAGCCGTACCGCAAGATGATGATGCACACGTGGGGTGCGACGGTGCATTCCAGCCCGACGCGTCATACCGACGTTGGCCGG